>ENA-OWNT01003242-OWNT01003242.1-seawater-metagenome-genome-assembly--contig:-NODE-3242-length-15569-cov-3.995288_pt1 | contig 15569 bp, 11 predicted proteins | sample MGYA00238136_ERZ651165 | MGnify/ENA primary metagenome ERZ651165 (study PRJEB26861, sample SAMN08777766) | seawater metagenome | isolation source: coastal seawater | place: USA: Florida | collected...
CAGTCATTCATTCATTCATTCAGCATTCATTCAAGTTTCGACTCTGAGTGAGTGAGTGAGTGAGTGAGTGAGTGAGGGTCAGTCCGTCAGTCAGTCAGTCAGTCAGTCAGACTCCACAATGAGCGCCCTCACTCACTCACTCACTCACTCACTCACTACTGGCTGACTGGCTGACTGGCTGACTGCGGGGAAGGAAGGAAGGAAGGAACGAAGTGGCCTCACCGCCGCTCACTCACTCTCACTCACTCACTCACTCACTCACTCACTGTCGATCGCTGACTGACGGCTGACTGAGTGACTGTGAGTGACTGTGAGTGAGTGAGTGAGTGACTGTGAGTGAGTGACTGTGAGTGAGTGAGTGAGTGACTGTGAACTGTGAACCGAGTGAGTGAGTGAGTGAGTGAGTGAGCAATTCATGGCGACGCAGTGAGTGGCAGTGAGTGAGTGGCAGTGAGTGGCGAGGTGTGTGCGTTCGTACTTTAAGTACTCACTACACTGGACTTTTCAACCCATGGCTTCAGACTTTTTATGACATTGGTTCATAGGTTCAGTGGAACGTTCACTGTCACGCCTTACTTACACACTCTGCAGCGTCCATCGTTGTCCCTTAATTAATAGTGAATTACACAGTACTTTGCTCACTCAGTACTATATCATTCACTATTAATACATTGACTGCGAGCTCAAACCAACTGCTTGCGCTATTCCCAGATATAGATATAACATTGTCGGATCATAAGCCCACAATGTGGTATCTATAAACAGGAATGAAGCAAACAGTCAGTCGTCAGTCAGTGTGAGTGAGTGGCAGTGAGTGAGTGAGTGAGTGGCAGTGAGTGGAGTGACGGTTTGTTTGACTGTTCATTCATTCACTCACTCACTCACTCACTCACTCACTCACTGTTCGTTCGTTTGTTCGTTCGTTTGTTCGTTCGTTTGTTCGTTCGTTCGTTCGTTCGTTCGTTCGTTCGTTCGTTTGTTCGTTCGTTCGTTTGTTTTCGTTCGTTCGTCGACTGTTGGACTGTTGGCTGTTTGTTGAATGCTGCGACTGAGTGAATGTGGGACTGACTGACTGAGTGACTGACTGAGTGACTGACTGACTGCCGGTTCAAACAAACGAAAGATGGAAGGCGGATGGAAGGACGGGCGAGCGAGCGAACGAACGAAAGTTGACGGAAAGAAGGACGGAAGACGGAAGACGGCAAGGCAGCAAGGAGAAAGAAGAACGAGGACGAGGACGCGCGGGACGAGGACGGCGGTTTTAATTCATCAACAGCGACGAACGGTAAACGTATGTCGTACTCGAGCGCGGGCGCATGTCACTGCAACGCACGAAAGATAGATGGAACGACGAACGCAGCGATTGAGAATGGCAGACGACGACGACGACCGAGACGGCGTAGCGACGCAGACCACTTCCACGCCTACAACCCTCGCACCAGGCTGACACATTACACGTTGGGGTGTGGATTGTTCGCCGCAACAGCCGACGTAACGTTCGGTCTGGTTTCACATGTAACGAGTGCCTGTCACGTTTTGGAACAGAAGTGGGACTCTTCGTAAAGCCTCAAGCGACAGTCCAACGACGGCGGGCGGACGCATCAATAGGTTTCCACTCCGGAAAGAATCGCGTGCAAAGAATCGCGAAGCGTGCACAAAAAAGGACGTTTCTTGGTGCCGGTTTGTCTGGGGTGAGCCGTGTTTCCGTACGCATATCGTACTTTTCCCCCGTCGTTCGTTCTCTCCTTGTGTGCAGTGGAAACCAGGACGCCGCGACAGGCAACGAGACCCCACGATGTCTGGGGGCTACTTTGAGGTGCGCACCCCTACGGGGAGCTTCATGTACAAAATCAATGACTCGACGACCGAGATCAAAGTCGGACGCAGTCCCGACGGCAACGATATCATCGTCAGTGATTCCGAGTGCAGTCGCTGGCACATGCGTTTCGACGTCGTGCGCGGAGAGCTGATGGCGTACGACCTGAGCTCTGCGAACGGAACGTTCGTCGGCGAGACCCGCATTGATGGTGGCTTCGGCCACAAAATCGCCAACAAGGACGTCGTCGTCATTGGAGTCAGCCAGCTCAAGTACCACGCGCCCGCGCGCAAGTTCAAGGACGCAAAAGCCGCCAAGCCGAAGTCGAAGCCGAAGTCGAAGCCGTCGTACTCCAAGAACCGGGGCCACGACGCAGAGCCGGAGTCCAAGTTCGTGCGGGAACTGAACAAGGCGAAGAAGGGCGTGGGCGCCCGTGCCGCGGGCAACGCTGGCTACGACAACGCAGCGCTGAAGGTGGAGGTCATCCAAAAGATCAAGCCGCGAGGGAAGATGTCTTACGAGCAGATGGTCGACATGTGGCGCGAGGACAACGAGGAAACTCTTGCCAACCGCAGCGCGAAGGGCTTCATCATGGCGCCCAACTCCAGGATCCGCGTTGTGGTGCGCAAGCGCCCGCTCGGACGCAAGGAGCGCGACTGCTACGACATTGCCAGCACCGTCACGAGCAAGTCGCAGCAGGCAGTCGTCATCCACGAGCCGAAAGAAGCCGTCGATCTCACCAAGTACATGGACAACCATGTGTTCCAGTTCGACCAGGTGCTCAACGAAGAAGTTGGAAACCGCGCTGTGTACTACAGCACGGCGTATCCCCTGATCCCGTTCGTGTTCAAGGGCCGCAATGCGACGTGCTTCGCGTACGGACAGACCGGCTCCGGCAAGACGTACACCATGGCAGGTGAAGGGCACGAGAAGGGAGTCTACCACATGGCCGCCGAGGACATCTTCAAGCTCCGCGCTGAATCGTACCCTGAGTTGATGATCTCGGCATCGTTTTTCGAGATCTACGGCGGACAGGTGTACGACCTGCTCAACAACCGCGCCCGGCTGTTGGTGCAGGAAGACGGCCGCCAACAGGTGTGCGTCACCGGCCTGACCGAGTTTGCCATGGAGTCCGTCGAAGAGGTCCTCAGCATGATCACGGAGGGAAACAACGTGCGCCAGACTGGTGCCACGTCGGCCAACGACACGTCGTCACGGTCTCACGCCATCATGCAGTTCGTGTTGCGCCGCAAGGGTCGCTACAAGAACCCCGTTGTGGGCAAGCTGTCCATCATCGATCTGGCCGGTAGCGAGCGAGGCAAGGACACGTCCGCCATGGACCGGCGGCGCCGCATGGAAGGCGCTGAGATCAACAAGAGCCTGCTGGCACTCAAGGAGTGCATCCGCGCCTTGAGCGTGAAGCAGAGCCACACGCCGTTCCGCGCTTCGAAGTTGACGCAAGTCCTCAAGGACTCATTCATCGGAAAGTCGAGAACAGTAATGATTGCCACGATCTCTCCTGCCAGCATGAATGCCGAACACACGTGCAACACTCTGCGTTATGCGGACCGTGTAAAGGAGCTGTCGAAGCGGAAGAAAAAGGGCCCAGTCGACTACCTGCCGTTCCCAGACGAGGCCTCGTTCGGCCAGTCTGCCGCCGCCATCTCTGCGCAAGCGCCAGAAGATGAAGATGAGGACGAGGGGGAGGAGGACATCGTCGACGAGGACGTCGAACCTGATGCAGGCGGTATGCACGACGTGGACGATGCCGAGGACGACGCCAAGGCCGTTGGTATGGCGCCAGACCAGTTGAACTACAGTATCATAGTTACCAAAATGATCAAGAGTGAAGCGATGTTGCTCATGGCGCACCAGCAAGCGTTTGACCACCAAGAAGAAGTCGCTGGGGAGGAGCGGAAACTCATTGAGGCTGCCTCCAAAGGTGCCGACGACTACGACCTCGACACTTACGTCCGCAAAATGCGGGAGATCATCACGGCAAAGAAGGCTGCTCTGCAAGAGTGCGAGCAGAGACTAGAGGTGGTGGAGAAGTTGATGCGCGACGAGGAAGCCGCGGTATCGTCACCCAATAAGAGATGAAGGATGGAGAGCTATTTGGACCTTTTTTCATCATGACTAGCGAGGGCTCGTAGCGAAAGCTAGGTGTCGCTCCACCACTTGTTGCCGCACACCTTGTAGTTGTGCGGCCAAAGAGATCGACAAAAAATGTTTGTAATTCAAGCCTACTATGGATACTAGATACTAGATACTAGCGCTGCGTTTGATTTACATGTACGCGATGATATTATAGTCGTCGTCCCCTCCCCGCCCCGCACACATCTCCCTGCACAGCACAGCACAGCACAGCCCACACACACACTTACTTGACTTGAATGCTTGCATGTTTGCGATGGCTCACGCTTGCAACGTGTTTGGTGCACAGCGAGCGCACAGCGCGACGTCGACAGGAGCGTTGTTCGGTGCGGTGCACATACACTATGTACAGGTTGACGTACAGTAGCAGGGTCCATCAATCGTGAGTGAGTGACCGTGAGCGTGTCGTTGTGTGGCTCGGATTGGTTGTCGCCGCTGTCACTCGCCGCCGTGACATCGTCGCCGTCGTTTGTTGTCGTCGTTGTCGTCGTTGTCGTCGTCGTCGTCGTCGTCGTCGTCGTCGTCGTTTGTTGTCGTCGTCGTCGTTTATTGTCGTTGTCGCCGCCGCCGCCGTCGTCGTCGTTTGTTGTCGTCGTCGTTTGTTGTTGTTGTCGTCGTCGTTGTTGTTTGTGTTGTTGTTGCTGTGGACAGTTCGTTGGTCTCAATGGTTTTCGTTGTCGCCGCCGCCGCTGTCGTCGTCGTCGTCGTCGTTTGTTGTTGTTGTCGTTGCTGTGGACAGTTCGTTGGTCTTCAATGGTTTTCGTTGTCGTCGCCGCCGCCGCCGTCGTCGTTTTGTTGTTGTTGTTGTTGTTGTTGTTGTTTGTTTGTTGTTGTTGCTGTGGACACTTCGTTGGTGTCAATGGTTGTCGTCGAAGCAGTGGTTTGCTGTCGAAGCAGAACAAGGAGTTTGTCGCCGATGTTCTGTGGTGGTGACGGCATCGGCGGCGTTGGTGTCCATCGACGTTGGATGCTTGACACGTTGACTAACTCGACTGCCCGACGAGGTCAGCACCTCGAAACACCGTCACCTCGATTCTCTGCTGGCTGGCTGACTCACTTGAATTTGATGTCAGCAACTTGACTTGTGCTGTTGAGATGACGTTGTTGTGATGTGTTGTTGTTGCGGCGGCGCATCTCGGGTGAGCACTCTAGACGTGTTTGACCTAGCATTGTGATGACATAGTGTTCTCGTGGTCGCAGCTGTAGCACCTGCTGCGATTCCATTCGAGTGTTGCCACTTCAACTTTTCGATGAGACATTCCCAGACGAAGCTACTTTGCCTCAAGTTGCGAACATTAGTTCGAGTTCCCCCCAAGAACAGGAACTACAATATTCTTGCAACACTTGCACGGCGAAACCGTGACACAACTCATTTTACAGTCGCTTGTGTTTGAGAAATTGTTTCAGCTCAACTGATTTTATTCGCCTTCAATGCTCATGAATCACTCGTTTGCAACATCTCCACCAACAAGTGCAAACATTTACAACTTTGGACCTCCACAGATGCCAATGCTTGCTGCACCACGAGCTCTTGAAGCGCACACTCTTCGAGCCGTCAAAATAGAGCCATGTCAGCACGTTGGGTCGAGTAGGCGCAAACATGCGCAACTCGTCTACCGTGTAGCTCGCTCAGATTTGAAGTTAGAGTTTGATCCAAAATTGTGCCAACATATTCATCGCGCAATTCAAGACGTTTGTGATCTTGTGGTGCATCATGGCCGGCCAGTGCCAAGTCTTCGCAGCCCATTTTTTCGTGCAGAGAGTAGTGCTGGGCAACAACACATCAACAACCAACTCAAATGCCGACAACTGATAAAGTCGGCGCTCGTTGCCGTTTTCCAAACCCCACACGAAATTCAGCTAGCCCTGGACTTCCTGTGTGGTCGGGTCACGCTGGCGGACGACGTGTCGAAGCAGTTAATTTTGACAAGCTACGCGGGACTGTTTCGCAATGTGGTGCTCCTTGTCGTGAAAAAGATGCAGCAATCTCTTGGAGAGGCGTTCACTTCGACAGCATGCGCATGCTCTGCACAAACAACAGCAACGCCCGCGAGCCACAACAACTTACAGCCGTCAAAGCGCAAGTCAGCTACAAAATTCGACGATTCGAAGAAGGCCCGCAATGATGGCGTATTCGGTGGGTGGGTCTCGATAGACACAGCTATGCCGGCAGCATCGACTCAAGGGGGCGTGGCCAAAGTATTGCAAAAGTTAGTTGCATCCACGATCAGCGACGAAGAGCCATGGAACACCGTGGTTATTCCGAGTCCTTTTCCTGTGATCAACAACACGCGTTCGGCCAATGACGATACCTGCAGCACCGAAGAGGTTTCAAACAAGTTTTCGTTCTTCCGGGCTTTTTGCACTGCAAGGACAGTTCCCTCGATGACCAAATTGTTGACTGCCACGGATACTGTGGGCACACAACTTGCAACGGTGCTGGGAAAAGGCAAGTTTCGTATCCGGCACAACTGGTTCCCCAGCCGTCTGCACGACCCGTGTCCAGTCTCGGGATCCGGTTCCGACGCTACGCGGAACTCGTACAAATTCGGACTCCGTTGGTCCTCGCTCGTTAGTCGTGAATCGGCAGATGCATTGAAGCAGCTGGCAACGAATTACTTTCACGACATTTGTCGTCAACTACGGCACTCGGCAAGTACCATCAATACCAGCACTACGGAAATCGTGGATGGCGAGTCGAAACAGCAAATTGGTCTCCATCTGCACTTCAAACATGTGCCCAAGGCTGGCCTCGAGCATCTTCGGGCAGCTGAACGATGCGTTCAAATGTGGATGGCTGACTTTGAAACCATCACCGCCGCTACCAGGACCAAGGCGGACTCACAGCAGAGTGTGGACGATGCAGCTTCAGCAACTTCGTCAATTCTTCGGTTTTCGTCGGACCTGCCGCGCAGCACCAGTTCGAGACCTCAACAGTCTGGAAAAGCATCGCTCTCCAAAGACACTGTAATTGTCGACTTGTAGTCTTTTTCCGAGCTGGTATTTTCATAAAAGTAAGAAGACATTTTTATCAAGAGTCGATGGCAACAATTCGATGGGAAATATGAAAATGCGTCCACCCACAAAGGGTCTTCATTTTGTGCTGCCGAGCGAATCTTATTCGTTCGCGAGGTCCACGACATAATCCGGTGCGTCATTGTCACCGAGGGTGAGGCCAACGAACTCGACATCTGCATCATGAACCTTCGCATAGCCCTCCTGCACGACGCACAAAACACAATACGGACACATTAAAACCACAACTCGTTGCCACGCCTGACCATACGACAGATGAATATCACCATGAAATCTCGCGGTGCTCCACCAACGGCATCGGATTGGTCAAGACCGAACAATTGGCGTTCTAAAGTGGACCCATGTTCTTCGGATGCACAAAACAAGCGTCGGTTTCGCTGGTGAGGCCACAACACAGAGCGAGCGCGCAAATATTGAGCTTACCAGAGAAAACGCGTGCGACTTTGCAGTACAAATCCGCACGGTTCGCACAACTATGTGTGGCCGCGGTAATGCTATTTTGAATTTTCACTGCGAGCTTCGAGAAATGATGCCGGGCAATGTCCTTGTACCTGTTGAGTACCAAGTTTTCGATCATACTGCTGTGCCAACACGGCATGATGCACGCTGAGAGCTTGGATGCAATGACCACGCACCATGTCAAAGCTTCACGCTCAAGTTTGAGAAAACGGATGCAGGTAGTATGCAGCTCCATCAGAGGTGCTGTGCATTCATCCACTTCATCTTTTTCGAACAGGTTAATCTCCGCCTGTGACATGGCTGCATGAGTGACCGGAGCGGTGACAACATGCCATCAGCACACACACAATTATGCCCACCTCGAGCAACGACCGAAGCGTTGTACTTGCAGCTGAATCGCTGCTGCTCTTCGCAGCCGTCCGCGGCGAGCTGGACTCGTTCGCACGCAAAACGATGGAGGTCTCGGCAAATGGCGATCGCAAAATTGCCATGTTTAAGAGTTTGGTCTCCTCGTCGGCTTCCTTTTGCTCTGCAATTTTCCGTGTCTCGATTTCGGAAACGACTTGCATTTCGTCAAGGGCTCTGTTGTTTGCCTCTTCTTGCTTTCTCATCATTTCCTCGTGATGCCACCTTCCGATGTGCAAGTGCAGTACCCAACAACGCGCGAATCACCCAAATCAGTTTTCGTTGCAGGCAGGAACAATCAGAGCACACAGGTTCAAACTATGGCACTCACTTCAATGCTAACTGGAGGGCTTCATCCACGTCATCGTCAGATTCAGCCAGTGCTCGCCGCACAACGTCGATTCCATGACCCATTCGAACGAGCGCTCGGAGACAAAAAGGGAGGTCGCATCCGAGGTCTTGGGGCTCTGCTGCACTCTGTGCCTCCTTTTGCTGACGATACTCAGGGCCTAAAGTCGGCTCTTTTTTGCATTCCTCCTTGTTGCCCACGGACGATGACTTGGCATCAAGCTTCCGTCGCTTCGAGGTAGTGGGATTTGCTGGCAGTGTTGACGCAGCCGCGGCGCGATGCCCTTCACTGAGAGTGTGCGCAGCCTCAGCGCTGCGTGCGTTGCTACGTTTGGAAGGAGCCGTCGCTTCGGTTGGCGCCGAACTGCGCGTTGGAGATGAGGCAGCACTCTGACGGGCATCCGCGCTTACACGCGTGCTTTTGCGAGGAGGATGATCACGCAATGGATCATGTGTCGTTGGACGCGCGATTGAATCAGCGACGGAGACGCTGTTGTGTGGTGAACCAACGGAGTTTGACTTTGCATCGGAGGCCGTTCCCGGGTTCCCTCCGTTTCGACGATCACTTTTAGCTGCGGCACTCTCTGCGGCAGCCTGGCGACTGCTCGTGGTGGAATACACCTCATCATCTAAGGAATCACTGTCTACATCAGAAGATGTGTCGGACGCCGCATTCGCGGCGAGTTCGGCGTGCGAGGTCCCCTCAACGACCGAAGTGTTGCCATCTGTTGCTGGCGGCGAGACAGGCAGAGCGCGATCTACTTCACGTTGCACCGCGTCAGATATTCTTTGGCGGAGTTGCGCCTTTCTACTCCCACACGTAGGAATCCAATGTCCGGTGAGAGCAAACAATTGTCGAGCGACTTGAACGAGGGTTTGTTTCACGGGTGCCTGCATGGTGATTGGCTGATCTAAAAGCTCTTGAAGGTTGCGTGCACCCATCATGTTCGGGATGAAGTCCGTCAGCATGGAGTTCATTGGACGGGGAGGGCATTTTGCGCAGGACTCAACCAAGCGCCGCAAACTATGCTCAAGGACTCGTATTAGGGTGTCGATGGTCGGTGTCTCCAGCACGAGCTTGTCATCCGCCGACGACACCAATTTCAAATTGGACATTTTCGCGAAAGCAGCTTGGAGTCGTTCGCATGTCGTCTTGAGGTTTTTGACGGTGTTTTTCCGTTTGCGCGACGTTATGAAGGCGTCGATGTCAGGACAGCCAACATCTCGTTCAAAGCTTTCGACGATTTGAAGAACATCCTCCGGATTCATGGCTGCCATGACTTGTCTACTTAGAGCACTACACGGTCACGCCCGCCCTGCCTCCGTCACCATCCTCTACCCATCGCTGCAATGCATGCCACCAGGCATGGAGATGCTTGAAATGAAAAAGACAAGAGAGAATAAAAATCGGTGTTCAAATCGCTCTCTCACAGCTGTGGAATGCCAAGTTTCAGTGCTTCCTGGTACACTCGCTGTGAGGATGCATGCCATCCCATGTTCTCATCGCGTCCACTTCAAGCATCCAACGGAGCGAAGGCGAACCGTAAACAAGGCATCACGCAGCGAGCAAGTAGCAACCGACAAGTACATTCTTCGCAGTACTCAATCGATAAACACACAGCACACAGTACATCATCAAAGGCCTCTGAGGCACAGCAAGCCACACGCGGACACTTTCGAATTGCTTCGACACAGCGTGTGATGGGCGCTGACATCACAAAATCGACCTGCCACAACATGCCGCATGCCGCGCAACAACACGCTGGCTACCACAAAAAAACAATAACAACCAACGACAACGACAACGACGACAGCGACGACGACGACGAAGAAGTAGACGGCAACAACTCCGTCAACAACACACGGAACAGAAGACAAGACAAGACAAGACGTCCGCGACACGAGCACTTTGACCGACCTCGACACAACGAACGAACGAACGAACGAACGATCGAACGACGATTCAACGAATTCAAAAAGTCTGACCGCTGACTGTGCTGTCGTCATTCGTTCGTTCGTTCGTTCGTTCGTTCGTTCGTTCGTTGTCGAATTTTGATGGGCGAACTGTTTCGCCTTCGTTGCTGCGACAATCAAACGCGTCAGTGAGTTTAAAAGTACGTGTGCGTGTCCTTGGGCAAGCTGTGCCGTGTTGTGTTGTGTTGCATTGCCGGTTGCGCTGTGTTGCATTTTCATTGCATTGCATTGATTTGATTTGCAGTGCGGTTGATGGGATGCCTGCTGGGGTACCCATACGTTCTGTTTGTGTCAGGAGAGTGGATGGAGTTGGATTGGGTTGCATAGTGCTGTTTGGTTTGTAAATTCTTGACTGGTTAGGACATGGACTCGTGCGTGGTGTGGTGGAGCTCTTGGGATCGTTGAGTGGTTGGGCGATGCATCACTTCACTGTCAAAGACGACAGAGCATGGACGCGTCGCAACTTGGATTCTTGCACCTGTGGCGCTCAAACACACAGGAGCTTCAGGGGAGAAGTTAATGCACACCACAATATAATTTCGGCCTGAAGAAGAAGGATCGCTGAGAAAAATGACAACAAAAGTAGAGCGATGTGCAGTATTCGACGTTGGTGTAGACTGTGATGCCTAACTGTCGCGGGGGGTTTCTTGTTCCAGCAACATGTAGGCGTGTAGCCCGCCCGTGATTATGCCATCGCGGCGTTTGAGAAAGGGAGGATACACGAAGGTCGACGTCGTAGGGTCGAGCCCTGTCACACAAGACGGCGACGACGACACACTTAGCTCAAGCAGCATGCGTCTGTCAACACAGCCGGCAGGCGCATCTAGTTCGCTTGCCTCGCACGACACGGCGTTGGGCCTGAACGGCTCTCAGTTTGCTGATCAGCAGAAGCGGAAGTCGGTTAGGCGGAGCGAGAACGGCGTTCCGACGCCGCTGGCATCATCCAATGACGTGGCCGCATTTGGTCGGCGTTGTTGCTGCGGCAACGGCGCTAGCATCACGGCAATGCCGTTAGGGGCAAGAGTGACCATCGTGAGCATCGTTGGATTCGTTGTCATTGTGAGCGCCCCTTTCCTAGATTTCAAAGTACGCGCCTGTATTGCTACGACGGCGCTAATGGCAACATGGTGGATTGTTCGTTACATTCCGATCGGAATCACCAGCTTCCTTCCAGTGGTGATATTCCCGATGTGCGGGATCAGCGCCGCGAACGACATTGCTTCTGCGTATTACAGCGACACGGTACTCCTGCTGGTCGGCACGTGCATCATTGCCCTTGCCCTTGAACGCACGAATGCGCTCACACGACTTTCATTTCGAGTACTGGCCGCAATGCCTGCTCGTCCGCGAATTGTGCTGCTGGTTTTCATGGTGATTACTGCCGGCCTTTCCATATTTGTTTCGAACACTGCAGCAGCTGCGGTTGTGTGCCCCATTCTCTGTCAACTCCGCAATGCGTTGCAAGCCCATTCAGACAGCGAAGAACGAGGCCTTGATCGTCGAATTGACACCGACGATGAACGGCGCATGCGTTTGATCGAAAAGCATTTGAGCGATCTACAAGCAACAATAGCAGAATGCTCGCCGGAAGTGCAAAAGTCATTGGAGACATTGAAAGGCGACGCGCATCTGGCTAGTTTGTACGCCCATGGTGTTTCAAAAGGAGAGAGCATTCATTCGCTGGCGCGTGATGCAACGTCAGCACAGACGACGACAATGGAAGTTTATTTTTCGCGGGCCGGAATGGGTGTCGCTTTTGCAGCGGCAATGGGCGGTATGGCATCCCTGACGGGCACGGGCCCCAACGTCGTCCTTGCATCAGTTGTGTCGCAGTCGTCAAGTTCAGAATCACTGGACTGGGGCACATTCTTTGTGTTCGGCCTGCCAGTCGCGTCCATGATGATTGCATGCATGTGGGCTGGGCTTTCATTCGTTAGATTCCCGCAACACGTCTCTATTGATCTTCGTGTGATCCGTTCCCGCCTCAAGCAACTCGGTCAGGTCGACCAGGCAGAGGCCACCACTCTTGGCTTGCTACTACTTTTGGTTTTGTTGTGGCTATTGCGAGCGCCGGGATGGCTGCCCGAGAGCGTGGGATGGGCACAACTTGCATTCGAGCCAACTTATGTCTCCGACGCCACTGCAGCAATGTTCGTGTCAGTATTGCTCTTCATTCTGCCCGACCCACGGGGGAGCGCAAGCAGTACCACGACCAGTGGCGATGCTTCGCGCGGCTCTGGGACTGCGAAACCGAGCTCGACGTTTGTGGAACGTGGACCTAAGATTCTGGACTGGCCGTACTTCGTTACCAAATTTCCGCACAGCCTGGTGCTTCTGATCGCAGGCGGATGCGCGCTTAGCGAAGGTTTCTCAGCGTCTGGGCTGTCGAGCACTCTTGTGGACGGCGTTGCTTCCTTGCAGGGCGCAGTGCCGCCTTTGGCTCTTATGTTGGTTCTCATGCTCGCCGCTGCTGCGCTGTCCCAGTTCACATCGAATGGTGCGACAGCAAGCATCCTGATTCCCCTAGCGTCCACTCTTGCAGAGGCAGAGGGCATCGACGGACGCGTCTTCATGATCCCAACTGCATTGGCATGTTCGTTGGCCTTCATGTTACCAATTTCTACTCCTCCGAACGCGTTTGCCTTCGAGCTCGGACTGACAAGCCAAGCAACAATGTTGCGATGGGGTTTGGCGTTCATACTTGTTGGACTCGTAGTGATTCCAGTTGGAGTCGTGGCATTTGGCGGCCCATTGCTTGGCATCAGCTTCACGCCAACCAACGCAACGTCATCTGTCGAAGGCGTAAGCGACGACATCCGAAGAGTGTTGCCTGGTGAAAGCACAACGACGGAACCAATATTGCTTGCCGACGAACTCTGGATGGAAGAAACCACGACGACATTAAATATTGTGCAACCACATTTGAAGGACCCTTATTATTATTACAGCATTGGTGCCAGTTCTCCATCAGACATGCAGGTATGGCGCATTCCGCTCTGGTGTGCGTGTTGGGTGTTTCGACTTCGTTCGTGCCATTGAGAAAGCGTGTTATTTGTGTCGTATTGCAGCGTCCAACCGAACTACCAGATATCAGCGGAATTATCGGGGCAAGCGTCTCTGCAGCTGTGGTCGTCGCACTGGTTGTCACGGCGCTTGCGTGCAAATTCTGGGTTTGCAGATGTCGTGGCCCGCAAGCAGGCGCGACGATACCCCGCTACCACAAAGCGACTACCGTGTCGCATCGCCAAGTGAAAAAGAGTGCATACAACCGAGTCAATATTCGAGACCTAGAAGTTTATGTTGATAGTGAAGACGAGGGCGAGGAGCTGGGCGTCGTGGACTCAGACGACGAATCACAGGACTCCATCGACCGTCAAGAGCGTCTCGAAACGGCCTTCGATAGGCAGCTCCGGGCTGCAGCGGCGATGCAATCGCCAACGCAGCAGCGGCGACAAAATGTTGCATCACCACAGTACGGGGTGGAGGTGTGATGTCACGCAACCACAGACAGGTCATGCAGTAGCAGAGGGTCAACTCACAGCCAAGTTCAATAAATAAGATTTTATATTCTACGAGTACCACACATGCTTCGCGCGGGTCTCACACGGTTGAAATTAACCGGCCGATGCGCTTCTGGGACGCGTCTATGGCCGCTAGAGTTTTGGCCAAGGTGGACGAACGGGTACACGGCTTGTCCCCGACCGCTTCGCGATGCCCAGTTTTCTTTTTCGGTTGGCGTTTGTGAACGAGGGCTGAGTAAGTATTGAGGTCTTTGTTTGCAAGGGCCTTCAGCCGCTGGAGGCTCAGACGCTCGTCAACTTTTGCAACGCTCGCAACTTGCTCCGAGCTGGCCGAGCTGGCCGAGCGCGCAGCGTTGAGCTTCGATCGGTACTTGCTTTGCTTCGTTTGAGGACGGCTGCTCCCAGCAGCAGGTGCAGAGTCTCCCAGCACGTGGTTGACGCAAGGCTGGAAAGCAACTGCGTCGCTTAAGCGTGTCTGGGACTTGTGCAAGAGCTTTTGAAGCCTTGACTCCTGTGCAGAAATGCGGAATTCTAGGGCGTCCATTGTTGACACGATAAGGCAAGAGCAATGCTACTGTGGCCAAACTGCCCAAAGCATACGAAGAACCGACGACAAAAAAGAGACGAATTTGCACCGAAAAAAGAGCTGCAACTCTTCTCACAGGTCAACCTCATCGCGGTCCACCGGCCAGGATCTGTCCATAATCCCCACCGCTGCCATCGACTAGGGTCTAGCTCGGCAATTGTGCTGCAAGGCATGAGCCGACCAGTCCCAAGCATTCCTCCAGTAAGTAGTGTTTGTGGAGCCGCCGTGTGCGTCGCAAAAAACACCTCCAGCCAGTGCGCGCTGACAGTCAGTTCAAACGTCAAAGGGGTCCGAGTCCAGGACAAACAACTGCCATCACTCATTGTAACTAACTAGCAAACGAATGAACAACCGGATAAACGAACGAACGGACGAACGAACGGACAAACGGCTGAGTTGACGAACGAACGGACGAACGGACAAACGGCTGAGTTGACGAACGAACGGACGAACGGACGAACGGACGAACGGACGAACGGACGAACGGACGAACGGACGAACGGACGACCAAACAACGACAACGATTCGATTCAAATCCAAACGAACGAACGAACGAACGGACGCACCATCATCGATTGATGCACAGCATAGTCCCATTACCAGAAACATTTCCACTTTTGTAACTCACTCACGGACGTAGTATCTATAATCAATACTATGTCATCTTTGAAGGTTAATCCTATTTGTGGGTATATTGATGTAACTGTTTTGCAGTAACAAAGAATGTATCTATAAATAGTATTATGGTGTTATCAATGTGCACTGTGCATTCACTAATAATTGATTGATTGATTGATTGATTGAGTGAGTGAGTGAGTGGGTGAGTGAGTGAGTGAGTGGGTGGGTGGGTGGGTGAGTGAGTGAGTGACTGCGGTGGGTGGCCAACGACAACACACGCTGGCGCGTGCGCGCCAATTGCCAATTGCCGATATGCCACAACTGTACATTTACATTCATAGAGAATATCGAAATTATTTATACTGTGGCAAAGGGCGGAAATAAAAATAGTGATTTGTGTGAATTGAATGTACAGTAGTCACATAAAATGAATGAGTGAGTGAATGAATGAGTGGGTGAGTGAGTGGGTGGGTGAGAGGGGCACCCACTCACTCACTCACTGTGTCACTGTCAGTCAGTCAGTCAGTCAGTCAGTCAGTCAGTCAGTCAGTCGCCCAACTCATCACAGACGACTCACCGTCGTCGTTCGTTCGTTCGTTCGTTCGTTCGTTCGTTCGTTCGTTCGTTCGTTCGTTCGTTCGTTCGTTCGTTC
>ENA-OWNT01003243-OWNT01003243.1-seawater-metagenome-genome-assembly--contig:-NODE-3243-length-15567-cov-4.522660_pt1 | contig 15567 bp, 23 predicted proteins | sample MGYA00238136_ERZ651165 | MGnify/ENA primary metagenome ERZ651165 (study PRJEB26861, sample SAMN08777766) | seawater metagenome | isolation source: coastal seawater | place: USA: Florida | collected...
GACGAACGACGAACGACGAACGACGAACGACGAACGACGAACGACGAACGACGAGCAACGAACTGCGACGACACACAACGACAACGCCGAATGACAGACGAATGACGGATGACACAACAATGACGACGTCGACGAGAGAAGAACGAAGTTCGACGCAATGACAGAACAATGACGACAGACAACCGAAGAACGAAGTTCGACGAACCATGAAAAACAAACGATGAACAACGACGACGACGAACAGCGTATGGAGATGCTCCGTGACGTTGATTGTAGATGTTGTCGGAGCGAGAAGGCACGTACCCAGGGAGTTGATGTTCAGTTTTTCCTCCTCGGGTCAACGAGGCAGTGATTGGCGGTTGCTGACGATTCCCAAGCTTTGCTGGTGTAGCTTTTATTACTTACATTTGTGTTGTCTTTCTTCCAACTGATCATTTCTTGTCCTCCCTCTCGTTGTGGCTTTTTTGGTGCTGCGGCACCCACGCACGACACTAGGAGTCACCGGTACGAAGCAGTGGCAGTTGGCTCGAACTCACGGCTGACCACAGGTCGCAAGCAGCTGCCGTTCCGTGTCAGCCGAGTGGCACGTTGTGCTGGCAATGCCGAAGAAGGCGCCGCGTGAGAAATTCAAAGATGGCTTCGAGCACCTATCAACAATTGGTCGCGGAGCGTTCGGGGTTGTCTCGATTGTCCGGTGCAAGGAGGACAACGTGCGCTATGTTATGAAGAAAATATCTTTCTCAGGAAAGAGCACGGAAGATCGAGATGCCTCTCAAGAAGAGGTGGCACTGCTCAAATGCTTGGTCCACCCCAACGTGGTGAAGTATCACAGCCATGGGACTGATAAGCGCCACTTGTTCATTGTCATGGAGTTCTGCGAGGGAGGGGATCTCGCAAAGGCCATCGAAGGCCAAGGTGACACCCCTTTTGAGGAAGAACAGATCCTTACGTGGCTGATGCAGATGCTGCTTGCCCTCGACTACGTGCACTCTATGAAAATTTTGCACCGGGATCTGAAGACGCAGAACGTGTTCCTCAATAAGTTCAACGTCGCAAAACTTGGGGACTTCGGCATCGCGAAAGTTCTGGATGGAACGTTGCAGCAAGCGGACACTGTAGTTGGAACCCCGTTTTACATGTCCCCCGAGGCGTGTCAGAATCAACCCTACACCTACAGCTCAGATATGTACGTGACCGTTTTTTTTTGTTTGTATGTTACCGCTGACGGTACATTTGTACCGCGAGGTGTGAGAGTGAGTTGTGGTGTGAATCGCAGGTGGGCCATCGGATGTATCTTGTACGAGATGTGCACTCGCAAGCACGCTTTTGCAGCGAGCAACTTGCTCGGCCTCGTGTTTCAAATCGTACAAGGCACATACCCGCCGATCGAAGGGTACTCAGACTTGATGGACTCTCTGGTGAAGGGACTCTTGCAAACTGACCCGAAGGTAGGGTGTGGCTGTGGTCAACCGCAGAGCAACAGGAATGCCTCTTAACTACATCGCCGCTCTGTTGCTGGGTGCTGGATCTCTTCGATCAGGAACGCTTGACATGTAAACAAATTTTCAATGATAAGCGGATCGATGTCGATCGATTGGCATCTTTCAAGTCGAAAATCAAGGTCTGTGTGTGACCCGATGCTTCTCTTGATGATATCTTACAAAGCGTGCGTGTCCCAATTGACTTACGGGTCTTTGCCACTCGTGCTACAGACAAGAAGACTCATGAAACGCTCAAAGGTGCAGAAGGTACTAGTACCTAAAAAAAGCGCTACTGCAGCCCCTGATGCACCTGCGGACACCGCTGTTCCGTCCATGACGCAGGCGGAAGGTCTCCCCCTCGGACAACGGCTTTACTTCAACATGGTGGGCTACAGCAGTTGCTGCAACCATCGACAGCGATTTGCGCCTGAATACAACTATCGTGGCTGTGCTTGCATGTATAGAGCGAGCCCATCACAACGACCGCATTACGCATGCTGTTCGTTGCGGGGGAGCAGTGCGATCGAAAGACAAGAAGTCCACGGGGCGTGTCTGCGGCCGCCGCTGCTGCCATCGGTGTCTTGAGTCGTCAACAAAAGGCCAACAGAGCAGCTGCTGACTCGAGACCAGACACAGAACACACCGAAGACGTGTCGCGCCCCACTGATCCGCATTCAACATCATTGAAAAAGAAAAGTGCGAAGAGCAAAGGCAAAGGCTCTCCTTCCACAGTATCAAGCCTGACGCACGAGTCTGTGGCCAACATCGGGCCTGGACTGGGCATGAACCCGATAGATTTTATGAAACAAGCTGACCAAGAGACGAAGAAAGTGCTCAAGGTCGGAACGATCGGTAACGTTGCTGAAGACACCGAGGACTTTTACGAGTACGCCGAACTTTTGTCGCATGGCCTACCGTTGTGTTACTGCATTGACGGACTTCTGCATCCCCGTTGTCGTGCTGTGCTTTGCAGATTTTACGCCTCCGACGACGAGTTCGATTACTCAGATTTTTCAGATGATGAAGATACGGAGGTTAGAACGCAGCAAGACCACAAAGCAGAGCAGGAGGTAGCACACGATTCATCACCATTTGTTATTTTCGTTGCGCTGTTTGATCACGAAACCTTGAATGCCGTGCCACAATGCAGTCGCGAGAATTGATGTTAGCAATCCGAAACAATGGCGAAACAGCTTCCCGTGAACAGGTAATATGTTTGTGGCCAGGTTGTCAAGGCCCCCTTGCATTAGTGGCACGCTCACAAACTTCGCACGCAGGCTTCTGTTCCGCTCGCTGCGACGGAATCAAAGGTAGACGTCGCTGGCACGCGTACTGGCACCGAAGCTGTACCGGTTCTTCACTTGGGCGCCCAAGCGGTTTCGAGGCGTGATGCTCTCATAGAAATGCTTGGAGCTCGGTTGTACGACAAACTGCACGGCTTGGTTCGCAGCGATTTCTGCTCGGCGAGGTCACCGGACATGGCGTCATTTGCGCATGTACGAACAGTGCCTTGTTTTGTGTCGCCTGCACGGTGCCTGCAATTGAAAAAACATTCTTGTGCGTCTTGCTTTGCGCCTATGGTTTTGAAAAACATATGTTCCACAGCACGTGCCACCACACATGATACCAAACCAAATTTATCGAACATTGGAATTTATCGTTTTCACCGAGGAGATCAAACCTAAATAGTTTTTGATACAGAAACTGGTAACTGAAAACCTTCCGTTGACTGCAACAACACAAATCATTGATCGACAAAACGAACGTTGCAAGCACCGACAGAAGAAGAGAAGAAAATCCAATAAGTTACCACAACAACTAGACCACCATGTGTTGACAATTTTCGAGGAACTGTCAGCTCCACAGACCGATGCGGTTGTGCGTTAGTGGGGTTGTACTAACGCCGGTAACCGTCTGAATCAGACTCTTCATCCGGATCCATGGCCATGTTCAAAGCAGACTGAGCTTGGCGTTGCTTGTGGTGCTCATCGTAGTCCTGCGTGGTTCGTTGATGGGGGTCCATTTCCAACTGGGTGATGTTTCCCGTGCGGACAAGGTCTGTGGTCCACACCAGCACCTGCACACACAGAGCGCGAATCAGAGACTTCACTCTCAAGCAAGCATTGAACGCCATCACTGCGAGAGCCGTACTTTGTGACCGTTCTTCGTCTCGTATCTTTCTCCACCACGATCAGTCTCGCCCACACGATTGCGACCATATTTCGCTGAACAAAAGAGTTTGTGGACGATGAGCATGGCGGTCAAAGAGAAACGGGTCGACGCGGGGGACATGCGCGCATGCAGAATCACACTCAACGCACTGTAAACGGATTGCCCGGCTCGGAAATCAGAGTGTGGGAGCAGAGCAAGACTCTGCGGGAAACTCGGCTCCTCTTTCAAATTGCGAATAGCCGGATCAGTCTGCACGTATTTCAGGTAAAGCGTTCAGGCAAGAGTTGTGGGAAGGTCGCGTTCGGTGTCGTCACTCGAACGCACCGACGGCCGCTTGTAGCTGTACAAGTCAATGGTGGTTTCAGCTCCAACAATCCAATCGCCGATGTCGTCGTCCCAGACAGCCTTAGCGTGCATTTCGGCTCCTTGTTCTTGGGAAACGAAATTTTTTATGATAAGATCCTTGAGCTTGATTTGCCGTCCTGGCAAAGCAGAGCAGCAACCAACACAATGAGACGAATCCGGGTGGCCACGCCATGGTACCACTCGGCAGGCTAACCAAGATCGCGCACGGCCATCCATAAATCATCACGCTCTCGTCGATATTCTTCTTGCATGTCTTTGATTTCTTCTTTGGCTTGCAGGTATCGGTCTCGCAGCTTTTCAAGTTTCTCTGTCTTGGCGCGGACCTCCTCCTCCAGACTGTGTGCAATTCGCACGCGGTAACACGCTTAAATGGGGGCTCGGACATGCAAAACGCAAACTAGCAAACTCACCTGTTGAACGAGGTGTTGAGGAGGTTCATTTGTTCTTCTTGGGCTGCAAGCTCGCGCTCCTTTTGCGCAGCAAGCCGCTCCTTTTCCGCCTGTTGTGCATCCAACCGACAATGGTCCTTGAGCCACGTGGCATGTGTGCGGTGCGACGAGCTCCCTGCACAACAACAAACCTTCGCAATCTGCGCCCTGCGCAGTTCAGCTTCTTGCTTCGCGGCTTTTGCCTGTAGCTGTTGACCGACGATCATCTGTCCAGAAGCAAGCACGCATGCTTAGCGGCAACGATACGTGCAACGATTGGCGAGCGCATGGGTGGTCAGCGGTCACGAACCTGGCTTTGCATCTCGGCTAAGCGCTCTTTCAACATCTTTTTGGCGCGCTCCGCTTCTTGCGCTTGCGACATCGTCTGTTGAAGGTCTCCTTCCATCTGCATGTCGCCATGACACATGACACAAACCAGAGCTTGAGCGCATTGAACCACCGACACTTTCGCACTGCGCGGCAGCAAGCTCCACCAAGTGCAGTCATGGCATACCTTCTGAGACTCGAGCTCGCTCATCTTCATTTCACGGTTGTGTTTCTTCCACTCTCTCTCGGCGGCCAGTCGGGCTTTCTCACGTTCTTCTTCCATTTGCTTCTTCTTCTCAGCCAATTCCTCCTCAGTAAGGCCATCCTGCACACAGCGACTCCATGTTACTCGGCGCGCCGTCTGGACACGTCTGTCGTCACTACAACACAGTTTCGCATCGTTACTACTCACCTTGACGATTTCCTCTTCCTCCACTATCACCTCCTCCACTTGGGTGATGACTTTGGTCTCAACCTGCGAACAAATTCAGACAAACTGTTGAACTCCTGCTCTCGTGCTTATCAGAGCTGGCGGGCCGGTGACGTGACTCACCCGTGGTCCTCGCTTGATCTTCTGCTCTTTCTTCTTGGTCTTCCTCCCGCCCCCGCCGAGTTTGGCGAGCATCTCTGGAGGAATATCGCCTCCGGCGGCCAACAGTTCGCGAAGTTGCTTAATTTCCTCCTGCATTTGGCGCAAGGCCGCATCTTTCGGATCCTCGTTAATTTTGGGCTTGTTTTTAATCTAGCCACACACGATTCAGATGAACGCAGGGTCGCACTGCGAGGCGCCACTCGTGCACACACGCCGGCCAATGTATGTACCTGCTTTGCACGATCCGCGTAGCGCAGCGTACTAATTGTTTCTTCCATGTTGTAGTCCGCAGGTCTGCATTCCGCAACACAACCACAAACGTGGTCCGCACAATCGGTCAGCGTCGTCGTCATCTCGCACATCGAATAATTCAGCAGCAGACGAATATGGTCACGTCACGACATGCGCAGTCGCCATACCCGCAGTTCGCACACATCATGGTTTTGGTGTTGCCACCGAGCGAATCTTGCAGCAGTCGGGTCAGTTTGGAGTCGCGGTAGGGAACGTGAGTCGACTTCGCGTCAGTCAGGGCGGATATCACATTGCCCAGCGCCGAGAGGGATTTGTTGATCATAATGCCTTCTTTGAGGCGGTCGCCGGTGGCTCCCGTCTTCGTCGAGCGCTCACTACCAGCCAGGTCCACGAGATTGAGCTTGCCGGCGCGGATATGCGGCTCGCCATCAGGCCCCATGTCGCTGCGTTCGATGATGACCGTGAACACCGAGTGGGAGCGCGACGAGCCAGCATTCATCAACGTGGCGCCAACACTGCGCTGCTTGTTACCACGCTCCTGCGCCTCTTCCAACTCGCCAACACTCGCACATTTGATCTGCGCAGACAGAAAACACACACGCGCACACAGAAAATGCCACATTGAGTCGATGTGATGAAGCTTCACAGCCGACCCTACCGGGTCTCGACGCTCGTCCACCATCGTGGCAGACCGAAAGGCCGCAACAGCCACAACGACGGTCGGCACAAGATGTTGAACGCGGTTTCGTACCTCCGTGAGACCATCAACATACACGCCCTTGTCCGGGTGCGACTTGATCTCAAGCTTCCCTTTCGACTTGCCCTTGGCGAGCAGGTCGCGCACCTCCTCGTTGTAGATCTCCAGGTAACTGCAACGGATGAGGAACTGCGTTTCGTCTCCAGAGTCCGCTGCCACGCGCTCGAAAATGTGCTCCATGGCGTTCGGGATGATGCCGCGGAGCTCGGGCTTGTTGGCCGCGCGCCACTCTTTCATACCTTCCATGGTGAAACTCTTGCCCGCGCCGGTCTGGCCGTAGGCGAAGATGGTGCCATTGAACCCTTCCAGCACGTCGTCGACAATGGCAGCGGCGGCAGAGTCGTAGATGTCGCGCTGGGTGCAGTTCTCGTCGAACGTCGCGTCGAACGTCCATCGCTTGGGAGCAAGTTTGGGGTTGTCACAGTCTTTGACCTCCACTGTGTGGTCTTTCGGGTTGACGAACACGGCGCGGCCATTGCCCTCCTTCTTCTCTTTGGAATTGAAGGGGCGGCATCGGACAATGACGCGGACGCACTCGTCCTTGGACTTGCCCTTGGCTTTCTCTTTTTCCGGCATGGTGGTAGGGGGGTCGCGGTCGCTGGAGGGGGCTATGCGTGTCGGTGCTCAGTGGTGGCAACGGAACGGGGCAGTTGCGCCCTGGCTGGCGATCGAACGCCTCGTGTCTGGCGGAGGCCCACGAGCCGCGCTAGAGTTGCTTCTGTTTTGCTGCGGTTTTTGTACAATTTTTGCTTTTTTGTTGTCGTTGTTTGTGGTTCTGTTTTGTCCGCCCCGCCCCGGTCAGTGCTGTGCGGACCGTGAACCAGCAACAACCGCACTCGACGACAACGCGAGCAAGTACTGGGGTGTGCTGTTCCCGGCAAGAGTGGTCGTCGCATCGAACGTCGCGCTCCAAGCCAAATGGGGCTCCTTCCCTGCATACACACGGTGCAGGACAGACGCGGGTTCTGGCGGCGCCAGAGCACCAACAGTGGCAGAGGCACACGACACAACCAACGGCGCAACACCGCCAACGACGTCACAAATTGGCTCCGCGCTCACGGCACGCACACAATGGCGTCCGTGGAAGTGACGAGGGGACGAAGGAGCACAACGACGAGAAGAGGCAAGGAAGGAAGACGGAACGCTGCGCCAGCGCCCGAAGAAGCATGACGGAAGCAGCGGCAAGAAAGAACGCACACAGCACAGCACAGCACAGCACAGCCGCCACACTGCACACTGTCCCGCACAGTGCTGCAGGAACAAGAAGCGTGCCGCACGCACGCACGGCAGGCAGGCAGGCAACAGGTAGTTAGTTAGTTTAGCTTGTGAGTTGTCTGCCCCCTTGCTTGCCTTGCTTGCGTCAGCGAACGCGACCGAGCAAGGCTGACTCGACTCACTACTCACTACTCAAGTACTTACTTGCTCGCTTGTTAGCCTGTTTGCCTGTTTCGCGGAGTCGTTTGTCATGCACGACGGACCACAACAAAGTGGGACGGAGAGCGGGTCTCGCTTGCTTGGTTGTTGGGTTCGCGGCTTGCGACTTGCGGACGGACGGCCGGCCGAACGGACGGACGGACGGACGGACGGACGGACGCTGCTGACTCGCTCTCGCTTTGTTCGTTCCTTCGTTCGTTCCTTCCGTTGTTGCGGTTCGTTCCGGAAGTTTGCTTTGAATGCATGAAGACAGACACTAACACAAGGGAAGGGAAGGGAAGGGAAGGGAAGGGAGGGGAGGGGAAGGGAAGAGAAGAGAAGGGAGGGGAAGGGTGTTCAACTGCACTCTCTCTCTCTCTCTCTCTCTCTCGCTCTTGCTCTCTCTCTCTCTCTCTCTCTCTCTTCGCACTGGACGAACAACAACACAACAACACACCCACCACAAAACAAAGCAGCAGCAGCAGAACACAAAAGAACAGCACACAAACAACAGGGAGGAAAGGAAAGAAGAAAGAAGAAAGAAAGAAGACAGAAGAAAGAAAGAAAGAAGAGAAGAACAAACCAAGAAAGAAGACAGAAGACAACAAACAAGACAGACAGACAGACAGACAGACAGACAAGACAACAACGGGAAAGGCAGAACAAAAAAAAAGAACTGAAGAACTGAGAACAACTATGGTAACTGACAGAGAAACTCTCAAACTCAATCAATCAATTTGGTGTACTGTACTGTCAGTGAGTAAATAACAAATAACAACAAACCACAACCAAAACACCAAAACACCAAAACACCAAAGCCGAAACTCCTCCCTCTTCCCTTTTCCCTTCCCTCTTCACTCAGTCTCCCATACAGTACTGTACTCGAGTACAGTCACTCACTCACGCACGCACTCAATCATCATTCCATCTTCTTTCTTCTTCTCTTTCATCTCTCTCTCTCTTGCATGCATCAGTTCGTTCGTTCGTTCTTCGTTTGTTCGTTCGTTCGCCATCATCAATCATCCCTCTCTCTCTCTCTCTCTCTCTCTCGTCAGTCAGTCAGTCAGTCAGTGCGGTCGTTCTCATTGACGAGTGAGTGTGTTGCGAGATGAAAATGGAAAATGGAAAATGGAGCGTATGCCGTATGCCATACGTACCCACTACCGGTTAGTCGCAGTACGTTACAAAGAACTGAAAGAATGCATGCCCTGGGGCAGGTGGACGTATGATACAACAAGGGTTGTTGGTTGGTTGCTCCTGACACTTTGTGGCGATCATCGATGCTTGATTGATTGATTGATTGATTGATTGATGCTCCAAGGGGTAATACCTTCTAAAGGTATTACCCCTTGGATGCTCGTTGAATTCGTTCCAGAAGTTTGTTTGAAGTTTGTCGTGTCATTCATTCGATCGTTGTGGCGTCGGGTGTGGTTGTGGCGGGACACGTATCGTACGCATGTATGTGACGTTCGTGTGGATGTATGCATGCTGTATGTATGTATGTGTGTCAGACCGCACCCACACTCAATCACGGCATCTGCGGGTAGTCGTCAGTTGTGCAAATGAATGCATGTGCGAAATGTGCGAATGCGAGTTCACAGCACTATGGTCTAAGTACGCGCGCCGTTCTGCTGTGTGGTCTGGGTGTGATATGATAGCACTGCTCCACGTGTCCGTGCGCCACAATTTTGTCTCTGTTGCCATCGTACCATACTCGAGGAGAATTGTTTTCTGGTCTTTGTGGGGGCCTGTCGGTTGAGTGTGGCACCGAGCTGCTCAACGTACCGGCGCTCAGTGGCATGCAACGCGCGTTTGTCTTTTTGGCGTTGACTTCTGCGACCTGCATCACGTCCCAGTTGTCCCACCCACCGTTCTCGCGGATGTAGTTGTACACCGGGTGATCAAACGCCTTGCTGTTGGTGTTTGTGCAGCCATCCTTGTGTTGGTTCTGGCACTTGCGAAATTATCCCAGAAGAAACCCGCTACCAACGCATTTCGCCACACTTTTCTTTGCCGCATCGTATACGACAGAGTAATGCGTTATCACAGTAAACCTTGCGTCATTGCATGGAACTTGCCACCACTCAATCCTCGTCGTCATCATCGTCTGCCAGCATGCGCTTCTGTTGGCGTTTGCTCTGGGTGCAACACAACAATGGCAACAGGCGCATCACCAATGGCCGCACCAAACTTGTCTCCGCAACCCGCAAGAAGCGAACGTGACGCTGCAGCAAACTTACCTTTTTCTCCCTCTTCGCCCCACGCGAGCGAGAACGAGAACGGCGGCGCTCCTGAACAACCAACGCAAAAAAACAATGCACACAAACCCGGTGAGGACGTCGCGATGCGAGCACGTCAACGGCGGCACCCAGTCGCTGACACTGACCCTTCGAGAACTTTGAGCCTGAGGCTCATCATCCCCCGACGCCTTCGCGTTCAATCGTTCCTTGGACCTCGCCAAAATCGCCTGCCACGCCAAACATCAAAACAGCGTCAACAGCATAAAACGACAAAGCGCAAATTGATGGTTCGCCGCAGTGCAACGACGGTGCTGTACGTTGCAACGGACCTTGGCCTTCGCAGCCTTCGCGGCAGCATCGACAGCCACCCCCTTGTCTTCCTCGTCTTCATCCACCAGCTTGTGCGAACGGGTTGAGTTCCTACAGGCACCACGCAATGTTACCACGATGTCCAGGATTACACGTTCGCTTGGAGAGCAATGCGGGAGTGCCGCCGCAGCAGGTTGAAGACGCATGGGCATGGCGCACGTAAAACACACGCACACACACGCACGCACGCACGCACACACACACACACACAGCCATTGATGGGTTGGGTTCGCAAGGGACCGACCTCGTGCGTGACCGTGACCGCGACCGCGATCTCGAACGGTCCTTGCGCTGCGGCCGTGAGGACCTTCGTCGCCGTTCAGTTTGAGGTTCTCCAAGGTCACTGGTGCCAGTGTTGCCGTCACTCTCGGGAACGCTCGTGTCCTCCTTGGACTCTTCCGCCGACGGATCGCTGTTCCTGGTATCTGTGGTGGCTGGACCAGAGTCGTCGTCGGACGCAAGCTGCTGTTTGCGGCGGCGTTTCTTCTTCTTTTTCTTCTTTTTCTCTTTTCGCACCAGCACTTCGTCGTCATCGCCACTCCCCGCCCGTGTCTGTTGGTTTCCGCTGCCCGTGTCCTGCAGCTGCGGGGAGGCTTCTAGAACCTCGTCCAGGGTTGCAGGTGCCACCCCGTCTTCCTCTTCAGGCTCTGTGCGTGCCTCCGCCTGACTCCCAGGCCGCGATTCTCTTGCGCGGGCTTCCGCCATGGCTGGGTGCTCTTCGTGTTCCGCCGCTCTGATCGCGGCTGACACTTCCGCGGCAACGTCGCGGTCCTCCTTTTGTTCCACCGAAGTTGAGCCGGACGCGTTGAGCCCAACACTGATCCCGCTGATTTGAAGAGAACGGGTGCTATCAAACCCGTCGAACTTGGCGTCGTCCTGACAGCAAGGCCACACTCAAACAGTTGATCACCTCCGCAACAAGGTTATCAGGCATTTGGCAAAACGCACCGGTTGAGGAGAGACCACCTCTTTCAGGTCAGGAATTTGACTTGCGAGCAATTGTTGGAACATGCAAAGCCGCGCCACCATAGCATCACGCTTCAACTTGATCCGCATCACGACGTGCGAAATCTTTCCCAGAAGCAAATCCACCTGCAGTGCGTACACGCAAACATGTGTGAGAGACAGTGAACACGGCACGGCACAAGGCGTGGCGCGTCGTTGTCGAACCGGGGTGAAGTTCCCGCTTGCGTGCTTCTTCATCCACAACATGTACACCTGCGACACCACAATACAGTGCTTTGAGGCAGCAACTCCGCGTGGAGTGGCCTTGGTGACGGTCGAGCACTCACCTCGTCAACAGGCCGCATGTCATTTGAGTCCGTCTCATCTTTGAAGGCCTTTGGCCCAGCATCGAACGCTGACTTGGGGGTCTGCTTGTCCTGAAAATGTGTGGCGATTAGCGCATGCGCTGCAAGCGCGAAAGGTTCACCACGGATTCGAACCTTGAATTTGAACAGCTTGCGGATCTCGCCGCCAGGGAAAAACAGGACGATATACAACAATTCAAGCGCCATATTAGGAGCGTACGGAGCAATGGCGAGATATCTGCGAAACCAACAAGAAAACAAACCAACAAAAAATAAAAAAAAAAACATCAATACCAGTTCAAACTCGAGCACAACAACAACAACATAGACAAGGCAATGCTTTCGGTTCACGAACGCGTCACGCTGGTATCTACTCAGGGCGGCTCCGACAAACGGAGACACAATATGCAGAAAGAGCCAGGAACCGTTGCAGACTGCCAACTTCGTCAAGAGGGCCTGCAGGTGGTGCACGATTGAGTCATGAGCGGGGGTGGGGACATTTGAGTTGAGAAAACGGCGCTACATCGTGCGACTACCACTCCAACAAGCTGACGCAAACCTTCTTCTTCTTGAAGCCGCCAATGGTCAAAGCCGCAATTCGCGACAGCCACACGAGAGCGAAAATGTTGAACACGATTTGAGTGGCAACCATCACCGTGAGGTACCTTGACAAGGCAGACCAAGCGACGTGAGAATACAGGCACGGCACGCAGGCACCAGGCACCAGGCAGAGGGCCCGCTGTCGATGAGACCAGGCTCGCCACGTACTGCGTGTAAATTTGTCCGACGGTCGACATCGCGTCCGAGCTGAACGTGTCGTAAGCGATCGCCAGCACGTTAACAGACAAATACGCGGCGAAGAAAATGACAAGTTTCACTCGGCCATCTGCTGTAATTTTGTATCTGGCGCAGCGAGGTGTTCATTGCGAGAATCAGACGGGTTGCCGAGTGACGCAGCAGGTACCATGAGGACTTTCGTACCGCACGATGTTCCAGCCCTTCGCTAGAAAGCTGACCGTCAAAAGAAGCAGAGCGTTCGCAACCACATGAAAAAACTTGGACGCGAAAGAAATCTGGAACCTGTTGCAGCGGAAGGCATCGCAGTTAACAACACAGCGGCGAACCGAAGCCAAGAACAGCGACCGTCGACGAGAAAGGCACGCCTGCCCAGGTTGACGACCCCAGTGCAAGGCAGGCAGGTTGCACTCACTGCAGTTGGTTGTCAGCACTGCCGGAAACGTGGTAACGATTGATGTCGGGTGCGGCATAGTAGGCAAAGTTGGTCAACGACAAGACGGTCGACACCAAATCCAAGACAACCCCGACGAAAAAGCACCTGCAGCATCGCCAGCAGCACCGACAATGTTGAGAGTGGACTTCAGGCATGCAGCTCTTGCGCGGCACAATGTGTCCACCCACGTGTAGATGTGATGAAGGTTGCGGACAAGGGCAAGTTGCACCATGATCCAAGTGGCCACCAGCGTGAGAATGAGCTGGAGAACGAAGGCGGCGATGGCAACGAAAATCCCCGCTGCCTCGTTTGATCCAGCGAGCCTGCAGGCAACACACGACCGAGGTTGCGTTCTTGTTGAGGAGCGTGCTATCTGAATGCTTGTACGGCGTGATTTCGGCAGCGAAGCAAACGATGTCTGCATGCAGAGACTCGCTTTGCACGCGCATTACCACCGTGAGGGTGTGTACGTACTCGAAAGGTGTGCCAGTGTTCTTGGTGGCCACTTGGAATGCAATCGCGGTGAGCGGACCGTCCACGTACACCAAATCACTCAGACCTCTGGTGTTCTTGACCTGCAGTGACATCAGCGTGTGACTCGCATCCAAGCAACGGGCCATGACTCGTCAGGCAAAGCAACGCTGGCACAGACACTGAGAAAAACTCACCGTATTGACTAAGGCGAGTGTCCAGAAGCGCTTGTAGCTTTGTACAACTCGAACGCTCGTAGTCACAGCGTACGCAGGCATGCCTCCGACCTCCGTCGAGTTGTCTTTCTCATAATCGATTCCGATGTGGTCCAACAGTGTTGTATATCCAGACTCGCGTGCATACTCGAGCCGCTGCTGACACGTCAGCTCGTTGGAATCCTGCGCATGATGACACAAGTTCGGTTACTAGCTTTGTTATATTTTTCGAATGCGACCGAGGCATCGCACCGCATGTGTTGGTTCGCATAATTAGCAGTGAACTAATTCTGTGCGCGATAGATCGTGCAGAAATGCAAATGCACGCGGACATACAAGCAACGCGGGCATTCGTGGCGCTGCAGTTGCAAGCGCTACGGCTGCAGTGGACGCGCACCACTCACCGAAGCAAACGAGAAGTCCGTTGTGTCTTCGTAGTTGTCGAAGTAGGCGATTAAGGACAGACTTTCGTCATACCTGCACGAGCGCACGTCGCCCACCAAAGACCAAAGTCACCCAACAAGAGTTAGTGCGTGCATGCAGAAGAGGCTTCGCGCAGCAACGCGTGCACGCATCGCGGCAGCGTTTTGCGGCACCCGCAGCGCCGGCTGCGCAGGTGGGTGGTGACGGACACGGCATGGCCACTTACTGTTTCGGATACACAATGGTGAACTCGAGGTTGGGGTCTTCGGCCGCGATTTGGGAATCGTAACCAAAGGTCGCGATGACTTCGAAGCAGTTGGAGGAGACGATGGACCCCGCCCAGTACCCAGCGTAGCCGGTCCGCACATGCGTCCCAAGAAGACAACTGAGAGTCAAACACAACACGGTCCTCATCACTGTGCTCCGACGCCGCGAGCGGCACATTCCGCTCGTGCGACTCATGCGACTGCTTACGTTTTTGTTTTGTTGTTGTTTTTTGTCTTCCGGTGCTGACTTTTTTCCCCCTCTCGGGTTCCGACTTGTTTGGTGAGCCGTGTGCTCTCTGTCACCGCCAACTGCAGACCAAGGCCATGCGAGCACCGTGCGGCGTTTGAACCACAACCTTTGACCCAGTACCCCGCGCCCTGTGACCATGTCGCCGTATTTGCCAATTCGGATGCGTACGCTACGCATGTGTGTCGAGGTCCGTTTCCGTACGCGAAATTGCGAGACGGGCAAGCAGCACCACACAACAGTTGCAACGTCCGCCTCGTCCATCCACTAACTGGTCACAGATATGCACGAGCACAGGAGCACACGCACACGCACTCGAGCTCGAGCTCTGCGACATCGTCCGCAGCCACAGTGCTGTTGTGCACAGCACGCCACGCCACGCATCGTGGCGTGGTGTGCTGTGTGGCATCGTGTGACGTTGCAAACAGGAAGTAAGTACGTCTTGTCTCACGTCTCCATCAAGCAAGTGTCGTCAGTCAGTCAGTCAGTCTCGCGTTCGTTGCAGGTTGCGGGCTGACATGGCTTTTTTTTTAAAACGGGCGCCGGACGCAGACGTACATACATGCAAACATTACATACATCATCATGCAACCATCCATTCCATCCATCCATCCATCCATCGCACGCATCACGCACGCATCCATCCAACCAACCAACCAACCAACCATCCATCCATCCATCCATCCATCCCATCCATCCATCCATCCATTCCTCCATCCATCCATCCATCCATCAAATCAATCATCAATCACTCCATCACTCACTTTTTTCCAATGCTCCATAAAAATGGAATCACATGCTCCCCGTCTCTCCCACTCCCCACCCTCTCTCTCTGCGTACTGTACAGAGTATTCTAGTATTGTATGGCATACCAAGAGACGAGAGATCGATCAATGAATGACCAATGAATGACCAATGTTCCAATGAGTAAGTGAGTGAGTGAGTGAGTGAGTGAGTGAGTGAGTGAGTGAGTGAGTGAGTGAGTGAGTGAGTGAGTGAGTGAGTGA
>ENA-OWNT01003244-OWNT01003244.1-seawater-metagenome-genome-assembly--contig:-NODE-3244-length-15567-cov-4.321821_pt1 | contig 15567 bp, 6 predicted proteins | sample MGYA00238136_ERZ651165 | MGnify/ENA primary metagenome ERZ651165 (study PRJEB26861, sample SAMN08777766) | seawater metagenome | isolation source: coastal seawater | place: USA: Florida | collected...
GCAGCTTCGTTTCTTCGCTGTGTATGGCGGCGGCGTACGAGCGGAAATTTCGACGCAAGCTGATCACAAACATAATTTACCCACAGAACCGGCGTGGAGAACCCATGTACAACCCGAGTGGCAAGTACATTGTGCGCTTGTTTGCCGGTGGGATCGCGCGAAAAATTGTCGTTGACGATGAAATGCCGGTGGACAAAAGCGGAAGATTGCTGTGCGCGTGTACAACCAAGCCCAATGAATTGTGGGTCAGCGTCATCGAGAAGGCGTACATGAAGCTCAATGGAGGCTATGATTTTCCCGGCTCCACTGCCTGCATTGATATGTACGCACTCACAGGATGGCTACCCGAATCTGTTAAACTTGTTGGCTCTGGGCACCAAGCCCCTAGTCACGAAGACAGTAAAAAACGGGCACAAATAGCATCTGTGGAAGGTCATGCCGATGAAAACCGTATTTGGCGTCGTTTGCACAGTGCATCGAACTATGGAGACTGTCTCGTCTCCATTTCAACAACCCATCTCACTGAAAGCCAGGAAGAACAGTATGGGCTTGTGTCGGGCCATGCCTATGCAGTGCTTCGAGTTGTGGAAATTGACGGTCTACGCCTCCTACAAGTAAAGAACCCATGGTGTAGAGTGAGGTGGAAGGGCCGGTTTTCGCCCCAGGACCGTTCAAGTTGGACGCCAAAGTTGCAGCGCGTGTTGGCTTACAATGCAAAAGCGGCATTGAGAAATGATAATGGTATATTCTGGATCGACTACGCTTCAGTCCGTCGATTTTTCGGCACCATGCACATGAACTGGAATCCTGACCTGTTTTTCAGTCATCGGACGATGCACGGATCCTGGAAACTGTCGGACGAGGGCCCAAAAAGTGACCGGTACTGCATTCTGTACAACCCACAGTACCACCTACACATTGCTGCCGCGGATGATGCAAGCGTTGACACAACGCGGAGCAGTAGAAAAAGCCTTTCCGTGTGGCTGCTACTGTCTCGACATCAGTTGATCAAAGAGCAAGACGGCGACGATACCGTGCCCCTCATGGCATTGCACTGCTACTACTCAGCTGGCAAGTGTCGCAAGTTATTCCTCAAAACCTCGAAATGCTTTGTCGAAGGTGTCTACTCCAACTCGCCTCATCGACTGATACGCTTTGATTTGAAACACGGTCGCGAGTACGATTTCACGATCGTTGTGTCACAGGTAAAGAAGGCAACAGATGTCAACTTCACATTGCAAGCCTTTTGCTCGACCGCCCCGATTACGATTCGCCACATTCGTAATCCTTTTAAGGGAGAAATTTCGCTGACCGGGGAATGGATACAGGGTGTAAATGCCGTTGGGTGTCAGAATTTCAAAAGATATTATGAGAATCCACAATTTTTGTTGACGGCTCGCTCACAAGTGACCGGGGCTGTCCTGTTGCACGCGCAACGGGGCTTGTCAGTTAATGTGTCCGTGTTCCAACTGTCTGCCACCACCGCCAGTGGCCGCCCGGCGTTCGACACGGACTCTCGATCAGGGAGAATTTTGCGTTCTAAAGTTGAAGCTTACGCCAGTTCCGGGGACTACCAGCAGTCGTTTTGCGTGTGTCACCTGCCCAAGCTTCGTGCCGGTCGCTACGTCGTCATCGTCAGCACTTTCCATCCTAATTGTCCTGGAGCTTTCAGGCTGCAAGTAAAACTCCATCAACAAAACGTCAACACAGTGACTTTGGCATCCATTTGAAGTTTTTGCGACATTCCTGCATCAAGAACGTCATTCAAACTCAAAAAAACTTTTAAAGTAATTTATTCTCACAGTATCTTGTCACGGAATGAATTCACTTATGGTTATCGTCAACCAGCGACGGAAGTTCAGCTGGAAGCGGCATCAGACAGGAAGGTTTTGCTTTGCGACAGGCTACGAAGGGCAGTCAGTAGTGGATAGAATGTCCGAAATTGGGCCTCCACAATATAATCCGAGCCGGAGCGCTTGAGTCGAATCCCGTCACAACGGCACTGGCAATCACCGTCCAGCTCCTTGCTTGCATCGCCAAGTACTCGGACCGGTTGTGAACTTAACCTAAAATGCCACAGCGCAACAAAGTTGCGGAAACTGTTCTTGAAAGCGTGCTGAAATCCAAAATTCTTGAAGACATGCAGCAAACGTTGGAAGTTCCAAGCAGGAGCGTCCGCGATCTCTGCAATTCCATCGTAACCTTGTGAAACTAAAAAAGATGCTGAAGTGGAGCCATTGCCCATATCTTTGTCCTCACGCTGCATTTGAAACATTCGCTGCACGGTGTTGCGCAACCTCTTTACGCCCGCAACGTCCAGTGACAAACTGTTCGACCACGAGCTATTCGCTTGCGTCACAGCATTCTTGATTTGATTGAGGGTGATGTGGGACCCATAGCACTCTTGAATGAGTCGTTGCGCACTCTCATCGTTGGGTTTCGTGTCCTGACCATCGCCGTGGCCCAGCAACTGAACCAAAACATTAAAGTCACCCATAAACGCCGCAACACTCACTTCGGAAGACACAGCAAGGCGGCTATCAAAGACAAGCTGCCCATCGGTTGAGGTTGCACCAGCTTCGACGAGCAGCCGCACGCAGTGCTCGTCACCATTCAGAACGGCAGCCAAAAGAGGTGTTGCTCCACACGTCGACGGGAGTGATACGTTTGCACCAGCGTCAACAAGAACTTCAACACAGTCGGAGTGTCCTGACACCGCTGCCACATACAAAGCTGACATTCCCTTGCTGTTGGTACAATCAACGTTAATCGCGAAGCAAGCACACAGTTCTGCGACACAGTCGACGTGACCGAAGCTCGATGCCATAATGAGTGCCGTGTTCTGAATATGCTTTGTTGTCGACGCCTCAGTGACCGACGACAAACAATTGGCGAATTTTGCGGTTCGAGGCACAGACAACAAAACTCTCAACGAATCACGGTGACCACGTTGTGCTGCCAACATAATTGCCGATATGACTCTGCCGTCACGAGTTGTCATCCACAGCGGTGCACAGCGATCCTGCGGACTGGTTGCATCCGTGACGTCGGTACTGTCCACTGGAGCGAAATCGTCGTGCAGGAGTGCAGATACGGCATCTGTGTGCCCGAGGTATGCAGCCAAGGTCAGAGCCGTCACTCCATCGGTAGATGATACGTAATTAGGATTGGCACCTAACAGTAAGAGCGCGCGTATGGCAGTGGCATGTCCACACAGCGAAGCCATTAACAGAGCAGTGTAACCGTCGTCTTCCGACACCGCGTTCGGATCCGTACCACATCGCGTAACATGGAATATGAGGCCTGCAACGTCTCCAGTTTCGGCGCACAAAAAAACGTCATTTGGACATTGTCGTAAGCATGTTCTTCCTGTGATGTTTTCTTTCTGGATAAGATCCCTGAGTTCGAGTCCGTTGCGTAAGTATTTTTCTATCACAGTAGTCGGGAAGCGTCCAAATTTGCGAGCGCACGGCAACAGGTGAGTTCTGTATTCCTGCGCGTACCACAATTTCCACTCTTGGAACCGTGGTAAGTTAAGGTTGTCTGACATTGGAGGCACGTACACCGCTTCGCCGTCTACACGGCTGCGGAGCACGGTCGAGTTGGGTGTTGCGCCTGTCTCGTCGACATCATCATGTGCGCGGGAGTTCGCGAGCACAAAGTGATATTGAAGTTGCGTACACACTAACGCTACTAGTGCATTAAAGTGAAGCCCGTAGGTGCTTTGGAAGTCAACCCCGTCGGTGAAGGAGAGCCACTCACCAACAATATCTTCGAGAAATGACATCTTCGGTTCCGGAACTCGTGCTTCCGTTGTCTGTGGCCGAGACAAAGTTGCTCTGCGAACATTTGCAATGCCAACCAAACGCTGATACGCTGGTCCTGCCCCTCCTAGCTTTTCAGCTTGCTCACCAAAGTCACCAAACTGGTACGCATAACGCAGGCTCACACCGTGCAGTTGATACAGCAAGCCAGTGAGTGAGAAGGACGTCGAGACCGCGTCCGCAGCGGCGTCGATATCAATGTGTGACTCAACTATTTCTTCGTTCGCCACATCGTTGTCCACGGCGTCGACAGCATGCACGGAGACTGCATGCAACTGTTCTCGCAGACTTGGGTGGAAGCTGTCTATCAAGACACGCATCACCGCAAAGTTACCCAACAAAACCGCAACTTTCAGTTCGTCGTAACCACCAAATATTGAATCCGGTTCGTTCGCAGCAGCTGCTGCACGAGCACTCCGGATTTCGGGATCGTCAGCGTTTTCAGCGACCATGTAGCCTCGTTGCCTCCGTTGTTCCCGTTTGGCTTTGTCCTCCCGGCTTCGCCAAACTGCCACGGCTGCAGCAGCCTTCAATAGGTGGTTACGGTTCTGGAGCTTGCAGCAAAGTTGAGCTCCAGCTTCTATCAAGCGAGACACCACTCGAACGTCCCCTTGTATGACCGCCATAAATAATGGCGTTGATGGCTGGGGCCCTGCGAGATAGCTCATGCATTGTTGGATGCGGAGCGCAGAAGAGTAGCAGGACAACCCTTCTAACGTGTGGTTTTGTGTCGGCTCCGGAAGTCGGCAACTTGTGTTGGGATCTGCTCCGGCTGCGAGCAGCACATCGACGGCGTCGTACAATCCGGCTTGGATAGCGCAATGTAACGGAGTTCTGCCAGTGTCATCAATGATTTCCAACAGCAAAGGATGCTGTTGTGCACCGCAAGCTGGCGCAGGACCAAAGCGCTGACAAATTTCTCGCAACGTGTTGATGTGGTTAGATCTCACACACTCGTGCATCGCTGTCATTCCAAAATACCCTCTTGCGTTCAATACGTCACGAACATCCTGCACAGTCGGCAAGCGCTGTATGTAGTCTAATACTGCCGTTACCGCAGCCAGGCCTTGCTGGCAAACTATGTGTAATATCGTTCTTCGGTCGTTATTGGCAGGCCAGCGACTTTGTCGCGTTTTCAACGCGATGGCAAGCAGCTCATCCCGTCGAGCAACCAAATTCTTGGCCTGCTCAAAACGGCCAGACTCCAATTCGTTTTTGTGCAATAGATCAAGCTGGGCAGCTTGCTTCTCCAACTGCTCTGCTTCTTTTTCTTTTACAGTCAGCAAATATGACACAGCCGCAGAGTGACCGTGCGTTGCGGCAAGACTCAAAGCATGGTGCCCGTCGCGACCTTGCGCGTACAAGCTTGCTTTTAAGCTCAACAGAAGTTCCAGTATTGGCTGTGAGCCGCTTTTAGCGGCGATCAAAATCGCATTGTACCCTGTCGGCGGACGAATGGGGCGAGAGCTCAGCACTTGCTCGTCAATAGGGTCGCATTGTTTCTTCCGAATCTCTGCTTTGTGCCGTACCTCTTCACGCACAAAGCTTGCGCGCAAGTCTTCAACCGACATCAACAAATTATTCAAGTGTGTTGCCTCCTGTAATGCCGCGCTGTCCTCTGCCACTTTATTTAGCATCTTCTCGTGTTGAATCGCAAGGATACTAATTTCTTTGAAGTCGTCCGCATCACCGTGCCCGACGGTTGGCGTCACTGCATCGTGAGAGCTTGAAGGGCCTCCGCCTTTTGCCACAAGCGCATCTTTCTTGCGGAGAAGCTTGGCAGCGAGGTTCTTGTGCATGTCAACACTTTCTCGGAGTTGATGCAGAGATTCTTTTTCTTCCGCAATTTCCTTGTCAAGAGATTCAAGATCAACAATGATTTTTTGTCTCTTACGGCTGAAGTCATCCAACAGACGGGCCACCTGCTCGTCCCGATATCGAGACTCCCGGCTTGAAAACACGTCTTCGATAGCTACGTCCAAACTATCTTTGGTACCGTCGTTGCTGGGGGCACCAACTACAAATTCTATATCAATGTCATCGACCTGCATCAATTCCATAATCTTTCGCTGCGTCGCGCCGCTGACCAACGTGTCGAGCTGTTTCTCGACCATCGCAAATTCATCGCACGCTTGTGCATTCTGTTGTGACGCCATTTTAAAGTTGTCTGCAGCTTCGGCTGTAGCTTGTTCACGTTGCTCCAGAAGAATCTGTTGCTCGCGAAGCTCTTCAGCGAGGGAGTTCAATTCCTTTTTGCAGTGATCGATTTCCTGCTTCCACACACTATTTGTGAAGCGAGATGCTAACACTGTTGCTTTCCGTGAAATACCAAGACCGTCACCAAAACCACTTTGCGGATTAGAACTGTCATCTGCCATGGCCCCGGATACAATAGCGTCAACGGCTTGCGTGGCGACCTCACCTTGAGATTTCAATTCCTTCATGACCACTTTCATCATTTCTTGAAACTCGATCAAGTCGATGACTCCATTATGATCAGTGTCGAAACGCTCGACGATGTCCACGAGGTATTCGTGGGTGTACTCAAACTCCATTGTGTCAAATAAGTGACCAAGCTCCTCCATATCGATGTAGCCATCCATGTCGGTATCGAATGCAACGAATGTTTCCATAATCAACGCCGACGCAGTGGCCAAACCAAGGCGCGACTTCTCCACGACCATTCGTTGATTAACCCCTTGCATTTTGTGCTCGATGGACTTTATTGCACCCTTGGTCTCGGTCACGTCCGCCCGAGACAACTCCAACTTGCGCTCGGAAGCCTGAAGGCATGAGAAAGTATCGTCTTTACGCTGCTGAGCAACATTGAATTTGTGTCGCTCGGCTTCTAGAATGCCATCTGCAAGCGGTACACCTTCGCCTGCAGCTTCAAGAAGTGATGCCTGCGCCATCATATGCTTGCGACGCTTTGCCTCCGCAAGTTTGGCGCGAGTCAAAAAGCCTCGAACGTGGGATTGCAATTGTTGGACGCCGAGGTGAACAGTTCTAGCTTCGTCAGCTCGACTGCGAATATCGGCGAATTCCGCTTGGACTGCGCTGACTTCGCGTGTGGCAAGTTGCACAGCCTCATCCCTGCGCACGCGTTCACTCCCCCACTTTCGCTCCGCGTGATCAACTGCATCTTCTATCGCAATCACTTTGTCCGACACTAATTGCAGCCACCGCTCCTCGTCATCGGTGATGCCGAGTTGCTCAAAATCTGAGTCCGGTGGCGAAATACTGTGCACCTGCTTTTCATTGACGTCTTCTGCTGGTTTGAGATTATCAGCTGCCTCGTGAGCTTTGCGCCGCAGCTCAATGTCTTCCAGCTCGTCGGCAGCTGCGTGGGCAGCTTCTTGCGCAAGACGAAAATCTGCTTGTTGACGTTCCCTTTCGGCGCTTAACTCTTGTTTCTTTCGATAAGTCGAAGCAGCAAGCTCGTACTGTCTGTTTTGCATCAACTTTTTCAAGGCCTTTCGATGCAACGTGACGCTCTTCATTGCAGACCTGAACAATTCGTTGTCTCGTTCGGTTTGGTCAGCCTGTCGCACGGAGCGAGCTTTCCGAAACCCTCGTTGAAACTCAGCTCGGTCTAGCTTGTCGGCCAACTTGGTCAGGCGCGGATTCTCGGTGAGCAACCCTTCCTCATGCGCATGCTTCTTCTGCGCCAACACATCACGTCCAATTTTAGACTCGCGGCGCCTGCGAGCTTGTCTTTGTAGCAGCGAAGCAGCGACCTCCTCCTTTGCTCTCTGGGACTTTTCTTGTAAATGCGCTTCGAACTTGCTCCGTTGAGACCGGGCTCGCCATCGTGCTTGGAGTTTGATGGCAGCACGAGCGGCAGTCATTAGTGACCGGAAGCGACGCGCGGCAAATCCGTGCGTCGCTGTCTTCGCCGCAGCAATCATGGTTGACCGTCGTTTCCGTGTGTCTTCTTTTGCCTTTAGACAACGGGACAGTGCTCTCTGAATGAAGGTCGCTGCGTCTCTTCGGGCTTCTATTTTTTTCTCTTCCGCTTTCACGGCAGCTGCTGCACCGGCTCTCAGGTCATCAAATGCCTTCATGTCGGACAGAGATTGTGTTCGGATACTTTCCCCGAACGCGTCGCGTAGTTGCTGCTGCCTGTCGTAGCTTGCCATTCGCTTGGCGTTTGCATGGGCCAGACGGAGGACTTGCAATTCAACAAACACACCAATGGAATCGAAGATACTTGTCAGTGTGGAGATCTGCTTTTGTTGGTGACGTCGTGCCGCAGCTTGCAAGACAATAGCGGCGTTTTGTCGAACAGCGCGCAACTTTTCATGTTCTTGACGCAACAAAACTAGTTTTGTTTGCTCGAACAATTCGGCGCCGTGTTTCTGCTCCATCATTGTGTGCAGCTTTGCCGCGTCGATTTTTGCCCTTGCGATATGTGCGGCTTGCCGCCGTCCTTTCAATTCCTCCAATACTCCCGACGACCGACTTGTTGCAACGATATCTGTCGACGATGATGTCGCAGCAAGCTGGTCCGCGAAGTGGCTCTTGACGCAATCCCGCATACGTTGGTGCCGGTTCGCACCGCTGGTCATTTTGGCGCCATCGGCAGAATGACGACGGCTTCTCCACCAAGTTTGAATTCGGGTCGTATTGTATTGCAATGTCACATCTACGATTCTGGTAGCCGCGCTGAGCAGCGATTGCGTGTGTTCCTGTGCCTTTGCAGCATCGCGAGCAGCACGCTGTTCTTGTTGAACAGCGCTTGAGTGACGGCGCACGAGGAAGTTCTTCGTGGCTTGTTGAATTTTTGCGATTGCCATTCGTTGCGCTTGCAGCTGCTTCAGTTCCATGTCTCGTTGTTGCTGCAGAAGCTGCGCCTGGTGACGTGCGCGCTCAGCTGCCGCCTCGGCAGCCGCGGCGGAAGCAGCCGCGGCTTCTTGCTTTGCATGCAGAGCTGCTTCGCGTTGTTGCATTACGCGATGGAGTTTTTGCGGGGACCACATAGCCTCATCATCACCACCGTCATCGTACAGGCCGGGGTCATCATCTTCGTTCTCCGATTCGTTCTCCGATTCGTTCTGCGCCACGTGCGCATGAGCAGCTTCGGTTGCCTGTGGAGCTGCTACAACTTCTTCGTTGTGTATTGCGTGCGACACAGTCTCAGACACCGCAGTCTCATTGTCAGCACTCACATCAACGCCCATGCTCCCTGCGTTCTGGGAATGTTGCCCCAAAGGCTCCAATGGCGCCAAGGAGCCATCTTGTTTCGCAAGCTGCTCCAATCCTAGTCTTGAGAACGGGTCATCATCTGTCACCTGTTCGTCGTCTTTGGCAATCTCTTTTTGGTGCTCAAAGAAAGCTTTCACCTCCCCTTCAAAGGTGGAAATAGTTCTTGCTAACAACCTCTGCTGAAGCAACACGCACTCGTTCACACGTGATCCCGGAGCGTTTGGATGCGAGGAGTCCCGCGTAGACCTGCCTGTCGTGGCGGAGTACGCCCTTGCGCTGGAATATCTGCCCGCTTTGATGGAACCAAGTTTGATGCGACTTTTCACCTTCTTTTTGCCGGTGCCGCGCTGCCTATCTTTGCGAAGCAGTTTCTGCAGCTTGATGGAGCTCTCGCGTAATTGTGCTGCCGCAGTCGTGAGCGGTCGTCGAAATTTGGACGCATTGTGGAAGTACGGAGGCAAAAGCTCGGACACTTTCTGAAGCTCAGTAGTTGCAGCGTGAGACTCTTCAATGTACTCTCGAAGACGAAGAATTCTGTCGTAGTTGTTCTGCTGCGTGGGTAGGTTGTCTTTCAAACGTAGGTGCGGCAGTGATCGGTCTTCTTGCTCGTCCGCATGATCGCTAAGTTGTCGCCTTCGCTGCGATTGGCGTCGATGGGCCCAGGACGAGGGCACAGCGGCGGAACTTCGTGCGTGGGATGTATCGTTCAGTTTCTGGGGTTTATACGAAGTTGGCGACAAAACTGCGCGATGCTGTTGTTGTCTTGACTTGAAGCGAGGGTGTTCAAATGCCCAGCCATACTTGGATTGTTCGCGCGCAGCAATTCGCCTCGCAGCTAACTCCTGTCGTTCCTGCTCTGCAATCGAGGCCGCAAATGCGCGATTCTCGAACGCGTCGACAGCGTCCAAGCCGCACAACACGTGTGTATTCCCTGTTACTAAGCCAGACTTGGACTTAATAACTTTACGACTCTGCCACCGACGCCGCTTCTTCATGTTGCTGTTGGAGGTTACTCCGCCGTTGTTTGCCTGCCCGAGACAAGAACGTGGTGACACGCGTGCCACACGCGTGCCATCATTCAGGTCGGGCCCGAATTATTTTCGGACAGTTTTCTTTGTTTTTTTGTCTTTTTGATGTGGAGTTTTTGCACATAGCGGTTGCTCACACCGTTTCCACTCGGCAAGGTGCTGCCAACTTGAGGTTTGCAAGGTGGAGTTTCGTTGGATGGATGGCGTCAGGACGGAGACAGTCGACCGCCAAGTCACCTTGGACGATTGTTCGGCTCGACACGGCATCAGTGGTGGTCATGCACTGTAGCTGGTGGCGTGACGTTTGTGTGGGCTGCGCCTCGTGATGCGGTTGTGTTGTAGGGAGTGGGATAAAAGATGTGTGTGTGTGATGTCGAACTGTGTCGACCCAAGGGCAGACAACACAGTAGGGGAAGTGAAGTACGTGAAGTGAAGTGGTAGGTGAAGGAAGTGAGTAGGGCCATGTGAATTGCAAAGCGCAACAACAACCCACAAACCACAAACCAAAAAGAACGGAGGAGACCAACGAACAAACGAAAGAAACAAGAAACGACACAACACGACACGGAAGGAAGGAAGGAACGGAACACGGAGCAACGAACGAACGAACGAACGAACGAACAAACGAACGAACGAACGAACGACCAAACGAACGAACGGAACGAAACGGCGGAATCATCACGCACTGGCTCTCACAGTGATGAGAGTGAGAGTGAGAGTGGGCGTCGCCTAGCGAACGTTGAAATGGCATAAGAAACCACAGCCTGTAAGAATATACTTCCATTCTGCATTTTGCATTGTGCATTTTGCATTGTGCATTGTGGCTGGTGGCTTGCTCGTGCTGACGATCGCTCTGGCGGGTTGGTGTCCGTCCACCGAATCAATGTTGGCTCATCGTGTGACACCGATGACTCTACCTACTCGAGTATGATACCGCCTTGTGACACGCATCCAGTGGGAGCCTGCACAGTGACGAAGTAACGTGTTGAGACGTGTCTGAAATGTGTTCACTCAAAATTGTAGCTAAACTTTAAACTTGATGATTGACCCAAGTGACCGCCAGTCAACGCAGCGCATGGGTTGCTGGGTGACTGTTGGATTGCAGCTCGAACATCACGCATCCGATAGACACACTTTCCGTTGAATTCACAGGTTAGAACGAACGTGGTGCCGGTGACGAAGCCAACGAATATTGGACGTTCCGAGCCGTTCGTAACGTCGGATGCATGTAATCGTACACGAAGGTCGCAGTGAGAACTTGCTCCCGTGCTTGGTCCACCGGCAGTTGCTCGGACTGCAGAGTATGCACAAGTTCTTTGTTGCTGAGAACAATATCTAATCCCGTGGCCGGAACCAAATAACTCCTGCTGACAAATGCAGATATGGGTTGCACGGGGTTCCGCCAAATGTGCGGTGGGATCACAACGATTGTGGCGCCCTTGCGGCCCTGGTCGGAGGCACTGTCAGAATTTTGTGGAGGCTGCATCACAACAGACGGGGGCCGCGAAGAACGATCACGTTCATGTGTCACCCCTTCACCGTACGCGTGTTCCGTCTCACCAGTGAGTAACGGTTCAGACAAGCTAGAGTTGCCACCGAGGGAACTTGTTGGGCTTAAATGTGCAATCACAGTGGCCTTCTTCCTTCGCGACGGCATTGCAGGCGTTGATTGGCTGGATTGAACCGGCGACGACAGAGCGGTTTCTGAAGCAGTTGCTGACCTTGAGCGTGCCAGGTCAACACGCTCTTGACGATTGCGATTGCTGGCAGACACACGACTCGCATCGATTTTGGAAGCCAAGTGCAAAGGGTACGCTTTCACATCGTGGCGATGTGGTTGGTAGATCGCAAACGATGTGACCGCTGTGGCGATGATGACGACGCCCTGCGCAATGCTCAGCTCTATCTTGCTGGAGAGTAACACAATGCTGAGAAGCACACCTTGTGCGATAATGATGGACGCAACTATGATTTTGTAGATGTTGCGCCAGTACAGCCCTCCCGTGTCATGGATCGGAACACTGGTTGCCTGCAATGCATGATTCATGTAGTGAATTGACTGCCAATCACAGACCGTGGGCGGTCGCAGCAACAACAAGAATCCGAACCAGTGCGTTGTGTGTATACACTGTTAGCGACAATATTGCATACAGCATTCCAGCGATCGCCACCAGCGGCTGAAGAACCGCGTACACGTTTACCTATGTCAACGACAATCACAGATTAGTCGACCCGCAATGGTAACCGTATGCCCAGAATTGGTGGAGAACGAACAATCAAAAAGATGAATAATACGCGAATCAACGGCGCTCCAGTCGAACTCAAACTTGGCATCCCTGGAGTTCCACACGAGCCGCATAGAATCGTAAACTTTCCCATCTGCCAGCACATGATCATTCCAACAATCAACTGCGGGAAATTGTACACAGCGAAACGCAACGCAATACCTTGCTCAGGGGCCACTTGCATCCGCATAATGAAAGTCTCAAGAGAAAATTGGCAAACCACACTGCTCTGACCATGGCCAAGGTGAGAGTGAACAAAATTTCCGTCTCAATGTAGATGATGTAGAAGCTTGCACCTGTGGCCAAGTATTACAAAGCTTGCGGTCAACAGCATGTCGGCTATTGTACAACGTGCAGAAAAAGTCCTTCCAATTAGTACCTTCAGGGATAGAAGTCCCGATTGACGTCAACAGCTCCAACGGGTACTTCACATATTGCAACAATTTCGGGACCAGTTGGGCACCAATGGAATACAGCAGGAAGTTTTGAAGCATCTGCGCGACGTGACAAATGCAAAAATCACGCCCTTCGACACTACCGTCAAAATTATGTCATGTCACAATACCAACAAACCTGAAACACCCAAAATAAGACGAACACCTCGCGATCAACTTCGGAATGGAAGGGCACGAACTTCATCCTCACGAGGATTGCGATCAGTGGCTTCACGATCGCACTTAGTGCTTGCAAAAACAGGGGGGATATCGTCGATATGATGGTGACTATTTCAGTGGACAATCCCTCCGTGACATTGTCTTGGTTTTGGTCAGTACAGTTAACGTTGATCAAGCATCTGCGTCACAGCACAGTTTGGGCATATTAGCAATGGCTGTAGACTACTAGGTTTAAAAACAGCCGGTGCAACCGCACACGTACTCAAGTGTTTGTTGCGATGTCAAGTTTCCCACAATGAAGACAACACCTCCCCACGTAATGAGAATGAGGAAGTACAGCACTCCAATCGTAGAATTGACTGGCCCACTTCCTCCTGGCACGTGTTTGTTCAACTTTTCCCACCTTACATCACGAGGTTGCCGAGCTGGCACCAACTTCATTTGACTGGCGGCAGCCACAACGGTGTCTCTTGCACAACTGAACGCCACGACAGCCGACTTGAATGTCACAAACGCATTGCACGAGAATATGTCAACGGCCTCAGTAGAATGGGCAGCATTAGAATGGGCATCATTGAAGTCCTCGTGTGCAGAAGCGTTTTCAATGTCCGCATTAATGCTGAATGCGCCAGTAGTTCTGTGACGGGCAGACGGTGTTTTGCTGCGGCTTTCAGATTTGCTTGCCTTGGACTTGCGTGATTTAGATTGCATGCGAAACTGCGCTTTGCGCTCTTGTTCTGCCGCATATCGATGGTGCGACCAAGGAACATCGTCTGTGCTAAAAACGTCCGCCACACTTGGAAGGTGATAGGCATGTTCAGCAGCGGGCTCCATACCCGCAATCTCGGCGGCAGCCTCGTAAAAGGAGGTGTGCGCTTTTTCGATGGCCCGCAAGACCTCTTCTTCCTTCGTGCGGAGCTGCTGCATCGAGTGTGACGGATCACGGCAGCGCTTGCAGCGGATGTTTTTGTTAGTCTCCAAGTTTCTGTAAATGCCGTTGATCGCCTCCTCCCTCGCAATTTGGTACCGAACGTGCTCCAAAGCAGGGACATGGCCAGCTGCACCAAGACCAGTCTTGTCGACAGGACAAAAATTAACGGAATGAACCATTCCCGGATACAGATCTTCAAAAAATTGCCGCAGACGCCCTTCGCTGCGGAGGTAAGCCGGAATGAACCTCACCATGACAGAGTAAATTTCTGGAGGGGCAGTTTCGCAATATGCTCGGCGCACTTTCATCCAATACTCAAATTCCCGCGAGAGCAGAAACAGAAATGCCGCGCTCAGAACTGCTTGCACCACCACCGCAGCCGCCTGTTGATCATGAACATCCTCTCCTCCAGACAAGGCCACTTGCGACACAATGCCGCACGAGCAAATTACACCAGCTTCTTCTGTCACGTTACAGGCACTCAGATCAGTGAAAAAGCCGGTACTTGGCGAAGTGAGGTTGCAAGGAATCGACAGCAAATAGTATGTCGGTACGAGGACGCTGAGGACGACTACCACCGTGAGAGAAGCAAATATGAGCAAAAGCCTCATCGTTCGGAACAGCAAGTAACCATCCATGCCTGCACGTTCAATGTACTGCAGTTCGGATGTCACCCACGGGGTCCACAACCATTGGACGAAGCCAACTTTCGGGGGCACGCATTTGCGACAACAGGGAGCACACGACCGGACCTCGCCGCACGACGGTGGAATTGACATGTTCTTCTCCATCAACGAGGTCTTGACCTCGTGCACGACTCCGGCAACCAGGTCCGAATGCACAATTGTATCTGCAACTTGCTCCCGCGACGGTGCACTGAAGCCAGTCACCAGCTGCGGCGGCAGTTCATTATTGAACCACCGAGGAACTAAGTATCGAGATATTTTGGGAACCCACGTAATCAAACAGTACACTGCCAACAGGACGATCACTGCCCCAATGTACAAAATGGAGTTCTCGAGAATCTGAAGAAAGGAGTAGCTTGGCCGCGTCTGGACGATTTGGGTCGTTGCGTTGATGGAGTTGTCACTGTCAGAAGCACCACACAAATTGACACAGGTCGTCGTCAGCACTAAACAGAGTGCCGGCAGCGCAATTTTGCGCTGTGGCATTTCGAGATGCGATGATGGTGGCATTGGTGCAGCAACAGCAGTGTCGTTGGGAGTCGCAAGTCCGGCGCGACAAGGATGCTGTTGCAGAACAGAATAAAATGCGTTTACGAGCTGGCGCGCAGTTTGCGTCGCAGATCCGACATCAAAGGTAATACACGTGACATAGCGTCCTCCCTGATTTCACCGTTTTATTGATCATTCATTAATACCTCCCGTTCTGGAAATCAAAAGTCTTTGCTTGCTCCGCCACAGTTTGAACTGGATGCCTGTTGTGTGGAGTGACCTGTCTTTCTTGCGTGCCGTCTGCAATGCATCACCTCTTCGAGAACGCACGGAGGGAAAAAAAGGAAGGACAGACAGGCGGGCAGGCAGGCATGCGGAAGGAATGGAGGAAGGAAGGAAGAAGTGGGTTGGTGTCGATGTAGATGTTCCAGCGGTGTGGTGTGGTGTGGTGTGATGCTGTGATGCTGTGATGCTGTGATGCTGTGATGCTGTGATGCTGTGATGC
>ENA-OWNT01003245-OWNT01003245.1-seawater-metagenome-genome-assembly--contig:-NODE-3245-length-15561-cov-4.653707_pt1 | contig 15561 bp, 13 predicted proteins | sample MGYA00238136_ERZ651165 | MGnify/ENA primary metagenome ERZ651165 (study PRJEB26861, sample SAMN08777766) | seawater metagenome | isolation source: coastal seawater | place: USA: Florida | collected...
CGCCGCCTATCTCGCGCGGGCCTATGCCGACCTGCTGGCAGAGCCCGCCGAACTGACACGCCTGCTGGAAAGGTTGCGCGTCCTGGTCGGGGCCGAGAGGGTGGCACAGTGGATCGCCATGGTCGAGGCCAGGGATTGGCTGGCGCTGGCCGAGGGGTTGGTGGTGCATCACTACGACCCCGCCTATGCCCGCGCCCGCAAGCGCGACGATGCGCGGGTGGCCGCCGTGGCAGAGGCAAGCGATTTGGCCGAAGACGCCCTGCCCGCCGTGGCGGACCGGTTGGCGCAGGTGCTAGCGGAGGTCGATCCGGGGTGATCCCCCGATGATCTCGCCTATGTCTGCGACGGGCACGCCGATATCCCTCAGATCCCGCAACAGATGATCGGCCTGTTCCGCGGGCACCGCCGCCAGCAGCCCGCCAGAGGTTTGCGGATCGAACAGGATGGGGTCTGCCAGCCCGCTTAGCCGGTCCAGAACCGCCGCTTCGTTGGCGCCGTGAATGGTTGATCGCAGGCCACCTGACAGCAGGTCCCTGGCACCGGGTAGAACCGGGATCCTGGCCTGATCCAGCCGGGCCGCGACACCTGACGCTTCGCAGATATTCAGCAGATGTCCGGCAAGGCCGAAGCCAGTCACATCGGTCATCGCGTGGCTTTGGGCGGCGAGGGTGCGCGCCGCGGGACCGGAACTGGCTGCCATCTGTGCCCAGGCCCCGGCCACCACATCGCCCGGCGCGCGCAGTTGCATTTCGGCGGCCAGGATGACCCCGGTTCCAAGCGGCTTTGTCAGCACCAGCCGGTCGCCGGGGCGGGCACCTTCCAGGGTGATCGGGGCACGATCCAGCAGCCCGGTCACGGTAAAGCCGATGGTCAGTTCATCGCCCATGGAACTGTGCCCACCAACGATCTCGGCCCCTTCGGCGGCAAAGACCGCAGCGGCCTCGGCCATGATTTCCCGCATCCAGCGGCTTTGCAGCGCGGGCGACAGGCGCGGCAGGATCAGCGTGGCCAGCGCCGCCTGTGGCTGTGCCCCCATGGCCCAACAATCGCCAAGCGCGTGGATGGCGGCAACCCGCGCCTGTAACGCATGGTCGTTGGTAAAGCCGCGCAAGTGATCGGAGGTCAGAATCTGCCGGGTGTCGCCCATATGCAAGACCGCCGCATCGTCACCGGGGCAGGACTGCACATCGCCCCGGCGGGGGGCGGGCAGGCTGGTCAGTGCATCGGTCAGGCTGCCGGGACCCAGCTTGGCACCGCAGCCGCCGCACATCGGCGCGTCGCCCAGAACCTGTCGAACCCCTGCCGCCATCTGCCTTGGCAAGGCTGGTGGCGCCATCGGGCTCAGGTCGCGGAACCGGTCCATGAACCGCTGATCAATCCGGTCTTTCCAGCGCCACAAGGCCGGGCCAGCCGCCACGACCCCCTGTTTTTCCGCCAGCGCCCGCTTGCCGCCAAGCGAGATGAGTTTGAGATAATCGCGTTGCGGCCTGAACGCCCGCATGTCCGTGTCGCGCCCCATGGCGATCGCACGCAGGTTGCGCAGCAGAACGGGGGCGGCACGCACGGCATAGACACCCGCCTTGGGGCGCGGATCGAAAGCCAGGTCAGCGCAGTCGCCCGCCGCGAAAACCTCCGGATGACTAACGGACCGAAGATAGCGGTCAACGGTGATATAGCCCTTGTCCAATGTCAGCCCGGTCGTGGCCAGCCAGCCATGCGGGCGGGCACCCGCGACCCCCAGGGTAAAGCCCGAAGGCAGGGCCTGGCCCGACGCCAGTTCCACCGTTTCTGCGGTGACGCGAACCACGCTTTGGTCAGGCAGCAGCCGAATGCCTGCCTGATCCAGATCTTTCAACAGGCGTGCCCTGGCCTTGGGATGTACCCCGTCCAGGATCGCGCCCCGGTCGATCAGCGTCACATCGGATCTGCCTGTCGGTTGCTGCAACCGGTGGGCCGCTGCAAGGGCCAGTTCCACCCCCGCTACCCCGGCGCCGATCACCGTGACCGGACCGCCGCCTTTCGCCACGAAATCCGCCCAGGCATCTGCGAAGCGATCCAGTGGCTTGGCGGCGATGCCATGATCTGCAAACCCCGGGATCTCCGGCATCTTGCTGTGAATGCCTATATCGACCGACAGTAGATCATAGCCGATTGGCGCCCGTCCCGGGACCGTCACCTGCCGCGCAACGGGGTCGATCCCCGTGGCTGCCCCGATCACCACGCGCGCCCCGGCGAAGCGGGCCAGCCGCACAAGGTCGATGTCCAGTGCGTCGCGGCTGTAATGCCCCGCGACGTGACCGGGCAACATGCCCGAATAGGGGGCGGTCGGGGCGGGGTTGATCACCGTCAGCCGCACGCCGGGCAAAGGCCGCATCCCCCAGGCCCGAAGAACCAGAGCATGGGTATGCCCGCCCCCCACAAACACGATATCGGTGACGATTGGCAGGGCCGGTGTCATGGCATCCTCTTGTGACAGCACGGTTCAGCCATACCGACCCCAGCCCCAAAGGGGGAGTCCTGACGCACCGCGACGAAGTAAACAGATCGTCAGGGCGCACCATCAGGCGACGGGGGCATCGCCGCCAAATCCAACAGGGGCCGGGAACACCGGCTCGGGGTAGCGCACATGGCTCAGATACAGGCCTTCGGGGGGGCAAACCGGCCCACAGGCCGCCCTGTCACAGGCATTCAGCGCGGTTCTTACATCCTCTGGCGACCAGGCCCCGGCGCCCACCCGTTCCAACGTGCCGACAATCGAACGGACCTGATTGTGCAGGAAAGACCGCGCGCGCAGGAAAAAGCGAAACTCGCGCCCGTGGGCTCTGGGGTGTTCGGTGATGGTGATCTCGTCCAGCGTTTTCACCGGGCTTGCCGCCTGACAGATCGTTGCGCGGAAGGTGGTGAAATCATGCCGACCGATCAGATGCGCGGCCCCCGCCTGCATGGCCCGCAGATCCAGCCGGCTTTTGACCTGCCAGGCTTTTCCTGCGTCATGGGTCAGCGGTGCGCGGCGCACGATCACCCGGAAGATATACTGCCGCTCTTGCGCCGAAAACCGGGCGTGCCAGTCATCTGCAACCCGCACTGCGCCCACAACGGCCACCGGCTGTGGCTTCAGGTGATAGTTCACCGCTTCTGACAACCGGAACGGATCCCAATCGCGGGCCATATCGCAATGGGCAACCTGTCCCAGGGCATGGACGCCCGCATCGGTCCGGCCTGCGGCCGCGATGGTTGGCACGTTGTCTTCCAGACGCGCAAGGGCCGCCTCTACCGCCCCCTGAACCGAGGGCCGGTCGGCCTGACGCTGCCATCCTGCATAGGGGTGGCCATCATATTCTATCAAAAGCGCATAGCGGGGCATGGCCTTCCGCTACCGTAAAGCGCGCGAAAGGGCAATCAGCCCTGTAAACCGTGCTGCCGAATGCCTATTCTCTGACCCACTGAGTATCGCAAAGGACATCCCCCTTGGTCATAGGCGCCATTTCCGACACTCTGGGCCGCGGCGTGGAAAGCGTGGGCTCAGCCATATCCGAGACGTTTTTCGAGCCCGTCATTCGCCTTGGCGTGACCGGGCTGTCGCGCGCGGGCAAGACGGTGTTCATTACCTCTCTGGTGGCCAATCTGTTGGACCGGGGCCGGATGCCGGGGCTGCAAGCTGCGGGGTCGGGGCGCATTCAGGCGGCGTTTTTGCAGCCGCAGCCCGATGACACGGTGCCGCGCTTTGATTATGAAACCCACCTTGCCGCGCTTACCGGCCGCAACCCGCATTGGCCTGACTCAACCCGCGCTGTATCGGAACTGCGTCTGTCGCTCAGGGTTCAGCCCTCGGGGTTGCTGTCGGGTTTGTCGGGGCCGCGCACGGTGCATATCGATATTGTGGACTATCCCGGCGAATGGCTGCTGGATCTGTCGCTGCTGGATCAAAGCTATGATCAGTGGAGCGCCGACACCCTGACCCGCGCGGCCCCGCGCGCCTCGGCCCGTGCGTTTCTGGACCTTGCGCAAGCGACCGATGGGACCGCCCGCCTGGACGAAACCACTGCGCAGGGCCTTGCCCGCAGCTTTACCGACTATCTCAACGAGGCGCGCGAAGCGGGATTTTCCGACTGCACGCCCGGGCGGTTCCTGTTGCCCGGCGAACTGGAAGGCAGCCCGGTTCTGACCTTTGCGCCGCTGCCCCCGGGCGAGGCCCCGCGCGGTAGCCTGCGCCGGGAAATGGCGCGGCGGTATGAGGCCTACAAGGCCCAGGTCGTCAAGCCGTTTTTCCGCAACCACTTTTCCCGCATCGACCGGCAGGTTGTGCTGGTCGATGCGCTTGGCGCCATCCATTCCGGTCCGCAGGCGGTCGAGGATCTGCGCCGCGCCATGGCGGGTATCCTGGGGGCGTTCCGGCCCGGGCGGAATTCCTTCCTTTCGGCGATTATGGGCAAACGGGTGGAAAAGATCCTGTTTGCCGCGACCAAGGCCGACCACCTGCATCACAAACAACACCCACGCCTGACGGCGATCATGGAGGCGTTGCTGCGTGACGCCCGCGACCGGGCCGATTTCGCCGGGGCCAAGACGCAAGCCATGGCTATCGCGGCGTTGCGCGCCACGGTCGAGGAAACCCGAACCCACGATGGCAAGGATCTGGACCTGGTGCGTGGCACGTTGCTGGACACCGGCAAACAGGCCGCCTTCCATCCCGGTGAACTGCCCGAAGACCCCGGTCACCTGCTGTCACCGGCCCGCAAGGGTGAAACCGCCTGGCTGGACGCCGATTATTCGGTGATGCGGTTCGCGCCCGCAGAACTGACCCTGAAACCCGGAGAAGGCCCGCCGCATATCAGGCTGGACCGCGCCGCCGAATTCCTGTTGGGGGACAAGCTGGCATGAGTGACCGAAAAGGCCCCGTCCTGATCGAACTGGACGACACGCCAGATCAAGGCCCCGCCGCCGCGCCGCCGGTGCCCGATCTCGACATGCCCGCGCCGACGGGCCGGGCGATGCAGACCGTGGCGACACTGGCCGCGCGCAAGCCTTCGCGCCTGGCGCGGTTTTTCTGGGCGTCACTGACGGCGCTTCTGGGCTTTGTCATTTCGCTGGCGGCCTGGAACTTCGTCAACGACCTGCTGGCGGCGAACCCGCTGCTTGGCTGGGTCGCCACCGGGTTGATCGGGCTGTTCGTTCTGGCGGCCTTGCTGGTTGCCCTGCGCGAAGCGGCGTCTTTCTTCAGTCTCGGGCGTCTCGACACGCTGCAACGGGCTGCGGAATCTGCCCTTGCCACTGGCGACCTGAAAGCCGCGCAGGCGGTCTCGGACGACCTGATGTCGCTCTATCGGGCACGGCCAGAGCTGCGTTTGGGACGCGAGGCCGTCACCGCCCGGCGTGGCGATGTCTTCGATGCCGATGCGGTGCTGCACCTGGCGGAGGATCAGTTGCTGACGCCCCTGGATGCCGCCGCCCGGGCTGAAGTCGAAGCCGCCACGCGGCAGGTTGCCACCGTCACGGCGCTGGTTCCGCTGGCGTTGGCCGATGTTGTGGCGGCGCTGACGGCCAATCTGCGCATGATCCGCCGGATCGCGGAAATCTATGGCGGTCGTGCGGGCACACTTGGGGCATGGCGGCTGACGCGCACTGTTATCACCCACCTGGTGGCGACCGGCATGGTTGCCGTCGGCGATGACATGCTGGAGCCGATTATCGGCAGCGGTCTGATCGGCAAGATCTCTCGCCGCTTCGGCGAAGGTGTGGTGAACGGCGCACTTACGGCCCGCGTCGGCGTGGCCGCGATGGAGGTTTGCCGCCCGATGCCCTTCCGCAAGGGAACGCGACCTTCGGTCACCGGCCTGGTGCGACGGGCGCTGTCGGGGCTGTTTTCCAAGGCGGACGGGACGTGACCGGGGACCGCCCGCTTCTTGGGATCACGTTCATGTTGGGGTTCTGCGTCCTGATCCCCTTTGGCGATGCGCTGGCCAAGATGCTGGGGGACACGGTGCCGTTGATCGTACTGGTTCTGGTCCGCTTCGCGTTGCAGGCCGTGTTGCTGGTGCCGCTTGTCTGGGTGACGGGCGGCAGCCTGCGGATGAGCCGTCGGGTCTTTTCCCTGACGGCGGCACGGTCCGGGCTGCAGATTCTGGGCATTTCCTTCATGTTCCTCAGCCTGCGCTACCTGCCATTGGCCGATGCGGTGGCGATTGCCTTTGTCATGCCGTTTATCATGCTGATCCTTGGCCATTTTGTGTTGGGGGAAGAGGTGGGCATCCGTCGCATCGCGGCCTGCGGTGTCGGCTTTGTCGGAACGTTGATGGTGATCAAGCCGAGCTTTGCCGAGGTGGGCTGGATCGCCACCTTACCGTTGTCGGTGGCGTTCATCTTTGCGCTGTTCATGCTGGTGACACGGCAAATCGCGAAAGAGGCCGATCCGCTTGCGTTGCAGGCCGTGGGGGGGCTGGTCGCGGTGCCTGTCTTGCTGGCGCTGCTGTTGCTGCCCACAGATTTGCCGGACCTGACCCTAAGCTGGCCGTCGGGCGGCGATGCCTGGCTGCTGCTTTGCATGGGGGTGCTGGGGTCTTTCGCCCATCTGCTGATGACCATGTCGCTGCGCTTTGCGCCCTCGGCGACACTGGCCCCGATGCAGTACCTGGAAATTCCAGTGGCGACGCTGCTTGGCTTGATCTTCTTTGACGATCTGCCCGACGGGCTGGCGGCGATCGGCATTGGTCTGACGGTGGTGGCGGGGCTTTATATCATCTGGCGAGAGCGGCTTACGACCCGCGCTGTCGCGGCGTAAGCGCCGGCATCGGCGGCACCAGATCGCCGCAAACCAGACGGGTCAGGATGGTCGGCACCGGCCAGGTGCGCGACAGGGGGGCCAACAGACGATCCCGCAGCAAGGGCAGGGTGCGGCTGTCGGATTGATATTGCGGGGTAAAGGACGCGCTAAGAGCCTGATAGGCGGCCACATGCCACCGGCGCGCGCCTGCATAAAGGCGCAGCGCTTCTTCCCCCTGGGCGATCCGCAGTGCCTGTTGCAGCGCCTGGGCATCCAGCAGTGCCATATTGGCCCCCTGTCCCAGTTGCGGGCTGGCGCGGTGCGCCGCGTCCCCGATATGGGCGATGCCAGCGCCCCAGGGATGGGCCAGTGATCCGTGGGTGTAACTGGCGCAGGTGAAGGCGTCATGCCCGTCGATCCAGCCCAGGAACGGGGCAAAGCCGGGCCAGAGTGCGCAGGCTTCGTCCCGCCACTGTGCGAAGGGCGTTTGGCGCCACTGATCAAACCCGGAAACGGGCAGGGAATAGAAGATCGCAGCCAGGTTTTGCCAGGGCTGGTCCGGCATGGCCCCCACGGGCAGAACCCCCAGCATTCGGTCCGCCCGGCGATAGCATTGCGACAGGCGCGTCATCGGCAGGGCGCTGTCCTCGGGCCAGGGTACGGTGGCCCACACGGCCCCATAGGGCAGGGGGCGGCTGATCAGCGGGGACAGCGGCGATGAGGCCCCGCAGGCGTCTATGATCAGATCGAAGGGTGCTGTTTCGGTGCCCGAGATTTGCAGGCGCTGCCCGCTGCGCCCGGTCACACGCTGCGATGACATCAGCCGCGCGCCTGCGGCCTCGGAGGCCTCCAGCAGCAGAGAAAACAGCGCCGCCCGGTGAATGCCAAGCCCCTTGCGGTCCGCCGTGGCCCCATAGGCGACCGACAGCACGACCCGCCCGGTGTCCGCCTCATGCCCGAACATGGTGTCGAGCGGTGCCCCAAGCCGCCTGGCCCCGTCCCCGACGCCGATCCGATCCAGAACGGACAGGCCAACGGGTTGCATCACTAGGCCCGAGCCGACCGGGCGCGGCGCATCAAACTGATCGAACAGGGTTACGTCATGCCCGTCCTGCGCCAGAAGGGTCGCCGCCGCCAAGCCGCCAATTCCCGCCCCTGCGATGCCAATTTTCATGCAGCCCCCTTTCGCCGGTCTTCGTCCACCGGTCGGTTTGCCAAGGCGGAACGCTGCAAAGATGCTTGACCGATGCAGCCCATCAGCGCAACCTGAACGGGTTTCATTCAGTTGTTTCAGGAGACCATCATGAGTTGGAGCAGCCTGTCAGGGGCCAGCAAAGCGGCGCTTATTTTCGCGATCCTCGGGTTTGTGATCAGTTTTACCACCTTGTCCACAAGCTCGATCAACGGGGTCAGCACCTGTTCCTATATGGATTATGGGGCGCTTGTGTTTGGCGCGCTGGCCATGCTGGCCGGCTCATCGGGGGTGATGCGGGTGCGGGACCTGGCGCCCGAGACCCGCAACCTGAACCTTGCGATCTGTGTCGCGGCGGATATCGTTGGCGTGGTTCACATCCTGCGTGGCATCGGCATGGTTGGCGGCCCCTGCGGCTGACCTTTCCGTCTGGCGCGGGCAAGATTTTTGCAAAAATCTTATAAGGATCTTTCAAGATTCTTCCCCGCGCGGGCCTTGATGTTGTGCGAGCCGGTTACCGAAGCTTTGGGATGCCGCCGGGCAGGATGTCGCGATCCACGACGCCCGCGCGCAAGGAACGACCGATCCGGTGGGCCAGTGCCGACCAACTGGCGGCCTGATCCGGTGTGAGTTCCGCCGACAGCGTCGTGTCGAAAAGCTTCAGCCACGGGTCGAACATGCCTGGCCGCACGTTGCCTGCCTGCATATGCGCGACCATCGGATTGCCGTCATAGATGCGTTCGCCCAGGATCGCATTCGCCCAGAACCGGGCGATCTTGGCTTCATGCGGGGGCCAGTCCGTGACATGGGCGTCAAAGACCGGCCCAAGAACCGGATGCGCCCGCACGCCTGCGTAAAACCGGGCGACGACGCGCTCGATCTCGGGGCGGGTGATGTCGAACTTGGCAAGGGGTGCTTTGGTCATGACGTCAAGATGGGGGTGCCACGGCCCCTTCGCCAGTGGCCATCTGGTCGCGCCACGGGCCTCTGGACGCCCCCTGCCCACGGGCCTATAAGACGCCCCATGACCCGCCATTTCGCGCGCATCATTATTCGAATTATCGGCCCGGCTCTCTGAGACCAAGAGACGCCGGGACAAGGTGTTTGATTTTTCGCACCGCCCTGATAACCCCATCCCGACCGAATATCACGAGGACGCCGATCCATGTGCGCCGACACGCCTGAGCAACCGCTCGATTACAAATCCACGCTAAACCTGCCCAAAACCGATTTCCCCATGCGCGCGGGCCTACCCAAGCGAGAGCCCGAGTGGCTGGACCGCTGGGAAAAGATGGGCATCTATGACCGCCTGCGCAAAAAGGAGGGCCGCACGCCCTTCACGCTGCATGACGGTCCGCCCTACGCCAACGGCCATCTGCATATCGGTCACGCGCTGAACAAGACGATCAAGGACATGATCGTGCGGTCGCATCAGATGATGGGCCATGACAGCCGCTACATCCCCGGCTGGGACTGTCACGGGCTGCCCATTGAATGGAAGATCGAGGAACAGTACCGCAACAAGGGTCTGAACAAGGACGACGTGGATGTCGTGGCCTTCCGTCAGGAATGCCGCAAGTTCGCGGAAGGTTGGGTCGATATCCAGCGCGATGAATTCAAGCGCCTTGGCATCACCGGCAACTGGGCCGATCCCTATCTGACCATGGCCTTCCACGCCGAACGGGTGATCGCCGAGGAATTCATGAAATTCCTGATGAACGGCACTTTGTATCAGGGCTCCAAGCCCGTGATGTGGAGCCCGGTGGAAAAAACCGCGTTGGCCGAGGCCGAGATCGAATATCATGACCACAAAAGCCACACGATCTGGGTGCCGTTCAAATCCACGAACGGGCAGGGCGATCTGCAAGGGGTCAAGGCCGTCATCTGGACCACCACCCCCTGGACGATCCCATCGAACAAGGCCGTGGCCTTCAACCCGGCAATCTCCTATGGGCTCTACGAAGTCACCGGACGGCCCGCAGAATGCTGGTGTCGGATCGGCGACCGTTACCTGCTGGCCGACAACCTGGCCGCTGACGTGCTGACCAAGTCGCGGCTGGATGACACCATGTATCGTCGCCTGCGTGACGTAACCACCGATGAGCTTGGCGCGCTGATGCTTCAGCACCCCTTCCACGGCCTCGACGGGGCTGATGGCTTCTGGGATTACGACGTGCCGATGATCGACGGCGATCACGTGACCGACGACGCGGGCACGGGTTTCGTCCATACCGCGCCCAGCCACGGGGCCGACGACTACGAATGCTTCATGAAGCGCAACTGGCTGGACCGGATGACACACAACGTGGGCGAGGACTCTGAGTTCCTGCCGCATGTGCCGATCTTTGCCGGGCTTCAGGTCTTTGACCGCAAAGGCAAGGAAGGCAAGGCCAATGCTGCCGTCATCGACAAGCTGGTTGAGACGGGCAGCATCATCGCGCGGGGCCGGGTCACCCACAGCTACCCCCATAGCTGGCGGTCCAAAGCACCGGTCATCTTCCGCAACACGCCACAGTGGTTTGCGGCCATCGACAAGCCTGTGGGCGACGACCAGGATCAGTATGGCGCAACGATCCGCGAACGGGCGCTGACCTCGATCAACGATCTGGTGGCCTTCACCCCGGTGTCGGGCCAGAACCGCCTGCGCTCCATGATGGAGGCACGGCCCGACTGGGTTCTGTCCCGTCAACGGGCCTGGGGCGTGCCGCTGACCTGCTTCACCAGAAAGGGTCTGTTGCCGACCGACGCGGATTTCCTGCTGCGTGACCCGGCGGTCAATGCGCGCATTGCCGAGGCGTTTGAGGCCGAGGGCGCGGATGCCTGGTATGTGGACGGCGCGAAAGAGCGATTCCTGGGCAATGACCACAACCCAGAAGACTATGATCAGGTCTTCGACATTCTCGACGTGTGGTTTGATTCCGGTTCCACCCACGCCTTCGTGCTGCGTGACCGTGAGGACGGCACTGCGGACGGCATCGCCGATGTCTACATGGAAGGCACCGACCAGCATCGCGGCTGGTTCCATTCCTCGCTGCTTCAGGCTTGCGGCACCCTTGGCCGCGCGCCCTATCGCAATGTGGTGACCCACGGCTTCACGCTGGACGAAAAGGGCATGAAGATGTCCAAATCCTTGGGCAACACCATCGTGCCCGAGGCGGTCGTCAAACAATATGGCGCCGATATCCTGCGGCTGTGGGTGGCGCAGGCCGACTACACCAATGACCAGCGGATCGGACCGGAAATCCTGAAAGGGACCGCCGACAGCTATCGCCGGCTGCGCAACACCATGCGCTTCATGCTGGGGTCTTTGGCCGATTTCAGCGAGGCAGACCGCGTCGATCCCACCGACATGCCGGAACTGGAACGGTGGGTTCTGCACCGCCTGGCAGAACTGGATCATACGGTGCGCGCAGGCTACGCAAGCTTCGATTTCCAGGGTGTGTTCCAGGCGCTGTTCAACTTTGCCACGACGGACCTGTCGGCCTTCTATTTCGACATCCGCAAGGACGCGCTTTACTGCGACGGCGACACTCTGAACCGCCGTGCGGCGCGCACGGTGCTGGATATCCTGTTCCATCGGCTGACCACCTGGCTTGCGCCGATCCTGGTCTTCACCATGGAAGAGGTCTGGCTGGAACGCTTCCCCGGCGACGATAGCTCGGTCCATCTGGTGGATTTCCCGGATACGCCCGCTGACTGGCTGGATGAACCGCTGGCCGCCAAATGGGCCAAGGTGCGCCGTGCCCGCCGGGTCGTGACCGCCGCGCTGGAAATTCAGCGGCGCGAAAAGGTGATCGGTGCCTCGCTGGAGGCCGCGCCGGTCGTGCATGTGCGCGATGGGGACACGCTGGCCGCGCTGCGGTCGGTCGATTTTGCCGATGTCGTGATCACCTCTGGCGTTAGTCTGACCGGCGATCCGCTGCCACAAGAGGCCTTCCGCCTGCCTGAGATTGAGGGCGTCGGCGTGGTGTTTGAAACCGCCGAGGGCGAGAAGTGTCAGCGTTGCTGGAAGATCCTGCCCGACGTGGGCAGCCACGCCCATGCAGGCACCTGCAAACGCTGTAACGAGGCGCTTGGCTGATCAGGTCAGGCTGTTTGGCAATAGGGGCGTCCTGCCGGGCGCCCCTTTTTTGTTGGCGTGCTGCGTGGGTAGGGTGGGCAGTTTGCCCACCATTCCGGTCAATCCAGCAGCGTTCTCAAATAATCGGGGTCCGCGAAGGTGCCCCAGCCAAAGGCCATCCGTCCCGGCCCGCGGCTGGTCTGGATCGTATCGACATAGGTGCCGCGCACCGATGTGCCATAGACCCCCGCCGGGATGGTCTGGGCCTCGGAATAGATTACTGCGCCGGTGGCATCTTGGCAGGTCATCGTGCCCGCGCCAGACCGGTCCAGCCGCATTTCCATCGGCATCTCGCACCTGATCCCCTCACCCGACAGGCGCGTCAGGCTGGACAGTTCGATATCTGTCTGGATGTCCCCGGTCAGCACCCATTCGGTGCCGTCCGCCAGTTGCGTGACACTGGCGGCTTGTGTTCGCAGCGTCTGGGAACAGGCCGAAAGCCCCATAAGCAGCATTGCGGTGATCATGACTGTCCTGCGTGTCGGCATCGCCGTCTCCTGCCCTTGTTTTCGGGGATCATCCGTCAGCGAAGGCGCTCTGGCAATGGGTGTGGGGGCGGGTTGGGTAAACAAGCGGTGACCAGCGCAACAGGCATGTGCGTTTTCGCAGGGGTCGCCACGCCTTTCACCGGCGGGCCCGCCGTCCTATCTTTGTTCAACCCAAGCGCGACTCAGCCAAGACAGGACATAGTCATGACCGACCCCACCCCTTACGTGCCCCCCAAGGTCTGGACCTGGGAGAAGGACAATGGCGGCCAGTTCGCCTCGATCAACCGGCCCATTGCGGGCGCCACCCATGACAAGGAGCTGCCGGTCGGCAAGCATCCCTATCAGCTGTATTCGCTGGCCACCCCGAACGGGGCCAAGGTGACGGTGCTGTTTGAGGAACTTTTGGAAGCAGGCTTTGATGCCGAATACGACGCCTGGCTGATCAGGATCAACGAAGGCGACCAGTTCGGGTCGGGCTTTGTTGGGATCAACCCGAATTCCAAGATCCCGGCGCTGGTGGACCGGTCGGGCGATACCCCGGTCAGGGTGTTTGAAACCGCGTCGATCATGATGCATCTGGCCGAAAAATTCGGGGCCTTCCTGCCTGCCAGCGGCCCGGCCCGGACCGAAACGCTGAACTGGCTGTTCTGGCAGATGGGCAGCGCGCCGTATCTGGGCGGCGGCTTTGGCCATTTCTATGCCTATGCGCCCGAGAAATGGCAGTACCCGATTGACCGTTTCGCCATGGAGGTAAAGCGTCAACTGGATGTGCTAGACCAGCATCTTGCGCAGAATGACTGGATGGCAGGCGGTGAATATTCCATCGCCGACATGGCCATCTGGACCTGGTATGGCGGGCTGGTTCTGGGGCGCCTGTATGATGCGGGCGCGTTTCTGGACGTGGAAAGCTATTCCCATGTTCTGGACTGGGCCAAGCGCATCGACGCGCGCCCGGCGGTGCAGCGGGGCCGGATGGTCAACCGAGCCTGGGGCGACCCTGCGGAACAGCTGCATGAACGCCACGATGCGTCGGATTTCGAGCTGCGGACGCAGGACAAGCTGACCCCCGCCGCCGAATGATTGCCGGGCTGGACAGCCCGGTTGGTCGGCTGGCGCTGACCGAGAAGGATGGCGCTATAACGGCGCTGGACTGGCGGGACGTGGATGCCCCCCCTGGCACAGCGTTGATGAAGGAGGCGGCCGGGCAACTGGCCGCCTATTTCGCGGGTGACCTAAGCGCGTTCACCTTGCCACTGGCCCCACGCGGATCACCCTTCCAGCAGATGTTTTACCACGCCCTTTGTGCCATTCCCTTTGGCGACACGCGAACCTATGGCGATCTTGCCACCGATCTGGGCGTCTCGGCCCAGGCCATCGGGCAGGCCTGCGGGGCCAATCCGATCCCGATCCTCATCCCCTGCCACCGGGTCCTGTCGGCCAGCGGGCTTGGCGGGTTTTCCGGTGCGGGCGGGGTTGAGACCAAGGTCGCCCTGTTGCGCCTGGAAGGGGCGGGGTCGCTGTTATTGTAACCGATTAGGGCGCCAGCGGGCGCGCCAACAGGGACGCTCAGCCCGGCATGGACCAGCGCAGGGCGGCATCCCCGGCTGTCATGGTCTGATCGGCCCGATCAAAGCGCAGATAGGCAATGGCCTTGGTCCCCGACTGGGTAAAGAGCGTTCCGGCAGGTTTCCCCCCAGCCATAATCCCGGTGCCCACGGGCGCGGTGCCCTCAATATCCACTGTCACAAGGCCTTTGCGCAGAACCGTCTTATGCTTCATACGCGCGGTGACTTCCTGCCCCACATAGCACCCTTTGCGGTGATCGACGCCGTTCAGCCGGTCAAACCCCGCTTCCAGGATATAGCTGTCCTCGGGGATCAGCTCGATGCCGGTTTCGGGGATGCAATGCGCCACGCGGATCGCGTCCCAGTCGATGTTGGGCGTGCCACCCTCGATACCATAGCGTCGCCAGCCAAGCGCCGGGTGACGCGGGTCGGGATAAGCCCCTTCGGGCGCGTCGCCAAGGCCGCGCGTAACTGACAGGGCGCTGTCTTCGATCCGCACATCGGCCCGCAGCTTGTACATGGACAGCCGCCGGAACAGCCCCGGCGCCAGGTCCGTGGCCGTGTCGAGCAGGATATCTCCGCCCCGGTCGAGCAGAAAGAAATCGGCCAGAAACTTGCCCTGTGGTGACAGCAGCGCCGAATAGACCAGCGCACCGGGCGTTGCGTCATTGGTCACCAACCCGTGCAGAAAGTGGCTGCGGTCAGCGCCGCTGATCCGCAATACGGTCCGTCCGTCAGCTGTTTCCCCGATCATCACCGTTTCCTTTCACGCGCTTCCCGTCATATAGGACGGGACACCGCCTGGAACCATGGGCTTTTGCATAATGCCTGCACCGCTCTCGATCGTTATTCCCACCTTGAACGCGGCAACCACGCTGGCGGACACGACATCTGCCTTGATGGAGGGGGTGGAAATGGGGCTGGTGCGCGAACTGGTGATATCGGATGGCGGTTCCAGTGATGAAACCGCACTGGCCGCACGGGAACTGGGCGCCGTCTGGGTGGCGGGCCCGGCCAGTCGGGGTGGCCAGCTTGCCCGGGGCGCGCAGGCTGCCACGGGTCCGTGGCTGCTGTTCCTTCATGCCGATACCCAACTGGCCAACGGCTGGGCAGCGGCGGCGCTGGCCCATATGAATACCGATCCGGGACAAGCGGCGTTCTTTCGGTTGGCCTTTCGCAGCAACGCGAGCGCTGCCCGCCGGGTGGCGGCATGGGCAAACTGGCGTTCCAGCGCCCTGGGTCTGCCCTACGGCGACCAGGGCTTGCTGATCTCTCGTGTGCTTTATGACGGGGTCGGGGGATTTTCGGATCAGAAGCTGATGGAAGATGTGGACATCGCCCGCCGTCTTCGCGGTAAACTGAACCCCCTGCGGGTTGAGGCGTTCACCTCTGCCGCGCGCTATGAAGCGGGTGGCTGGATACGGCGCGGGGCAAGG
>ENA-OWNT01003247-OWNT01003247.1-seawater-metagenome-genome-assembly--contig:-NODE-3247-length-15559-cov-4.283168_pt1 | contig 15559 bp, 14 predicted proteins | sample MGYA00238136_ERZ651165 | MGnify/ENA primary metagenome ERZ651165 (study PRJEB26861, sample SAMN08777766) | seawater metagenome | isolation source: coastal seawater | place: USA: Florida | collected...
CTGCCAAGTTATTCTTCTACTTTTTTCCAGGTTCGTTGTTTTGCTGAGTATTTGACTTGCGTTGTGCTCTGGCCGCTGTTTTCATACAAAACCTCTTCATCGTGACAACAGTTTTTAGCATTTATGCGGCGGTCATCGGAATTATGATTTCCCTGACACCGAAGCTAGTACCTCTCTTGAAGCACATGCGAGAGGGTGCAAAGTCACAGCTGAGCAGTTTTGTGACCCGACGGCTGATTGCAATAGGGTGTCAGGTTAGTCAGGCATGTCGTATTTACAAGGGTGGCTGATGCTATTGCTTAACTGGTGATGTTTTGTTCTCCCTTTCTAGACCATCGTTGTGCTCCTCGAAGTGGCATATGTGACCATGAACCTCTCAGGCATCGATGCGTTGCCTTTTTATCAACTGGTGTCTTTCTGTGTTCATGCAAACGGATTAATAGTATTAGCTCCTTTCGTTGTGCCCCACGACCCATGCTCTCGTTGCCGGCGACGGGCTAAGGCGTCATCAAAAGGACACAGTTGGTTTGAGGTTCGATCTTTTTTTTGTTACATTATCTTATCTAGAATGAGCATGACTCTCAAAAAATCGTATGCTCGCAATATCTTGAAACTGTTTATTTCTACCTAGTTGTCCAATACGAGAACAAAGCAAGATGATGACGAACAAGACGACGACCATAATAGCACCGACGACGATGTCAGCGGCAGTTCTGATCTTGAAGACATGTATTGATGAAGCCTAGTATTCATGTATTTATTCTATTATTTATGTTTTTGCGAAGTAGTAATAATAACTCTCATACAGTGTAGGATTCACACATACGTAACATACCTACATTGCATTGCATGGTACGTACATTCACAACTCACAACTCACAACTCGCAACACACAACACACAACGTCGACATCGACATCAAAGCAGTGCAATAACCATGACGTCACGGTGACATCATATGAGCAAAAGTGTAGATGGAGACAGTTTGGAAGAACTTTTTGTCGAAAATTTCTTCTCTTACAAACAGGTATAGTTAATACGCACATAAAATGTGAATGTTTCAACAATTTGCCCATATTTGAAGATTAAAATGTTGCTTTTTAGACTGGATTAGTGTCAAAAAAAGGTGAGGCTACGCAGGGGAGGGTCAGCAAGTCTTCCACAACGCATTGCAAAATCAATGTCAGATTTGCGGGTGTCCCCAGGCGTGATATTTGCCGCACATTGTAGTCGTAGCATAGTTGTGAGCGAACCCTTCAGACAGCGAGGCCACAAGCAGTCAGTCATGAAGTGAAGAAAAATCTTTTTTCGTTCCATCGTCAGTCGGTGCGTTGTTGGTGTGGAAGGCTCTGTGTTGTTGTTGTGAGTTTACGCGCTGACAAACAAACAACACATAACCTGCTCCATACCAGCGATACACAACAACACATCACTCACTCACACTCCAACTCACTCACTCACTCACTCGCTCCTCCTGCACACAGTCAGTCTCCGAGGCACACACGCACACACACACACACACAGCATACAGCGCACTCACTGTCGGTTTGGCGTGGACACACACATGACTGCAACAACCTGTACATCACATTGGATGGACGACGGACGACGGACAACCTGTACATACATACGTCACAACACATTGGATGGACGACGGACGACGACGGACGACGGACGACGACGAACGGCGGCCCACGGATGGCGACGGACGGACGGCGGACGACGGACGACGAACGAATGGCGGACGACGGACGACGAACGAACGGCGGGCCGCGGACGGCGATGGACGGCGGAGGATGGTCGACGAACGAGCGGCGGACGACGGACGGCGATGAACGACGGATGATGGAGGCATTCGGTTGCACAAAATGCATGCCGCGCCACGGCTTCGGGAATACTTGACGTTCGCTGTGATCGTGTGTGCTTGTGTGGTTGAAAGCGTGCTGCTTTCAGGCTTCAGGGATACCTTGTACGAATACACATCTCCTTCCCCAAGGACGATGGTTAAAGGACGAGTTCGTTGCCGTTTGAAGTCTGAGTAGTTTGAAGTGCGATGTTGTTGCAGGCTTCGGTCCAGGCGGCACAGTCAGGTGGCCTCTGTGACAGTCTTTACTGTGATTGATGTTGGTGGTGTTCGTTGTCGCCGTAGTCGTTGTTGTTGTTGGTGGTGGTGGAGGTCGTGAGTGTCCACGTGTAGATACGCCGCAACTGTGGCGAAAATGGAGTTTCAAAACCCTGCCACGATTTTTTTCGACTGACTTCCACACCTCCAACCAATAATGGGGAAGCACTCTTGATCGAATCAACGGCGCCGCAATGTCGACGTCGACGCTGCAGATTTCCAGGCTGTCGAAACTTCAGCGACAAATCTTTATTTGTGTGTCTGATAAGAACAAGTGCGCGAAACGAGCAACGCAGGACAAGAGCTGGAAGTATTTGAAAAAGAGAGTGCGCGACTTGAAGCTCATCAACTGCATTGGGCGCACGCGCGCCAATTGTTTTCAGCACACATGCACTGCTCCTGGCCCCATCGCATGCGTCTACTGCAGTCGCGGAGCAACGTAGGGATCGCCCTCTTCATCCTCCGTTGATCTCGTAGTTGTTCATTCTTTTCAACTCACTCCTTGTGCATGGTGTCCTTGCTTTTGTAGTTGGTATCAGAAGTGCACTCCAGAAGTCCTTGAAGATATTATCCAAGAACACCTAATTAAGGGAAATGTTGTTGAAAAGCACTTTCTAGTTGCAAACGACACCGTCTTGCAGGATGGGCCTATTGCTTGCCCGGTTCCACCGGAAGCGTAGCACGTCTCTCCACCGCCGGCAAGCTCCGCAATACTGTCGCAGTCAACCCATAGTTGCGGCACTATTAATTAAACATTCTAGTTATTGACTCAATGTTGTCAACGTTTCGACTCCGACCTAAGATATGACACAGTCGCGGCCCCGCTGTGACTTTCGAGCTTCCACTTCATTCACGCCTTTGGGATACGTTTTGGGGGGAGCTTTCGGTTTTGGGTGGATGACGGAATCCAGAGCCTTGAACCAATCGTCCTGCTCGTACTCATTGTCGACGGCGAGGAGAAACGATTGTACACTTTGCCCGGGAGACTGGGCAACCAAGTGCACGCAAAACCTTCCGATCGACAACGGCTGGGTGGCGATGGCTTTGGCACCGCGCGTCGGCTTCGTCCCATTGCTCAGTATTCTTCGGACTCTGCAGCTTTGGTTGATAGCGATTTCGTGGAGGACTTCTATTCCTTCGGCACTGTCCGGTGCACGTTTGTTGTTGCGTCTTGACGACACAAATCCCAATATCGACGATCGGCGACGCGCAACGGCCGTGCTGGTGCAATAGATGATCAGCGAATTCCCCATCAGCAAACCCTGCGCTCGGACGCCTTCGACCGTGTGCCACGACGGTTGATAGCCCGCGGTAACCGGCGCGAAAGCAAGATCTCCGAACGCTAGGCACCGCTTCGTCGGCGCAATAATTCCTGACACATCATCTGTCGCAGCACCAGTTGAACTGGCGTCTGGCGAGTTGGTGGACTCTATGCTGCCACTGCTAGACCGCCCGAACTTCCCACTCAGCGCGCGACTCACTGCAGCCATTTGCTTTGAGGCCTGGAGGTGGTGGAGGTGCAAATTCACGGAGTCGATAACGACTTTCAGTTTGCGAATGGCCGTGTCGACTCGCTCAGCATCTATTGCACTCTCTTGTTCGGCGTGCATTTCCTGTAAACGCCGGAGATACAGCGGATACCGGCAGAGCCGTTGGAAGGGCTTTGCGAGGTACGTGTCCAGACCGAGCGACCGCATCCGCGCATCCGCGCATCCTGCCTTCAACCACTGCTTGAACGCCGGCGACTTGCGACTCTGGCGCTTCAACACTGCGGCAGGAAGAACCGGCTCTTCTTCCTTCTTCTTCTTCTTTTTTTTCTTCTTCGTTTTCTAGTACACATGCCCGCGTGAGAGATAGGCAGTTTCACGTACACAAAGCAGCAACGGCAATCAGGACGCCGTCAATTCGTACCTCTGCATCCGCATCACGGGTAGACAAGTGTCCATCCTGCACCTTGAGGAACTCGGAGTAGAGCTTGAAAAACGGTACAAACTCCAAAAATATCTGAGGCAGCTTGCGATGCGCCCGTGGCGTAAGTTGTAATGTCTGCTTTGGGTCCAGAGAAAACGTTTTGCCAACTTTGGAGCCACTCACAGCAAGGGGTTTGGCCGTCGTGCACGCATCGAGCAGCCGGTTAGCCAAGTCATGGTGCAGCTCCCGAATCGACGACCAATTACCAAACACTCGGTACACCAAATCAGGCGCGTCGGATATTCCCAACCTTGCTTGCATGCTGGGATCCCGCAGCGGTTGTACGAATAAATGTTCTATTGTGTCGAGAGCGTCCACATACTTGAGTTCGTCAGTAATGAACTCACGAATGACGTGGGCGACTTGCTTCGCCTCCTTCGACGTCAAGTTGCCCATATCCAACGATAGAGGTCGGCGCCTGCGTTCCAGGACACGGTCCGGATCGACGTCGTGTGTGTCAGAGTCGCTTTTTCCTCCGCGCAGCCAACCAGTCAGCAGTGAGACCACCTTTGAACAGCAACTTCGGGAGTCTGTCATTGCGGCTGCCGTTGCAGCATGGGAACTGCCAGCCCACCGTGCACAGCAACTGTGAAGTTGTAGTGGACGCACACCGCGCACAAAAAATCGTGACGACAAACCTAAAGTGAAAATCACTTACAAAACAAAAGTCTGTCCTGACCACGCTAGTCGCTGTGGCATTCAGAGAGTTGTGGTGGTCCGTCGTTAGATTTTCTGTGTTGGGTTGCTGCAGCGTGTGCGCATGATAATCGATCGGCGACCACAACATCCACTCGCCATTACAACCAACGGAGCGAAGAACACATGCACTTGCTTGGCATTACGTTCATTCGGGTCGTCGCAATGTCAGTCAGCACTTTAAATACGCCAGTGATATTTTTGAGTGAAGCTATCGCAAGCGCGTTGCGTACGTCGTCGCCGTCGCGTCTGCGGCTCAACTTGTCCAGCGCCACGGCGTCAGTCGCTCTCAACATTTATTTATGCGGGAGTCAGTCGGTGATAGTGGCAGATGGTCCGTTCGCTGCCAGTCGGTGACTGGTCAGTATTGACTGGTTCAGTGGTGGTGAATACGGCGTAACGAAACGAGTGGACGTTGCCGTCATCTTCGGTGTGCGATTTGTGTTGGTCAAGAAGAATCGTGCATGTTGGGGCTGGAGGTTAGTACGTCAGTGTGGCTGTTGATGGGGGCGGGGGACGCAATAAGGTGGGAAGGTTTGTGCTGGCGACGAGTGATCGACTTCGTGCACCATTATTGACGACATTTTGCAGCTCTGCGTCCTGCAGTCGTCGCAGTGCCAACAACGACCCGTCAGCACACATCGCGCCACAATCACGCTGCCGCCGCTGCGACAAGCTGCTCCGTGTTATTGCCCGACGACTGTGAGTCGCTGTTGAAGAACTTCGAGAAGTGGGGAAAATGACTTCCACCACCATGGATGCGGCAAACTAAACGGTGGAAAATTCAGAGTGGCTTGCTTGCCCGGCAGCTGGTCGTGTGTGCTTGTGCACATATGCGATGGCATATGTCGGCGTTTGCCTTGAATGATCATGTCGGCAGATCTCGACTTGGACGATGCAGAGAGCGAGGCGGAAGAGTGCGAATATGGTGAGCAGCTTCGACGGCACGGTTTTTGCCGTGTGCCGCTCTCACAGAGCCCATCACTCCGCTCTGCTAAAATTATTCACGAATTTCGCAAAGAAGCACAAAAGTTGTTCTTGGCAATCGCCACGCACGGCATCGAAGCCTTTGACATTCCATTGAATGGCGCACACGGGACACACGGGAGCGGCTTTAGCTCCTGCACAGAGCGAGATGTTTTGGAGATTCGCCTCCGCGGCAGTGCCGCGGGTATCGATGCGCCAGCGGTCCGACTGCCACCTTCGTTTGAAAAAGTGTTCATGCAGGCGTGGGCGTTGTTGAACCAAACAAGCGACGATGTTCTCTCGCTGACCTTGTCCGGCATGGGTATTGATCCGGCCGCCGTCACGCAGTTCATTCAGCATCACCCGCTTCCCGACAATCAAGAAAGTGATTCATGCATTCGCATTAGCTTTTACAAATCGTGGACTCCATCTATCATGCAAGCCGACGCGGCAGGCAGCGAGTGTGCAGCCAAACCAGAGACCTTGGACGTTTGCCCCGCACACACTGATGTCGGGGTCGTTACAATTGTCCCCATTAGTCCCGTTCCCGGCTTGGAGTGCCGTTCTGTTCTGACGAGAGAGTGGAAGCGTGTTGAGGCTGACAGCGATAACAAACAGTTGTGTGATGGCGATGCCGAAGCCTCCGCAATTATCGGTGATACGCTTCACCAGTACTCAGGAGGTCAGCTACCGGCAGCCGTGCACCGCGTCCAAATTGTTTCCGGAAGCGGCTTGAGCATCCCGAATCCCTTGTCGGAGTCTAAGTGGTCTTACGAGCGGATGTCGATTTCGTTTCACGTATACATGCGACCAAAGTCTGAACTCGACAAAACTGTATTCAACCAGCAATTGGGACATAGTGATGGAGCAGAGACGATGCGGGTGTCCTCAATTTATTCAGCCAAAGCATGGAGGAATTCGTCGTCCACTCTGGCAAAAGTTGTTGGTGCGACGAATGTGGAAGCGCAGGCGCTGTTGCGTAGTTTTCTGGGCCGCTAGGTCCTTCCTTCTCCGTGGCTATTTTTATTTATTTCTGATTGCTGACACAAATTACAGCTTGTGCGTGTCAAACAAGTCTGCAACGTGTTCAATGCAAGTCCACAGCGTATCATGCCAGCCGTACAGTTAGATCATGTCAACTGATACGTTGGCTATCGAGGCGCTATTGGAGTGTTGTTGGTGTCGTTTATTGCGCCTGCGAGTCCTTTGCATGCTGTCCTGCGGCTACACACGATGTCCGGCAAAGTCCGATCGGGACTTTGCTATCGCCTTCGCAAGCTGTTTTCGACTGTACAGTCGGCGAACAAAGGTGTCGAGCCTTGTTTTGGCAACCTCGGTAGAGAGTTTCATTGCCAGTGGTTGTACGTGTCCCAGAATCTACGTGTCAGGGTGCAGCAATGGGCGTTCAAGACTACGGCTGCATAACCAGATGTGCGACATGAAGATTAGTGCGCACGTACCACACTCATCATGTCGTATGTGTAGCTGGTCTTGGGTTCGTCACGCTCGCACGAATGAGGCACGATATTAGTGCATTGCCACACATGTTCAGCACCCTCGAGACGCGCCGGAAGTTCAGGAGTTGTGCCAATATCTCGAGCACCGCTGGGGCTATCGCCAGTGCTGCTGGCGATAGCCTCAGCGCTGCCGGTACCAGGGATCGGTACGCACGTCACGGCCCGCCCCTGTTCAATGAGAAATTTAGCCAACACTGAATGACTCTCAGCACAGGCGGTAATTTCTTCGACGAAGGCGCGTTCGGCACGTTCTTGCCGTTGTCGTTTGAGAATTGCCGCTGTCTGATACCGACGAAAGCACATGTCGAAGGGACATCCACTGTACTTGCACTTCAGGCGAAGCAGGATGCGCCTGCTCAACAGAAAGGGCCCACACCGTCACCAGTCAGTGTTATCGAGGGCATCAACGCAAATGCCAACGCAATGCAACGCACGATGTCCCATTGCTCTTAAACTTCTTGTGCTGCTTTTCAGCATATTCACAAGCTGCTAGCATGGCGGCGTTCCTGCCAAACAGTGAGTCGACGTCATTCGTGCACGGGCGAGGGAAAACTCTCAAGCGACGGCCATGACGAGACACACCGATCGCGGAGGAATTGCCCTTCGTAAACGATTTCATGCAAAGGGGTTGCGTCTAATCTTTCCAGCGAGCGAATGTCCCCATATCCGGTCCTGCAATGATGTGAGCAACACCGAGTGGTTGGGTTGACAATTGATGAGTTGACAATCACTATCGATGTGTTGATGTGTTCGTGTACCTTTTTACTTCTGGACGTGTCAGCACGTGTGATAGTTGTATGTCGCTCTGCTCGCTCCCGGCTTCGTCGTGGTCGTGTGCAAGACCAAGTTGGCTCGGTGAATGAGTTGCACAGGCCCTCTCGAACGAGGCTGCAGCTAAGGCTTCGATTCGTGTCCGTCGAACGCGTGCGACTTCTGCCTGCGTCTCGCGCTCGGATAGTAACTCCTGAAATTGAGCCTGGCGCTCAGAAGATTCACTGCTAGTGACCGATCCATCCATACGATCCTTGGCGATGGCCGTCAACTGGCAGAAAGAACACGAGAATCGGCATGTAAATTGTTTTCCGAGCAACAATCCACGCACAGGATACGCACCTTTGCTGCTGCTGCGATTGCGGTTCTTTTCTTTTTTCTTTGTGGGGCACTTTCGGCAGCTGCAGCTGCTGCGATTGCGGCAGCTCGCCGTGTAACTGGCATCACTAGTGGGAGCAAAGACGTCGACCCACACTCAAACAAAGAGAAAAAATGTTCATCGTCCTGTTGCGTCTCACAAAATCTGTGCTACCAAGCCCCCGATATGACGCGGGGTGTACGGGGTTCTGTCTTCGGTGCCACTGTCACGAACAGCTTTGTGAGATCTAGTAGGTGGCCGCTCACGAATCTTTTGAATGTCCTCAAAGCGGTGCATTCGGTTGTCATATCGGCAACAGAAACCCGTTGTCTTCATGAGCCGAGCTGCAAGAGAAGAACTTCTGTGGTGAACGTCATCCGCAGTCAGCTCCGAGTTATCAACCGCGGACAACCGCAAGGCCAGACCCGACCCGGCGACCGCGCAACGCCGCGACGCTAGCCGCCATCTTCAGTCAGCACGGGGACGTCGCGACACTGCCCGCCATCGCCAATCGTCAGCCGCCTTCCGATTGACCAATCATGGACAAGCGACAAGGGGCTAACGAAACCTTCTCACGAGCAGCAACAGCAGTCACTCACCACCCACCAACGCCAGCGCACCGCCCACTTCCAACGCTCGCTTTCGTGGGTGGGCTGGTGTGTGGGCCCAATTTCGTGGGTGGGCTGGTGTGTGCGCCCAATTTCGTGGGTGGGCGGTGTGTGTAGGCCCAATTTCGTGGGTTGGCGGTGTGGGTGGCGCACTTTCGTGGGTTGGCGGTGTGTGTGGGCCCAATTTCGTGGGTGGGCGGTGTGGGTGGCGCACTTTCGTGGGGTGGCTGTGTGTGGGTGGCCCAATTTCGTGGATGAAGTCAGTGTGCGCAGCCCAATTTCGTGGGTCCCTACGTCCCTATGATACCTCCGCCCTCCGCCCCAGCTTCATTGTCGTCAGTCAGTCCTGCGAGTTCGTCCCTGAAGTGTCAGCTGACGACCAGCTGCATGACCTGTACAATACTGGACGAGTATGAATGATGTGAACGAAAAGCGGAAAAATGGGGAGAGTGAGACTCACTCACTCACTCCAACCACCACCCACCCACCCACCACAGTATCCATCAAGCAACTGTACAGTAACGTAATTATCCATTTCACTTCACGTTACAGCCTTCAACAGCTTTCTGATATTGCATCGTTTCTGACTCTCACAGCGCAGGCGATTTGAAGACGCTCACTCACTCACAGTGAGTGAGTGAGTACATCTATGTATGTATGCATGTGAGCTTGAGCGGTTGACCTTCGCCACCACCCACCACTCACAACAAGCCATCCGAAAATGGAAAATGGAAAATGGAAAATGGAAAATGGAAAATGGTCATTTGGGTGAACAATGGTGTTCGACAGCGAACAAAAAAAGGTAGTAAGTAAGGGGTAAGGGGTCGTTTTGGAGCACCCCCGAAATCGTGCCAGTCGAACAAGGAGACCCACTGGGGCAGCCCACGAAATTGTGCCACCAGCCCACGAAATTTTCTTGGGCCACCCACCCCCGAAAACGGGCGAGAAGTGGGTCTCAATCAACCCACGAAATAGGGAATTTTCCCAACTTCAAACGTGCCATCCAACAACGACGACGAACGACGACGAACGACGACGAACGACGACGAACGACGACGAACGACGCCGACGACCATCACCACCACGACAGAGGCCACCTACTCCGAACGAAGTTGTCGATGGCGTGTGCAGGGACACATACCGCCAGACGACACGTCGAACGGCATTGAACTCCGCTGGAAACAGTTTTAACTGTAGTTTCAACTCCACTGCAGCCACGGCCGCCAACTGCTTGCGGAGTGGCCGGCCAGCAGAGAGGCCGTGGCCAAGAAGATGAAAATACTATAGTACAACGCCCAACTTCGCCACGACGGAGTGACGAACCGTCGGAGTTCCGGCAGAGGCATCGAGTGCTGCATTATTAACCCACTAAAATCAATGTTGACGACATATTTTGTTGCCTTGGCAACTTACTGGCGTGACGGCGGTACAGCCGGGGACCAAAACAACTTACCCAAGCGGCATGATGTTTGAGTAGTTGTGCGGGCGGTTGCCGGCGTCGTCGAGAAGCAGGTGACGCACGCAGCCACCCATCGCACATATGCAATCCACTGGTCTCACCGCCGCGCGTGCGCTTACCGGATTTTTGCCGGTTTACAAACCACGCGCTGTCACGTCCGCAGGGGTAGTAAAAAAAGTCCGGCATTGCATCGAGAACCATTTCCTAGGCACTTCAGAAGCAGATGATGGTGGGAAGAAGCGTAAGCGGCGGCGTAAGCCAGCCGTCAAAGTTGGCCACGGTGGCACATTAGACCCACTTGCTGAAGGCGTTTTGGTTCTGGCAATTGGAGACGCGTGCCGCAACCTGTCCACCTACTTGAAAGGACATAAAGCATATTCCTGCGTTGGGCGACTGGGTCAACGAACGGATACATGTGATGTCACCGGAACTGTCGTTGAAACGGCACCATTCGACCACATCACTCTCGAAACGCTAGAGAAGCACTTGCCCTTGTTTCGGGGCGCAGTCTTACAGACACCCCCAATTTATTCCGCGTTGAAAAGAGAGGGAAAACCGCTTTACGAGTATGCTCGCGAAGGTACTGCGGACCAGATCGAACTGAGTCCCAGGCGCATATATGTGCACAGTATCAGTGTGTCAGCTGCCAGCGACGTGGTGGCGAACATCGTGGACACGCCCGGCCTTGGTGTTGACGACGTGACATTGGAGCAGGCCGAAGCATTCGAGATGACAGCTCGTTTCCTCCCCGCCGATCTTCGCTCGTCACAATCCTCAGTTAAGCCTTCCACAGAACTCGATAGCGATCTACCTTTCTTTGGATTGAGAGCTGTCGTCGGTGGCGGAACGTACGTTGACGGAATGAGTGATCACTGTCGCTGCTGCTTTCGAGCCATTGTGCACCGAAACGGTAGTACTCTGACATGCGGTGTACTGTTATGGCGCTGTGGTGTATTTTTTTTTGTCTCACAGGTACATTCGCAAGTTAGTGGAAGACCTCGCGTCTTGCAGTGGTAGTGTCGGGACCATGACAGACTTGTTGCGAACGCAACAAGGGCCGTTTTGCATTAGGCATTGCATGCCGTTGTCTGCGTGTCACGAGTTCGCCAACATAGAGCGCCACCTTGAGGAAATCGCTCCTTTAGTTCCTGCATCTGACTTGTAGCTTTCATAGACAAGGGGTCGAATTTGCAGCTGCTTAAAATGACGATTTAGTTAGCGCGACTCCGGGACTCAAGATGCCCCGGCTTGTACATTAAAGTGAAAAAAAATCTTTCGTTTGTGAGCACCATTGATTGTTCACGGCAACAGACATAGCATGAACGCAATACATTTTGAAATCGTGGCGGCCGCCACTACCATCTTGTGCGTTGACGCACAAGTACTCTTTTCGATGTTGTCGGCAAGACGTACGAGTGTGAGCTGCGGAGCGGAAGTAATCTCTCTGATGGCGGTTCTTGTTTTAATGCGCTTTGACATGATTGCGCAACGAGCTAGAGTGCTCGGCACCCGCAATGTGCTTCTTTGTGTCGTGGTCCGGTCCTGGGCCCCAGATTGGGTCTGTCGCGTAAACAAACGAGAATATCAAGCAGTACGTGCACCACTTGGACCCCACAGCCAAAGTACCCTCCGTGAACCACAACGTGCTGACGACCGAGAGGAAGACAACAATGTGGGCGAGACGAACAGAGATCTCCGGCATGGTGAGCCAAAAGTCAGCAGCGACGACTGCAACAACCACGAGAACTTCCGCGACCTCAGCTGAGTAGCCCCCCCAGCGCAAGCTGGCGTGCGGCTCCGGGAAGTTGCTCGTCATAATATCGGTGCAGGCAAATTGCAGCGCCATGAGACCGCAGGGGATGGCATGCGCGGCGAGCATCACCTTCCGCCAGGCCCAGTTGCGATCAGAAGGGTAGTGCAGTTGGACGACAAACTGCGACAGCGTGACCAGTGGCACCACATACTTGCTTAGGATGAGGTTCGACTTCTCGGTGCTGGTGAAGTTTGCAATGTCCGACGGTGTGGCGACGCGCATTTTCATGTCCGGACAACCCACTAACCCACCGTCAGTGGACTCGTGCAACGTCCAGAGGGCGATGTCCACCAACTGCGTGAACGTGTACGTCACCAAGTACGTAGCATACCACTTGTCTCGCTTCGAGTGGTTACGGCGCCACAAGTACGCGCACGTGACCCATCCCAGAACGGCGCTCGCCAAGGACACCTCAACGGACCAGCACATGTGTCTTCAAAGGAAGTGAACGTGAACTGCGGTGCCGGTTTACGTTCGTCTCGAAACTTGGCAAACAATAGGATGTACTTGTTTGTGGAGTTTTCGTCGTTTGTTTTATGAATGATGGTCCTAGCTCAATTATGCGCCGAGCCGGGCTTCCGGTCAGCTCAACTTCAAACCACGACACCTGGTCTTTTCCGAATGGTCCTGGATGAATACTTACTTGTATTGTGCCTGCTGTCCTGATTGCTGCCGAACAGCAAACTAGACTTCTCGCACCATCACACCCCACCACCAAAACCACCTTGTGTGGTGGGTTGCGCGCTCGAATGAGTGATGCATGGTGCATGGTGGATGGTGGTGCATGGTGGATGGTGGATGGTGGATGGTGGATGGTGGATGGTGGATGGTGGATGGTGGATGGTGGATGGTGGATGGTGGATGGTGTATGGTGTATGGTGTATGGTGGATGATGGATGATGGATGGTAGATAGTAGATGGTGGATGGTGGATGGTGGATGGTGGATGGTGAATGGACCATGCTGCATGGTGCACGGTGGTTGGTGGTTGGGGTGATGCATGTCATGTATGTGGTGGTGAGTTTGGGCAAGAGGGAGCTGGCAGCTGACACGGATGTGCGGATGGATACGGCTCGAGGTTGGTTGGTGTCGGAGATGCAGTTTTTCTCAGTCCTGTGTCGTCATTCTTCCGTTCAAATGAACTACTTTTCCTGTGTGTGGACGCTGACAACAACGGATGATTGAGCACGTATGGGTAAACGCAATGACAGCCCTAAAACTCCGAGAGTGAGTGCTGGAATCACTGTGTGAATGCAGTGAGAGGTAAATGATTGAGTGAGGGCATGCTTCGCATGCTTCGCATGCGTGAGTGAGTGAGTGAGTGAGTGAGTCAGTGGGTGGGGGCGGGAGGAGTGAGTAATTGTTGGTTGGCGCGGCGCGTTGGCGCTCACCACGGCGTCAGTCAACGCTGTACCGACGATGACTCCCAATCTGTGTGAGCTACCCGGGTATGGCATAGCTGTGGGTAAAATTACCCGGGAAATTTCACAAGATTATAAAGCAGCAAACAGAGGTTATTTGTTGTGAGACCCGCAACGGCTTAGCGCGTCCGAACGCAACAGAACCGCGCGCATCATCCAACCAACACGCCCCACCCCCGCACCCAACCGACGACCAACACACACACAAACCACCCACCACCACCACCCAACGACGATCGATCGCTTCGGTGGGCCAGCCGCCAGCCAGCCAGCCAGCCAGCCATTCATTGGCGGCGCAGATGGTTTCTGTTTTGCTGTTGTTTCTCTTCAACCTTTTTCATTTTCGGCACTCGCACATAGGCACACTGCCGCACAGTTTACTTGTTGTTGCATTTGCTTCTTTTCATACTGTATAGTGGTGGTATTTGGTTGGCATTGTTCGAACGATCGTTCGTTCGGTCATCCTCTCTCACCTCACTCACTCAACCAACTGCTGCAGTGGCGACTGTCGCCGTCGTCGGCTGTCGGTCGTTGTGGCTGTCTTTCCTTGATTTTCAGACTTTAGATTCTCCAACACAGTGCTCCTATCTACTCTTGATTTTAGCTTTTTGTTGTGAGGCCCGATGGGTGACGGCTGGCAAAACTTTCGCTGGAACCATAAACTTTCGGTAGAAGCACAAACGGACGCAAGAACGATGGATTGATTGATTGATTTTACGAACGAACGCACGACCAACCTCAACCAACTCAGCCGCTCGGACACAACCCACAAATTACACAACCGGTCTCCCATTATCGCCCAATCGCATTTTCGATATTTCATCCAAAGTGCTGTTGTCACTCTTCGCTCTGTACACAATGCAAATGCGGCACTCACTGCCGGAACAGCGCAGTGATTGACGGCTGCATGCATTATCTACAATCAGGACATTGCGCTTCACCTCTTCAACTTTCGTGCCAATACCACGTAATGCCCAAACAGGATACCTTTTGCAGGGACCGACCGCTGACCGCTGCCCGCTGGCTGACATCACGTGACTTGACCGACCGACTGAGTGACTAACTGACTAACTGACTGACTGCCGGACCGGCGTCGCCGGCGCCCCGTGTTGCCTGAATTCCCACACACACGCACTGGCACTGTTGGCCGACGTCTTGCTCACCGTGACCTCCACTGGTACATTTACGGTTGTGGTTCAACACCGCGCAGACAACAAGGCAATACCGTAGAACCGTAGAAACGTAGAACTGTGATGTAACCGTTTATGCCTGATTGACTTGCCATACCTGAGGTTCCCGCTGTGTGCTCGTGTGTGAATGGATGGATTGGATGTCATCTTGACGTGGAATGAGTGACACTCACTCACCGCCTGTGTGCGCGTGGGAGGGGACGTCGGCGCCCTTCATCCGCCAGTTGCAGCTCGACAACTTTTGTGCTCCACTCGACGCCCAGCCAGAGGCCTCATTTCGGGAATTTACAGCGTGAGTGAAGACTTTATCCTGCGTGTGAGGGCGGCGTCGGTGATATGATTGAGTAGGGACCCACGCGAACATCTTCTACAGCGCGCGAACGCGGCGCCACTGCACTGAAAACCCATTGTTCCTGCCACGGGGAGACGGTTCAGAGTGCATCAAGGCGGCCCTGACTGAGTGATTTACTGACTGCTCTCGAGGCCTCGACTTTTGTTGGTTGGGTGGGTGGGTGGTTGGTTGGTTGGTTTGCTCAGTGCAGGTTGTAATTACTTCTATAACTAAGTGCACACTTGTGCAGCAAAATTCAAAGTAAGCAATGCGAAGAAAGAAACCCCCCATTCACTATTCGAGCATCTGAAGCGCGCCACAGTGAGCGTGGGGGATGG
>ENA-OWNT01003248-OWNT01003248.1-seawater-metagenome-genome-assembly--contig:-NODE-3248-length-15553-cov-3.857263_pt1 | contig 15553 bp, 13 predicted proteins | sample MGYA00238136_ERZ651165 | MGnify/ENA primary metagenome ERZ651165 (study PRJEB26861, sample SAMN08777766) | seawater metagenome | isolation source: coastal seawater | place: USA: Florida | collected...
GAGCTCGTCGGTGCCGTTGGCGTCCATGTCGGCCACGAGGATTTCCTTGGCGTGGGACTCGTCCCACCAGACCACCTGGGTCTTCTCGTACTTGCCGCCCTTGTGGTCGTAGCGGGCCACGCCGCCGGGCTGGGAGGCGCCGCTGGACTTGTTGCGCTCGGAGGGCGTGACGTAGAACTCCTTCTTGCCGTCGCCGTCGACATCGCCGATCTCGACCTCGTGCACGAAGATGTCCGGGGTCTTGTCGAACTCCTGGAAGGTCCACTTGCCGTCGGCGCCTTCGTCGCCCACGGCGACCACGCCCATGTCGTGGGTGGCGATGGCCATCTCGTCCTTGCCGTCGCCGTCGAGGTCGCCGAGCTCCACGTCGCGGAGGCGGTCGAACTTGCCGCCCCAGCTCTGCTCCCAGATGGTCTCGGCGGACCACTTGCCGCCCTCACCGCGCTTCCAGTGCTTGGCCATCGCCTTCATGGCGCCGATGGTCAGGATGCCGTCGCGCCAGGCCATGCCCTTGTGGAAGACGTTGGAGTCCTTGTCGAGGACCTTCTCCTGATGCCAGGTGTCGCCATCCTTCGCGTAGACCACCATCTTCGCCGGCTGGGGCTTGTTGTTCTTGAACCAGGCCTGCGTGACGATGATGGAGGGGAGCGGCTTGTCGGGCCGTGCGGCGGGCTTGGGGGCCGCCTTCTGCTTGGCCTTGGCCGGAGCCGGTGGGGGAGCGGGGGCCGGCGTGGGGGCCTCTACGCCAGAGCAGGCGAGCAAGGCGAGAGCGACAACCGTGAGCATGGATCTCTCCTCAGGTGGGAGCCACCGGGTGACCCGGCGGCGGGGGTCCGTCAAGAGGCCGAGGTTGCCAGGGTGGAGCGTCACGGTCTGTTTGGAGGGGTCATGTCGTGCGGCCCGCGCGATAGAGCGGGCTCGTGGATCCATCGGTGCCGCCCCTGAAGCGTCGTCTCCTCCCGTGGGTGGTCGGCGCGACCTTCTTCGTGGTCACGGTGATCGCGTCGTGGCGCGTGGTGGCCCTGCGCGACTCCACCATCGCCCGCGAGAAGGAGGAGCTGCAGGCCTACCTCCAAGACCAGGTCTCCCAGTGGGAAGACGAGCTGGTCAGCGACCTGGCCGATCGGATCGACATCATCGCCCAGGACACCAGCCTCTCCCGAGGGCGGCAGCAGTGGCTCCGCAAGCACCGGCCCTGGTTCAACGCTCTGTACGTGTGGCAGTCGCCGGTGGCGCCACAGGGCCCCCAGCGGCCGGGCACCGAGGCCCGCTTCCTGTTCCCGGTGCCCGCCGGCGAGCCGACCCACCGCCTCCTGGAGCGAACGCCCTGTCTGCAGCGGGCCAAGTGGATGGCCCAAGACCCCAGCATCGACCCCATCCAGGCGGCCGCGGCCTACGAGGTGGGCTGCCAACGGGAGAGCCTGGCGGTGCGGCTCATCGCCGCGATGGAGGCCGCCTACCTGCTCGACGTGACCGGGCAGATCCACCTGGCCAAGCAGGCGCTGGAGTCCGCTGCCCTGCCGGACAGCCTCACCCTGGCCGAGGCCGTGGGGAAGGGCCTCCCCCCCGACCAGGTGGCGAACTACCGCATCATGCGCGCCCAGGTCGACCTGGGCCTCGGGCGCGAGCAGTCCGCCCTCGACCAGCTCTACCGGGTCGGCATCGAGATCGTGAGCCTCGACGCGCCGGATGCGGCCGCCAGTCTCTCCCTGGTGGAGTGGCCCATCCTGATGCGCCTGCGCCGCCATCAGCGGTTCGACGAAGCCAAGCGCCTGCGTGCGCTGTACGAGCGTGCCGAGCGCCGCCTGGTGGCCTACCGCGAGATCGCCGACCGCATCCTCCCGCGGCGCGCCCGCCCGAACGACCCCCCGCGCTTCATCTTCGACCAGTACTCCCAGACGCCCTACCTCCTCCTCTACGGCTGGGCGGGAAACACCGGCGTCGCGCTGCAGCTCGAGCAGAGCATGCTGCTGAAGGACTTCCTCGAGCGCCGCATCCGTCGCAGTCGGCGGAGCCGCGTCACCATCACCGACGCCGAGGGCAAGTGGGTCGCCGGAGCCAAGCGGGGAGGGGAGCTGGCGATGGTGGTGCCCTTCAGCCGCACGCTCACCCATCTCCGGGTGGGCTACCGCCAGGCCGGCGTCGATGCCGAGCTGGCCACGGTCGACGACCAATGGATCGTCAGCCTCGTGGTGCTCTTGGCGTGCACCCTGCTGGGCTTCAGCGCCATGTATGTGTGGGTCCGGGCCAGCTGGCAGCAGATGGAGCTGCTGAGCCGGCAGCGCGCCTTCACCACGCGGGTCACCCACGAGCTCAAGACCCCCCTCGCGGGCATCCGGCTCATGGCGGAGAACCTCGAGGCGGGGGCCTTCCGTGACGGCGACCAGCGGGCCGAGATGGCCCGTCGCATCATGGACGAAGCCGACAAGCTCACCCAGCGGGTCGACGAGGTCCTCGCGGTCGCTCGCGAACGCACCATCCCCGACCCCGTCCCCTTCGACCCCGAAGAGGTGATGTACGAGATCATCGACCAGTGGGGCCCGCGCTACGAAGACGCCGGCGTGCGGTTCTCGGCAGAGCTGGATCCCACCGAGATGGTGAAGGGCGACCCGGCCGCCTTCCGGGACGCCGTGAGCTGCCTGGTCGACAACGCCCTCAAGTACCGGCGCGAAGACCACCCCACCCCCAGCGTGTGGCTGCGTCTGCACGAAGAAGGGCGCCGGGTCATCGTGGAGGTGGTGGACAACGGCATGGGCGTGCCGAAGCCGATGCGAAAGGCCATCTTCGAGCGCTTCGTGCGGGTCGAGGGGCCGAACCGCGGAAAGTCGGGTGGGCATGGCCTCGGCCTCCACCAGGTGGCCGAGATCGTGCGAGCTCACAAGGGAACCATCCAGTGCACCGAGTCCGAGCACGGGGGGGCTCGCTTCCTGGTGTCCCTGCCCGCGGCCTGACCCCCACGCGCCGACGTGCTAGGTGCACCGGCTGGAGGACGCATGGCGCTGCCCGTCGTCGCAATCGTCGGACGACCCAACGTCGGCAAGTCCACGCTGTTCAATCGCCTGATCGGCTTCCGCAAGGCCATGGTGCACGACCGGCCCGGGGTCACCCGCGACCGCCTGTACGAGGAAGCGGAGATCATCGACCGCAACGTGCTGCTGGTCGACACGGGCGGGCTCGACCCCGATCCGGACACCTCGGATCTGCTCGCGTCGATGCGCCGGCAGACCCTCATCGCCGTGGAGGAAGCCGAGGTCATCGTCTTCCTGGTCGACGGCCGGGCGGGGTTCACCGCAGCCGACGCCGAGGTCGCCGACCTCCTCCGTCGCACCTCCAAGCCCGTGGTGCTGGCGGTGAACAAGATCGACGGCGCCCGTCACGAGGAGCTCACCGCCGAGTTCTGGAGCATCGGCCTGTCGCCCCTCGTGAGCGTGTCGGCTGCTCATGGGCGGGGCATCTGGGAGCTGCTGGAGGCGGTCCACGAGGCCCTGCCGCCGCACGTCGAGGACGAAGACGCCATCGATCTGTCCGGCGACGCGGTCGACGAAGAGACCGACGAGACGCCGGTCCACACGGGGCCCATCCGCATCGCCGTGGTGGGGCGCCCGAACATCGGGAAGTCCACCCTCATCAACCGCCTGATCGGCGAAGACCGGCACGTGGTGAACGACGCGCCTGGCACCACGATGGACCCCATCGACTCCACCGTGCGGGTGGGCGACCGGGAGTACGTCCTGGTCGACACCGCCGGCGTGCGTCGGCGGGCCCGCATCGACGACCCGCTCGAGCGCTGGGTGAGCCTGCGTGCCATCCGCAGCATCGAGCGCTGCCACGTGGTGCTCCTCATGCTCGACGGCACCGAGGGCCCCACCGACCAAGACGCCAAGCTCGCCCAGCTCATCGACGACCGTGGGCGCGCGCTGGTGGTGCTGATCAACAAGTGGGACCTCACCAAGGACGACCCCGACATCAACTCGTCGAAGACCGAAGACGACATGGACCGCAAGCTGCCCCACATCCCGTGGGCTCCGCACCTGTTCATCTCGGCCCTCACGGGCAAGGGCGTGCACCGGGTGTTCCCCACGGTGGAGAAGGCCTTCGCCCAGTTCACCAAGCGCGTGCCCACCAGCCGGCTGAACAAGTTCCTCCAGGCGGCGCTCGCGGCCCACAGCCCGCCGCAGCGTCACCACCGCCCGGTGCGGCTGTACTACGTCACCCAGACCCGCGTGCGCCCGCCCACCTTCGCCTTCTGGTGCAACACCCCCGAAGGCATCGGCCCGGCCTACCGTCGCTACCTCCAGCGGCGCCTCCGGGAAGACTTCGGGCTCGCCGGCGCGCCCCTGAGGCTACACTTCAAGAAGCGCCGTAAGATCGGCGAAGAAGCGTCCGAAAGTTAGCATGACCGTTCGCCTCCTCGAAGAGCACGTCGTCAACCAGATCGCCGCTGGCGAGGTGATCGAGCGGCCGGCGAGCGTGGTCAAGGAGCTAGTGGAGAACAGCCTCGACGCGGGTGCGAAGACCCTCGAGGTGCTCCTGGTCGACGGCGGCAAGCAGCGCATCCGTATTCGCGACGACGGCGAAGGGATGCGCGAGCAGGACGCCATGATGGCCCTGGAGCGGCACGCGACCTCGAAGATCCGCTGGGCCGAGGACCTCACCCAGGTGGGAACCCTCGGGTTTCGGGGAGAGGCGCTGCCGTCCATCGCGGCCATCTCCCGCTTTCAGGTCGTGACCCGGCATGCGGAGGAGGCGGAGGGGCATCGGGTGCGGGTCGAGGGCGGCACCCTGACCGACGTGCGCAAGGTGGGCAGCCCGGTCGGTACCGAGATGGACGTTCGCTCGTTGTTCTTCAACGTGCCGGCGCGGCGCAAGTTCCTCCGGACCCGCGGCACCGAGCTCTCCCACTGCATGGAGACCCTGCATCGGGTGGCTCTGATGCGGCCCGATGTCGACGTCCACGTGCGTCACGGGGAGCGCGACCTCCTGCGGGCACCCCGTGCCGATCTGCAGACCCGCGCGGTCGACGTGCTGGGCAAGGAAGCGCGCGACCTGGTCAGCGTCGCGGTGGAGCGCGACGGCGTGATGGTGAGCGGCCTGGCCAGCCCTCCCGGGTCCCGAGGGCGGAGCGCGGCGAGCGGCGCGCTCTACCTGTACGTGAACGGTCGCTGGGTGAAGGACATGGTGCTTCGGCGGGCCATCTACCAGGCCTACCGCGACCTCATCGATCGCGGCCGCTACCCCTTGGTGGTGCTCGACGTGCGGGTCCCCCCGGGGGAGGTCGACGTCAACGTGCATCCCACGAAGGCCGAGGTGCGCTTCGTGCGCCCGCGGGAGGTCACCGCGGCCCTTGCAGAGGGGCTGCGGGCCCAGATCCTCGCCAGTCGGCGGATGCCGGAGCCACGGCAGCGGCCCGCCCGCGGGGGCTACCAGGTCGATCGGCCCAGCCTGCCCCTGCGGAGCCAGGCGCCATGGGCGCTTCCGGCCCATCCGGACGACGCTCCACCCACGGGTTCGGGGGGGCCTGCGGTTCCGCCTCTCCGTCGGCCGGAACCTCCGCCGCCCCCACCTGTGGCCCCGCCGGCCCCGGTCCTCGCCCCTGCTCCGCCCCCATCACCGCCCCCATCACCGTCCCCATCACCGCCCGACTCGCCGCCCGAATCGCCGCCCATGGCCGCAGAGGGGTCCGTGGGGAACCGCCGCGACGTGCCTCTGCGGCACCGCAAGCTGCTCGGCGTGGCCAGGCGCCGCTGGGTCGTGCTGGAGGGCGGCGACGGGCTGCAGGTGATCGACGGGGCGCGGGCGGCGCTCCAGGTGGCCCTACGCCAGCAGGGTGGGGGAGCGCGGTTGCTGGTTCCCGCTCGGGTGACCCTGTCCCCCGACGACCAGCAGCGCGTGCTGGACCAAGTCGACGAGCTCGCTTCGCTAGGGCTCGACCTGGCTCCCTTCGGGCCTCGCGAGGTCGCGGTCAAGGCGGTGCCGGTCGCTCTGGTCGGCACCGACCCCGAGGTCCTGCTGGCGGCGACCGCCTCTGCCCTGCGCCGTGCGGTCGACGTGGCCACGACCTGGGGCGAGCGGATGGAGCCCCCTCCGCTGGACCCCGACCCCCACGAGGTTCGGACCCTCCTCGCGACCCTCGACGAGCTCGGCATCGCCCCACCCATGCGGCAGTGGCGCTGGGACGAGCTGCCGTAGAGCCGGCCCAGCTGCCGTCAGAACTTGTACTGGTACGGAAAGCGTACGTGGAACTTGAAGAAGCCCTGGCCGATGTGCCAGATGCTGTCGTCGAGGGCGCCCACGGCGAGGACCGGGCCGCCGACCTCCTGCGGGATGTAGACCTGGCTGTTCCAGCCGAAGCTGACCAGGAAGCGGTCCGAGAACGGGATCTCCACCTCTCCCTTCAGATCGAGCCCGGGGCGGAGGAAGTGGGTGGGGCTGGGCAAGGTGTCGGACGGTAGGTAGGCGTAGGTCAGTCGAACACCCGCGCCGACCCGGAACCGCAGCGCGTCCTCGTAGATCAGCGGGATGTTGATGCCTACCGGGCGGAAGCCGATGCCGTACATGCCGGTGCCGCCGCCCATGCCCCCCTTCGGGCTGATGAAGAACTGGTCGGGGACCAGGAAGTGGCTGATGCGCACCTCCTTCATCTGCAGCACTTGCTTCCGGTATTGCTTCGGGATCTGGCTCTTGAGCTTCCGGAGGGTCTTGCGCTCCAGCACGGCCTCGGCGCTGAAGGCGATGCCGGTGTGCAGGCCTTGATCCTGGCGGACCGGCCCCGAGACCATGTTCACCGCGGGGCCGACGCCGATGTCGATGGGGACCTCGACCTTCTTGGCGAGGGCCGGGGAGGAGGCCAGGAGACCCACAGCGAGCAAGGGGAGGAGCGTGCGCATGCCACACGATACGACGGAGCCCCCGGCGCTCTTCAGGCGCCGCGGGAGGAGAGGGTGTGCACGACGGACTTCCACCGGTGCTGTTGCTCGGAGGGCCGACCTCCGCGGGCAAGACCGCGGCGTCGCTGGCGGTCGCGGAGCGCTTCGGGGCCGAGGTCGTGTCGGCGGACGCGATGCAGGTCTACCGCGGCATGGACATCGGCACCGGCAAGGCCTCCGCTGAGGAACAGGCCGTGGCCCGCCACCACGGCCTGGACGTGGTCGACCCCGACCAGCCCTTCGACGCCACCGACTTCGTGGCGCTCGCCGACCGGGCCCGCGTCGAGGCAGGCCGTGTCGTCGTCGTCGGGGGAACGAGCCTCTACCTCCGTGGCTTCGTCCGGGGCTTCGTGCCCACCCCTGCGGTCGACCCAGCGCTGAGGGCCGAGCTGGAGGCGATCGACGACCTGCACGCCGTGCTCGCGGAGGTCGACCCGGTCCTGGCGGCGCGCCTGCATCCCAACGACCGCGTGCGACTCGTGCGGGGGGTCGAGGTGTTCCGGCAGTCGGGGCAGCGCCTGTCCGAGCTCCAAGCGGCCCATGCGGCCGCCCCGGACCGGGTCGCGTCCAAGCGCCTCTGGCTCGATCGCGACGATCTGAGCGAGCGCATCGACGCCCGGGTCCACCAGATGGTGGCGGATGGCTACGTCGACGAGGTGCAGCGTCTCCTCGAGGCCGGCTACGGGCCCGAGCTCAAGCCCATGCAGAGCCTGGGGTATCGACACCTGTGCGAGCACCTGCTCGGCGATCTGTCCCTCGACGAGGCGGTTCGACGAACCCAGCGCGACACCCGGCGCTTCGCACGCAAGCAGCGCACCTGGCAGAACACCCTCCGCTTCGACGCCGTCGACGCGCGGGACGTCGACGAGGTGCTCAACGCGGCGGCGGCGTTGTGGGGCGCTCGCTGAACACCACCCGGTCGACGCGCTCCTGCCCCGGCCCCCGCACGGTGCGGGTGGAGGCGAGGCGGCGAACCCAGCCGGTGTGGCGGTCGAGCACCGTCTCCAGCTCGGTGCCGGCGGTGAAGCGGGCGCCGCCCAGGAGCTTGAGCGCTGCCGCTTTGTCCGCCTCGGTGGCCCCGTCGACCTGCACGGCGATGCCCGTCATGGCCTCCATGGCCCGGGCGGCGAGGGCGTCGGGGGCGATGGTCTCGACATTGCGCACCGTGAGGGCACCGTCGGCGTCGACCACCGTGAGGGTGCCCTGGGCGGGGAGCGGGGTGCCGCCGAAGGGGCTGGGCAGGGCGGTGTCGTAGCGCTGCTCCCCCGGCTCCAGCCGAGGGCCAGCAGGGGGGTGAGGTCGCGGATCACGGACTGCTCCATCAGCGCGGGGTCTGCCACGAGCTGCGGGACGACCTTCCGCACGCTCTCCGGTGCGCCTTCGGCCTCCAGCGCCGCGACGGCGGCCTCGCCTGCCGCCACATAGGCGGGCTGGAGCTCAGCGCCATTGGCCAGTGCCAGGGTGCCGGCGGCGCGGTCCAGCACGACCCGTGGACGGATGCCCTGGGCCGCGAGGGCCCGCGTCATGTGCACGAGCACGGGGTCGCGGGCCTCGACACGCTCCAGCTCGGCTTGGACCTCGAAGGTCACCAGAGCTTCGGTGGCCTCGGCCACCGTGACCGAGACCAGCTGTTCGACCTCCCCGGCCGCGCCGACGGATTGCTTGGCCCAGCGGTGGGTGGCGCCCGCCTCGTAGGGGCAGGGGAGCTCCACCGGAGCGGCGAGGGCAGGCCCTGTGAGCCACAGGAGCAACGATGCGATGCGCACAGGCGCCTCCTGGGTGGAGGTTACCCCGTGGCGGGAGGCGCGAGATGCTCACGACGGTGTGGATGGTGGGGACCCTGCTCCTCGGCTGCGGTGAGCCCCCACCGGCCGTCACGGTGGAGGCGGAGACCCTGGCCGTGGGCTGCGGCACCTGCATGTTCAAGCAGGTCGGCGGTCGCGGCTGCTACTGGGCCGCCCAGGTGAAAGGCACCACCTACCCCATGGAAGGCGAGGCGCTCCCCAGCGAGAAGGAACTCCCGAGCCACGGCCCCGAGGGGATGTGCACCATGGAGCGGAAGGCGGTGGTCACCGGTGCTGTGCAGGCCGGGATCCTCGAGGTCTCCGCTTTCGAGCTGCTCCCTGCGGACGAAGGGGCGCGGCGCGCCGACCCCCACGACCACGAGCACTGAGCCCGTAGCCTAGATGCCCCCGACGCAGATCCCGAGCCGTCCTCGTGGCGTCTGGCGGCCCGACCCGACGGCCCCTAGGAACGCTCACATATCCCGATATTCCTCACGTTCCGGGTCGCCTGGTCGAACCACCAGTCACCACGATCACCGGCTCGTTATCTACGCCGGCGGCATCTAGCCGGCTAGCGCTCGAGGAGCGCCTCTCGCGCTTGCTCCAGGGCCTCGATGGTCTGTGAGGCCTCCTTCCGCCGGTCGACCACGGGGAGGAGGGCCGCGTCGACGTCGTCGCACATGGCCTGGAGCCCATCGAGGGCGTCGCGGATGCGTCGCGACGTGAGCATGTCTGCGAACAGGTTGTCGAAGAAGGCATCGGTCAGCGCGGCCTTGGCGGCCCGATGGACGCGGCCGACCCCGTCGCCCAGGCGAATGTCGAGGCCGATGACCTCGCAGGCCTGCTGGAAGCGGGCGGTTCGCTCGGGCACACCGTCGAGCTCCGTCTGGACGGTGCGCAAGGCCATGGCCTTGAACAGGCCGCCGCCGGTCATGCCCATGGTGTCCATCGTGGCCCCGTGGTCGGCTTGCTTGACCGCTCGAAGCGCTCGGCCGAGCTGCCCCCGCAGGGCCATCCCCACTCCGAACACCGCCTCCAGGTCGTCGGCCTCGGTGCGCGCCTCGGCGATGCGCTCCTCCAGGTCGGCCAGCTCTGTGGCGGTGGGGCCGCCCCGCGCTCGCACGGTGTCGGCCACCATCTCGAGCTGCATGAGCCGCTGAATGGCGACCTCCTGGGTCGCGCGCTCCCGACGCTGCTCCTCGGTGTGGGCCTGGACGATGCGGCCGTGGTGGGCCTCGGCCCGGGACAGCTGGCCCTGGCAGTGCTTCACCTGGGCGAGGGCACGCTGGACGTCGGCCTCGTGGTTGCCGGTGAGCCAGGAGACCAAGCCGGACAGCCCATCGAGGGCCTGCACCTCGGCGACGGCGCGGGCGAGCTCGCCCTTGGCGAAGGCCACGCTCCGCTCGGCCGCCTTGATGTCGTCGATGCTCGTGCGCGGCGTGGCGCGGGGCGCCGGCGGGGTGGAGCGCTGGTCGTCGAACACGATGTTCACGGCGTCCTCCTGGGGTCAGCCTACTCCACGGGACCGCTGGCGGAGCTCCGTGCGGTTAGATGCCGGGAAGGAGGCGGAGATGGTGGACATTGCCCTGGCGAACGTGAGCTTCAGCCTGGCGCTGGTGCTGGCCGTGGTCGCCGCGGTGGCCTTGGTGGCGCTGTTCTTCCGCGACGTGTTCCTTCAGCGGAAGCACGCGATCCAGCACAACTACCCGGTGGTCGGCCACCTCCGGTACATGATGGAGCGGATCGGGCCCGAGCTGCGCCAGTACTGGGTCGCCCACGACAAGGAGGAGCTGCCCTTCAACCGGTCCGAGCGGTCCTGGGTCTACGCCTCGGCGAAAGGGCAGAACAACACCTTCGGCTTCGGCACCTCGGAGCAGGTCTACGGCGCGGGCTACCCCATCATCAAGCACAGCACCTTTCCCTTCCCCGACACCCGGGCCACCTACGTCGGCACCGACCCGTCCACCGTGCCCTGCCTGAAGGTCATCGGCGAGGCCCATGGTCGCCGCCGGCCCTGGCGGCCGATGTCGGTGATCAACGTCTCGGCCATGTCCTTCGGCTCCCTGGGCCAGAACGCGGTGCTGGCCCTCAACAAGGGGGTCGGGGCGGCGGGGGCGTACCACAACACCGGAGAGGGCGGCGTGTCGCCCTACCACCTCCAGGGCGACACCGAGATCGTGTGGCAGCTGGGCACGGGCTACTTCGGCGCCCGCAACGACGACGGCACCCTCTCCCTCGACCTGCTGGCCGAGCGGGTGGCCTCCGCACCGCAGATTCGCGCCATCGAGCTCAAGCTGTCCCAGGGGGCCAAGCCTGGGAAGGGGGGCATGCTGCCCGGGAGCAAGGTCACGGCCGAGATCTCGGCCATCCGTGGCATTCCCGTGGGGAAAGACTGCTACAGCCCCAACGCTCACACGGCCTTCGGCACCGTCGACGAGCTCATCGACCTGGTGGAGACCATCGCCGAGCGCACGGGGCTGCCGGTGGGCATCAAGTCGGCGGTGGGGCAGCTGGGCTTCTGGCACGAGCTGGCCGACCGCATGGCAACCCGGGAGCAGGGCCCCGACTACATCCAGATCGACGGCGGCGAGGGGGGCACCGGCGCGGCGCCTCTCACCTTCGCCGACCACGTCGCCCTGCCCTACAAGGTGGGCTTCGGTCGGGTGTTCCCGATCTTCCAGGCGGCAGGGATCAGTCAGCGCATCGTGTGGATCGGCTCCGGCAAGCTCGGCTTCCCGGACCGCGCGGTCGTGGCCTTCGGCATGGGCGCCGATCTGGTCGCGGTGGCCCGCGAGGCGATGATGGCCATCGGCTGCATCCAGGCCCAGAAGTGCCACACGGGGAAGTGCCCGGCCGGGGTCGCCACCCACGACCGCTGGCTCCAGGGGGGGCTCGATGTCGACGACAAGGCGGAGCGGGCGGCCCGCTACCTGAAGGTCTTCCGGAAGGAGCTGATCAGCCTGGCCCACGCGGCGGGCTACGAGCACCCGGCCCAGTTCACGGGCGATGACGTGGAGTTCTGCACCGGGATCAACGAGTTCACGACCCTCACCGAGGTCATGGGCTACGCCACCGACCCCAGCGGCTTCACCGCCATGGCGGACTATGGCCCGCTGCCCTGAGCCCGTCGCCGCCGCCACCGCACCACCCCCACGAGGCCGATCGCCAGCACGGCGAGCCCCCCGTAGGCGGCGGCGAAGACGAGGGCGTCGTCGTCCTGGGATGACCCGACGTCGTCACGCACCTCGTCGAGCACCTCGGTGGGCCCTGGGTCGGCGCGGGTGGGGTGGATGGCCCACAGGGTGTCGCCGGCGGCGACCTCGAGGGTGTCACCGACCATGGCGAAGGTGGGCGGCGGGCCCTCGGCCAGGGTCCATAGGTCGGCCAGGGTGGGGGACTGCCGGGCAGCGTGAGCCACCTGCGCTGCCGACGAGGCGACGTGGCCCTGGGCGTCGCACACGTCGGCCAGGCCCAACACCACGAGGTCGAGCTGCTGGGCCTCGGCGAAGCTTCGCCAGGCCTCGCGGTCGGAGGGGTCCAGGTCATCGAGGAAGACCACGGTGTCGCCGGGCTTCGCTGCGGCCAGCGCCGTGAGGGGGGACCCATCCGTGCAGGGCGCGGTGACCGTCACGGTGAGGTCGGGCACGGGCACGGAGGTGGCCACCTGGAGGGCGGCCCGGGCCATCTCGGAGCGGAGAGGCATCCAGCGGCCCGCCACGGCTACCTGCGTCGTGCCCCCCGCGGCGGCCCGGATCGGCAGGCTGGGGCCGTCGACGTTGGCCAGGAAGGCACGGGTGTTCGGGGAGAGTCCGAGCTGGGCCAGGTCGTCGGCCACCGAGGCATCGAGGAAGAGGTCGACGCCCGCCTCGGGGGTGGCGGCCGCCATGGCGTCCAGGTCGTTGGCGAAAGCACGGAGGGTGTCGGGGCTGTGGCGCAGCTCGTCGCCCCCGGCCATCACCACGCGCAGCCCGTCGTCGGCCTTCGTCACGTAGAGCGGCACGCGGTGGGCCGACGTGGCGGCATGGGCGAAGACGCGCTCGGCGGCGACCACGGTGGTGAGATGCCCCGCTCCCTTGAGCATGGCGGCGCCCTTGCCGGCCCGAGCCACCTTGGCGACCTTGGCCACGGAGCCTGCCTTGCCGGCGACACGCCCGATCTTCCCCAGGGCGCTGAGGGCGGAGAGGATGCCCGCCTCCGCCGGGGGGGCGACGAGGAGCGCGACGGCGACGAAGCCTACAGCTCGAGCACGCATCGGGTCGCCTTGGCATCGAGGAAGGCCTCGATGCGGTCGAGGTAGGTGGACAAGCCGGCCTCGGGCACGCCGCCCCCACGGATGCCGTGCGCTACGCCATCGAGCACCCACAGCTCCTTGGGCTCGGGGGCGGCCTCGAAGACGGCGCGGGCCGACTGCTCCGGGGTGGTGGCGTCGTCGCTGCCGACCATGACGAACAGCGGGCTTCGGAGGTTGGCCACCTTGCCGACGTTGTCGAAGCGCCCCTCGCTGAAGAAGCGCTCGCCGATGGACAGGCTGGTGTGGGTGTGGACCGCCTCCTCGAACGTGGCGAAGGGGGCCTCGAGCACCAGCGCGCAGCCTGGCGATGCCTTGGCCATCTCCACGGCTGGCAGGCCGCCGAGGGAGTAGCCGTAGATCACCACCCGCTGCTCGTCGGGCACGACCTCGCGGGCCCAGCGACGCACGGTGCGGGCGTCGTCCATGAACTGCTCGGGGGTGGGGGGCTCGTGGGGGGTGGTCTTGCCATAGCCCCGGTAGTCCCAGATGAGCACGTTGTAGCCGGCCTCGTAGAGCATGCGTGCCCGCGGCTGGTAGTGCTCGATCCCCGCGTAGTTTCCGTGGTTGTAGAGGACGGTGGTGGTGCTGAGGCGAGGCACTTCGCCGTGGGAGCGGAGGAACCACACGTCGAGCTCGCCCTCGCCGTCGTCGGTGGGGACGCGGTGCTGCTGTACGAGCTCCTCGGGCACGGGGCGGATGCTCTCGCCTGCAGCGAGGGTGCCCTTCATCCAGGGGTAGTCGCGCTGCCAGTCGTAGGGCTGCTCGCAGGTCTTGCAGAGCTTGCCCCAGGGGTCGTCGACCTCCTGGCAGGTCTCGGGCCCCACCTCGGTGCACGGCACGCCGTTGAAGAGGAAGGCGTCGAGGGTGAGGCAGCCCGAGGCCAGCAGGGGGAGGAGCAGGAGTGCGCGGCTCATCGCGGGTCTCCCAGGCGGGTGGCGAAGCCGATGGAGAAGCCCAGGCCGCCGGTGGTGCCGACCCAGTCGACCGACTCGGCCTGGGGACGCTGGGTGATGCCGTACCAGCGGAGCTCGGGCTGGACGAGGAATCCGCCGGGGGCGCCGGGGTCGATCTGGACGCCCACGGAGGGGGTGAGGAGCCAGCTGGGGCTGCCGAAGTCGATGTACTGGGCCATGCCGAGGTAGACCAGCTGCTGCCCGGCGTACCAGGACGCGGTGAGCTCGACCTGGTCGGCGACCCAGCCCTGGGCGCGAGGCTCGGCGCGGTAGGGGGAGCCGGGGAGGTTGGTGGCCAGGAAGAGCCGGTCGGTCAGGGAGAGGGCCGGGGCCGCCCCCTTCTGGTCGACGAGGAGGAAGCTGCTCCCGACGTGGCCCTGGGCGATGCCGTACGGGAGACCGGTGATGTTGAGCCCGTAGTGCACGTCGAGTGGGCGGTCGATGGGCTTCGCCACGCCGTGCTTGCCCTCCACCACCAGGTTCGGGAGGGGCACGGGGCCGCCGAGGGGCACGAACACCCCCCCCGCGGTCACGCCGACGGCATGCTCCCCCGGGGACAGGGGACGCGCGCCGCTCAGGGTCGAGCAGGCGGCCAGGGCCGAGCAGGCGGCCAGAGGCAGGAGCGAGAGCCACCAGGGGAAGCGCGTCATGGGCGGGAGTGTACCTCTGGGACGTCGCGGTGTGTCGCCGGGGCCGCCGCGCAAGGCTAACGGTGAACATGCTTCAGATCGGTGACACCGTCGACGGCTTCCACGTCGTCCGTCCGCTGCACGAGGGCAGCATGGCCGTGACCTACGAGGTCACCCGCCCCCCCTCCGAGGAACGCCTCGCGCTGAAGCTGATGTACCTCCGGGATCCACAGTTCCAGGAGCGTCTCCGGCGCACGGCGGAGGCCCAGCGGGGCTTCGAGCATCCCCACCTGGTGTCCGTGCTGGATGTGGTGGAGATCGACGGTGCCCCCGGGGTGGTGAGTCGCTTCGTCGATGGCCTGCCCCTGTCCCGCTGGATCGCCATGGGGCCTCATCCCGTGGCCAAGGTGCTCGAGGTGGCGCGGGGCATTGCCCGGGGGCTGGCAGCGGCCCACGAGCGAGGGCTGGTCCACCGCAACCTGAAGCCGCAGAAGATCCTGATCGACGCCGACGAGACCCCGCACGTGCACGACTTCATGCTGGGCAAGGTGATGGACGTCGCCCCCGGCAGCGCCATGACCCAGATGGGCGTCACCTTCGGCACGCCGCAGTACATGGCTCCGGAGCAGTTCCGCGGGGCGGCCAACGTCGACGAACGAGCCGATCTGTTCAGCCTCGGGTGCCTCATCCACGAGATGATCACCTGCCAGCGGGCCTTCGATGGCCCCTCGCTCATGGTGATCTACCAGGCGGTGGCGGACGGGAAGCGCACCCCGGTGACGGAGCTGCGCCCCGACGTACCCGACGCGGTGGAGCGTCTCCTGGCGCGGCTCCTGGCCACGGAACCCGACGACCGGCCCGCCAGCGCCCGTGAGGTGCTGGAGCTGCTGGAGCAAGACCCAGCCCTCGGGGTGGGCCGTGGCGGCGGCGACACCCTCGCTCCCCTGGAAGACCTCGCTCCCCCGGCCAC
>ENA-OWNT01003250-OWNT01003250.1-seawater-metagenome-genome-assembly--contig:-NODE-3250-length-15547-cov-4.786425_pt1 | contig 15547 bp, 1 predicted proteins | sample MGYA00238136_ERZ651165 | MGnify/ENA primary metagenome ERZ651165 (study PRJEB26861, sample SAMN08777766) | seawater metagenome | isolation source: coastal seawater | place: USA: Florida | collected...
TGATGATGATGATGATGATGATGATGATGATGATGATGATGATGATGATGATGATGATGATGATGATGATGATGCTGCTGCTGATCGGCGGTCGAACAGTGATGAAGGACGTCAATCAGACCCCGATCAGATCGACAACGTGCAGTCTGCGACTGCGAACAACGAAAACGATGCCGACGCAATCTTTCCCGGAGACAGTGATGAACAACACGCCGCTGAGAATGACAAGGGAGGGGTTCCTCAACAGGCACTTGTTGGCGAACAGAGCGATTCTGTGCCACATGCAAACGTTGCGGTAGTTGAACGCTTGTCATCACACCATCAAAAAGAGTCGGCGGAGCAGTCAGCCGCCCAAGCACCCATGACCCCGCAACGGCGGGAGACGACCCCACTCATCGTCACGCAAACAACCGACAGTGCCCTTGACCTCCTGGATGACGAAAGTCCGATTCAGACGCCGGGGGGGTCGATGATCCGTCCCTCCGACCTAAGCCCTGGTGATGTCGGGACGCAGCAAATGATTCAAGAGGTGCTCAATTCCTCACCCAACCTTCTCGCCGAAGAGCGCGCTGCCAACCAACAACCGGATTCTCAAAGGAGCGCCGCAGCGTTAGCTCGTGCAGCAGCAGCCTCGAGAAAGAGTCGCGAAGAGTCATTCATCAACGAATGTGCTACGTTCGCGAAGTATCAGGCATATCGGCACCTGGCGACTTCCTCTGGCCAGCGAGAGCTACTGATGGATTATGCTGAGTTGGAGTTAACAGATGACCCATCCACCGCCGGACTTGGGCAACAAATAGGATCATCAGCCACTGCCAGGTCCGGACAAGGTGATGACGATGTTTCTCCACCATTTGAAGCCGATCGCGTGTTTGCGTTGTTCGACGTGGACCGCGATGGCATCATGGATGTCAGCGATTTCAAGGAGATGCTGCGGGAACTCGGGTTGCATGGACCACAAGAACGTTTGGTGAACGCGTTTCTCAGTTTTGACGACGGTTTGTAGTGCATGTGTTTGTCGTTGCTTGTGCATGTCGTGTGGACTGATCAGTGTCAATTCCATATAATCTGTACAGGTGCGAAGGGATTCTTGACTCGAGATGAATTTCGATCATGGGCACTTTCGAAGAGTCATGTAACGCACGAGGAAGCGGTGTGGGTGCACAAGTTGTTGACAGAGGGAGACTTTTGGGGCCACGCATCACGCCGTCGCGATGTTATCTACCGGCGTGTGCGCGCTGCAACAGAGGCGGCGCGTGCGGAAGTGCGCAACCATAAGCTTGTACATGGCTCGTTCATGTTCAAACAGCCGATCGAAACTCCGCCTCCCAGTGACCAGCGGAGTAATGCCGATCCACAATTTCTTGCCGCACAGAAACGGTTCGCTGCCGACGTGTGCAAAGCTCATATGGCAGACTTAGATGCGGTGTTGAATTCCAAGGAGGGGCACGACATCATATCACAGCAAGAGAAGCGCCAGAAGCTTGACTGGAGTCAAGATCCAGAACGCAGAAGCGCGAAGAAACAGGCTAGGCGTGGCTCTCTGGGATCCCCGAAGACTAAGACTCCGTCTGTAACGGCGTTTTTGCATCTCTTTGACATTGATGCGAGTGGAGCGTTCGATCCATGGGAGGTTGCCATGTTGCTGGATGCCGCCGGTGTAATTCACAATGATCGAGATGTGATGGAACTATTTTTAGCTCCAACCCTATCACGTCGTCTCAGTTTCGGCAGCTCTCAAAAAGAAGCCTCAGAGAGCGCGGCGCCACCTCAACTATCATTGACCCAATTGGAAAGACTTTTAATGAAACCAGTCGATAAAGTCAAAGGGGCAAAGTCTAAGATACGAACCAGATCGGCATCCATGGACCTTGTGGCGTCACCCGCGCCGCTGGCTGCGACGGAGGAAGCTTGGACAAAGAGTGAGTTTGCGCAACAGCTTCCCTACTCGTTTCAAAAAGCATTCAAAGTGTTGCGCAACGACAAAAAGAAACTTGGCCTTGTGTGTGCACGGCAAGCCTTGGCTCGTGGCATAATTTTACGCCACAAAGGTCACGCCGAATCAAGCTTCCACCGTGCCCACACAGACGATACAGATGACGCGGCAGCAGTTCCCGCCAGCGAAAATGCTCATTCGATGCAAAAGCAGCTCGAGTACTTCTGCGGTGCTGTTCCTGCACCTGAGTGCATTGTGCAGTTAGAGTTAGCTCTTGAAAAATTGCAGAATCAAGGCGGTGATAAAGATACATCGGACGAAGCATCCGTTCGAAGCAAGGGATTGCATCCAAAAGCAAGGCAAGCCGTTGTTGCGCGAGATATTACCCCGTTCGATGACCTTTGCGGGTACCTGCAAAAGAAGAACTCGACTGGTGTGTATCAACGACGATACTTCGTGGCTCGCAACGAGTTTTTGAATTATTACGCCACGAAGCGGGATTTTAAACGGCAGCCCATCCAGAAACTTGCTGGGACATTCAACCTACGATCATGCGTTGAAATTTCCGACGGTTCCAACAATCAAAACCGCTTCGGCACAACGAAGGTGAAGGGCACTAAACCGAGAATCGTGCTGCGCTTCAGTGGCGATATCGAATGTCGACTCATGGCGAAGTCCATGGAAGAAGCCCAACACTGGCACCAACAATTGCAGAGCAGATTGGATTGGTTCGACGAAAAGCCGCATGCTGCTGCTGCTTCCGCGACCGCCCCCGTTTTAGCGTCACCATCACTGCTTCGCACGCGCCGGGAGTCCGCAGCGGCCGCTGAAGCCGAGGCAGCTATATTGGCGGCCAACATGGCTCAACGATCTGGGACTGAAGTCGAACAATCAGTCGACGAAGCTGAACGAGAATTAGCTGCGGCTATCGCAGAAGCCGTAGAGCCAGCAGTTGCAGACACCAACACGCCTTCAAAGTCGGCCCAACGGGCTTCGTTCGAAACACCGGCGCCGAAGAATTCCGCTGTGTCCAACGAGCCACCCCAGGCCAGCGGCACCTTTGAGTTCACACCGTCACCATATGACTCGCAGAGCACGCCCATGCAATTGTTTCGAGCAGGTAGCATGAAATCGGTTCTGAAAGAAACTAGTGCTGATGAGGTATCGCAGCTTTTACTGCCATCTATCGGCACCGACAACGTGCATTTCCTTGGAATTACTTCTGGCGGTGACTGGTTCATGCGGTCGTATGCGCGTCCTGGCAGCAGCAGGGCCGACCTACAAACTGACTTCCTCGATGCTTCGTCTGGTGAAACTGCTGTGGAATGCCCAAGCGAGTTGCTGGAATATTACGACAACCAAGTCTCGCAGCCAACAGCTTTGTCAATTCTGGAGCAGAAAGAATTTGATCGAAGAAAGCAAGAAATTCAGTTTGTAAATTCTCAGGTCGAAAAGGCCGCGTCTTCACTACGAAAAGCGCTTGAGAACAGCGCCGAGGGCAAGTTAATATTGATGCGGGAGGCGGTGCACCAATGCCGTGCCCGGCAGGAGTTGCCCCCAGAGAGACAATGGTTGTCACGGGTGAGATGTGCCTTCGACCTGTTCGATCGCCGCAATACAGGCTCTGTTAACTTGGAACAATTTCAGAATGGTCTACGAATTGCCACGTCCTTGTTTTCTGAGCATTTGCGGCAGGGCGATGGCATTGATGTTTCTTATGCGCGCGATGGCGCGCACGAGACTTCAGAGTCAGCGTTGTCAGACACTGAATTGCGGGGTGTCCTCGCACAATGTGCCATGGGTCTCTCTGGCGCAACGATCGGGGTCTTGTTCCGGCATCTTTGTATTGCTGATGCAGACATTCACATTGCTGGGAATGGAAGTAGCAGCGCCAGCTCGGACATACGTCCTCATGCTGCTGGAGAACTCGCCCGGTTCAATTTTTGTCGTTTCTTCGGTGGCCCATGCCCACGATTGCCTGCGTCTAGGTTGTCAGCGGATGGTGCTTTGGCAGCGTTGGATATTGCAACTGCGCTGTACACAACCTGGGTTATTCTCCAATTTTACTTCGAACACGACAGATTCAATGAGAAAGTCAGCAGGTTGAAACATGACGTTGCTGAACATCTCATGGCCAAGGCACAACTGAGCGAATCCGAGACTCAATTGCTGCACGGTGATCTCACCGCTCAGATCGAGTCGTGTGATATATCCGTGGCCCGAAAGCAGCTGATTCTGTCAACGGAGGAAAAAATGTTGTTCACGTCCATTGAAACGTTTCGGCTGCAACGACCAGTTTACTACGTTCACCCAATTGACGCAAAATTACTCAACCGTAGCAGTGGTTCCGTGGACAACAGCCAAGATGGGCGACACGGCAAATTAATTCAGACGCCTGCCAAACAGCGTCGTTTGAGCGTTCGAGAATCACCTCCTTCATCACCGCGCGCTGAATTGGAGTTGAAATCTCCGTCTATGGCCACCCCGCAGAAGAGGATGTCGTTCAGTTCGACACCCCGCGTTTCCAGTGGCATGTTCCAACGCCGTTTGAGCTCTACGCCGTCGGCTGAAACAGACGCTCAGGGAGTTGTCACGCCGCAAATGGTCTCGTCAAAACTCCCAAGCCAGGGATCCATTGCACGTCAAAAAAGTGGCATTTCTTTCAGTGCCAAAGATGCCTTGTCAGTCGCTGAAACACGGCAAGCACTTCTCCTGAATGTCAACGTCACATCCCTAAAGCAGGAAAGTGGATCCAAACTCACACAAAAAATGCGGAAGAGTCTCTCCCCACACGCAGGAAATCGTGATCCTGATCCGTACCTTGTCGTTCGTCGATGTGTGCTTGACCGCAAACGCAAGGGACGCGGTTCTGTGCTGTCGTGGCACTGGGAGGAAGTGTGCCGAACATCTAGCCTTGACACGGCCTCTCTTAGCGACGTTCGGTCATGGCGCCCACTGGTGATTCCGTTGGATCTGGTACTCGGGAACCAAATCAGTTCACTCACGGCCGAAAACCTTCGAAGCCTAGGGCCAGCACTGTCTGAAACTTTGCTGTCACTTGAGTTGGAGGTATTCGACGCGCACAGTAATTGGTCCGTTGGCCACACGCAACTGTCGTTGCTGGAAGTGCTGGGTGTCGAGGAAATGATTCTGCTGATGTCTGAGCACAAGGCCCAACAACAACAACAACAACAACAACAACAACAAACTGGAGCAAAAAGCACAGACGCCGTCCTTACCACAGACCTTGTCGCAGAGTTGGTTTGCAAGCTGATGCCCCAAGACATCGATGTCCGTAGAAACGTGTTATTCGAGACAGATATCCTTTCCCGCAAACGCAGTTCTGTGCACGGTGGTCTCTTTGGTTCAATGATGGTTGTGAAAGAAGACTCCATCGTTTCATCTCGGCAACGCCATATTGCCAATGTGAGACGACGCATTCGAACTTCCATCAAGCTTAACAGGGAAGAACGAGAGAGATTACAACTCGAAGGAGAAGCAGCTACCATCGCCAAGGCCGCAGCAGTTGTTGCCTCTGAGGTTGAGTCTGCTGCCCAAGATGCTGAGCCTTCCAAAAGTCCGGAATCTTTTAAAGATTTATCTGTGGAAACTGAAACGTTGCCGCATGATGCTGGGCGTGATCGGCGTCCAAGTTCGTCGGTAGGTTCGAACGCAGACGAAACCACCACCTCAGACGGTGACCCGGAAGAAACAGTGGAAGAGCTCCTCAGCAAGATGAGGGAATCCATTCTTGCGAAGCCAGCTGATGTCAAAGTTGATGAATTCAGACGAATAATGCACGAGCTAGCTGAAGCCTATGATATAACTCCAGAAACCTGTGAGTCGTTGAAGGTCACGCTTGACCTTCTCTCTGAGGCAGAGGAGCGCGAAAATCGCGTGCAACAGCTATTGGCTGATATTGATTCAGCAACCGAACGTGCTGGGCACGTACGGACGAGCGACAGCATCGCAAAATTGCAGGCAATTGTTGCTGAAGCAAATGAGTCTGACCCGCGCCTTCAGCAAGCTTGTGACGATGCCAACGCCGTCATCACAGAAGTGCTGGGTGAACTTGCACTTCGTGGTGCCATCCACGAGCTGGAGAAGTTGATTTCGGACGTCTCGGCCACTCTCAGCGCTGAAGGGGAGCGATTTCAACCAGTAGCGTTGTGTCGACGCTGGGTGGACGATTTGTCGTCCCGTTCTCAAGAGGTCCAAGATCGCGTAAACACGGCGTCCGAGGCATCGTTGAAATGCATCGAGGACGCTGAGGCATTGGTGGGAGTTCTGAGTCAACACATGCAGTTTCACCGCGCGGCTAATGAAGTGTATCAAACCCTGTCGCTGGTCATGGCCGAACCGTGCAGCGCACAAGCTGTGTCGGGCGTACGGAACCTAGCTCACAAATTGCATGCACTTGAAGCTCGCGCACGCAATTGCGGCTTTAGCGACGACATCAAGCTCCGCCTTCCTCAGGCTTGGCGCGATCGACATCTCACAACGACTCTTGCTCCTGAAAAGACGAGCACACCTGAAGCATTGCTGGAGCGGGTTTTGCAAGAGTTAGAAGACAGGGGCGCACTACAGAAAACGGTCGACCTCTTACAGCGACACTCCAATGCGCTGGATGTTGGTCAACGAGTGTTCGTTTGCGACACAGTAGATACTCTGCAGGAGTTGTTTTCGACATGTAATGATTTTCTCGCGCGGTTGTCTGCTGCTATGCGGCGGTGGGGCAATGTTGATGTTCTGATGAGCAAGTTGTCACACACGTTGGAGCAATTTTTGGACGGCCAAGGTGGCCTTGGAGTCCTGCAGAGCGTGGTGGAGGAAGTGCAAGCTGCAAGCACCGGCCTCGACAATCCACAATTGGAGCATATGCTGCAACAAGCTCAAGATTTGCTGTCTGTTGAGCAAAGTGCTGCAGAAATTGCTGATGCGGTGCGACGTCTGCGGCAAACCATGACACACTGCCAGGAAACCCAAGACGTTTCTGCGTTGGCCAATGCACTCGGTGCAACGCACGCTGTGGTCGAGTCGGCTTCTCAACGTGGTGTATCCCCAAGCATGGACTGCCACCAAACGCTGCGGGAGGCACAGGAGCTGCTCAACGAGTTGCGCGTACTGCAAGTGGCACAGCAACATCAACAAGGTTCCGAAGACGTGAGTCATTCACCAGAAGTGCAAGATGATGATCTCCCAGACACGAGGGACAACGGCGACATCACTCCCTCAAACAAAAGTCAAGTACTGAATTGCTTGTCTGACGCGAAGCGGTTCCTTGATCGTATCGGGCAAACGGATGCGAGTGGGGCTCAGGTGCTCCGCCGTTTGGAGGAATTGAAAACTGATCTCGATTACGCCGTGAGTCAATGCTTTGACTGCCCTGATGCACTTTTGAATGAAGCCAAATTGACTTCGAAGGATCTCGCTATCATTTATTCCTCGACACGTCTCACGACGGCGATGCGCGAAGCTGCCGGTGCTGGTGGTGGACCGAAAGGGCTTGCATCGGCAATCAATGATGTCGGCGAATCGCTTCCACCCAATCATGTGCAGCTGCACAAGGCGCGAGAATTACTCCGCCAGCTCAAGCTTGACGAGGCCGTCCGGTGCGCCATCGCAGACGTTAATTGCGCCATCTGTGATCACCTGGACAGTAAGCTCGATCTAGATCAGTTTACACATGCCGTTGCCGAAATTGAGTCACGTCGCATCGACGACGGTCGATTGACGGCCGCCCTAGCGCGGGCGCATGCATATGCGAAGGCGCAAGATTCCCACTCACGACAAGCGGCGAGATTGGAGGCTCTTCGCGCCGCGCTGGTTGAGAGTGACAGAACGGCGACAGCAGATGGCCTACGGGCGGCCCTTTACGAAGCAGCCGCATCAGCGGCTGCTGATGGCGAGTCCTCTGATGAGACCGAGGTTAAGCTGAGACACGAAATTGCACACAGGCTTGCTCAATTTGATAGATTTGAATTATTGCACGAAGGCACAAACAGTCTTCTCGCTCTAGTCAACGAAGCTCATACTCTATGCACGGAGTTCGCCACGTGTGGCATTCAGAAAAGTCTGGAAATCGATGTGAGGAACATTAGTCGATTGCGCAAGCAGCTATCGCTCCAAGTTGCCCGTATCGAATTGGCTTCAGCGAATGTGCGACAACACCCAGCCGCAGATTCTGAAAGCATCGGCACAAAGCAAACTACATTGCTGAATGGCTGTTCTGAAGCGGTGACAAACGCGCAACGAGCCTCCAGTTCGCTCTCTCCTCTGATTGCTCAACATGAGCTTGCGGAAGCCATAGTCACGGCTCGCGAGACCAGAGAAGCTGCCCCTTTGCGAAGTGCCCTTCAGTCGGCAATGAGTAAGAGCAGCAATGACTGTCGCGTATCTGTGACAGTAGCATCCGCGGCTCAAGCTTTGCTTCAGACTCTCGAAACGACTGCTGCGGTGCAAAATGCCATCGCAAGCGTGGCTGACGCAACGTCGCAGTATGTTGTGACGTTCCATCCCAGTGACAGTATTAAATCTGCCGATGGTGATTCGAAATTCCTGGCCTTGGTTGCGGCTGTCGCCAACGTCGATTCGCAAAATTTGGATCCGGATCCTCAATTGGAATCTGTGGTCAATCGCGCCAAAGCTCTAATTGCTGAACGGCGTCACCGCGATCAGGTCTCGCGACTTCGCCAAGAAATTCAAGAGGCAATATCGGACGCACGAAAGTCGTCTAGTCACATACCGTTACGTGGTGTGATCGAGCGTGTTCGGCGCGAAGCAGACCAGAAATGGCCGGCCGTGGTGCCAGAGAGCCCACGTGTGTTGTCGACAGTCGACGCTGCGCTCCGCAGTGATTTGAGAGAAGCAGAGGCTGTGATTCTGGAAATCTGTAACAATCGAACTGCCAAGTCAGCCGTTGAGTCGCTGAAGATCCTCGTTGAGGATGCTGTGAACTCCGTCAAAGACGATGACCGTGCAACAGCTCGCGACATACAGAAGTACCAACGTCGCATCGCAAACGCTATAGCGGCAACGCAGCAGCTCCAAGGTGTTGATCCACAATCACCAACGCTGACATCGGCACATCAGGCATTAACGCAGCTTTTAACTTTGAGCGCGCAAAGGACGCTTAAATCTGCGTGCGAGCACGCTCGTGAAACCCGTGAAATGTCCCAGCTTCAATCTGCTGTGGAAGCTTCGAAAAAACGAGGAAGTGATTTGTTTCTACCAGATGTGGACCCAACCCGCGCGGTGGCAGAAGCTTTGTTACTTGACCTGGCGAAGGAGAAAGCCATTGATGATTCTCTGCAGTCGCTCACGGATGCAGTTTCGCTATTCCACGCTGGAAACGCCGACTTCATCGATCTCGCATCTTGTGTAGCCCATATCGAAAGTCAGTCGCTCGTCCCTGCTGACCATGATCGCCAGGACCTTGAGGACGGCTCACCGTCTCAAGACTTGAGACAAAAATTATTGCAAGCAAAACAAATTATTGACCAAGAGCAAAGTACAAGACGTTTTGGAGAAGTTCGGTGCCAATTTCAAGAACAGCTGCACACATGTCGTTCAAATCCAGCAGACATGAACGCAGAGAGGCGCTTAATGTCGTTATTGTCAGAGGCGCAATCACGACATGATGCACATCGAGAAAAGTTGGGCGACTTAATTGAACAAAGCCAAAATTGGTTGGAGTCTCAACGCATCACTCGTATGCAAGATGCACAACTGACCAAAGTGGACGGCGCTGTTGCGGACGCCAAGGCGGTCTTGCATAGAGACGCCGAGGTACCTTCGCGAACATCTCCTCGCATGAACTCACCCGCTGGCAAAATGGCAGCCATGAACGCATCCACCACTGACGGCTATGTGGCCGCACTTCGGGGAAGAGTTAATGATTGTGCTGATGAAGCAGTTGCACAAGGTGTGAGTGAAGCGCACGCAATCATTGTGGCAGCACGGGCCGTGGGTGGAGAACTTCAACATCTGCTTCTTCGGCGCCAATTGCAAGGTGTTGTCGCAGAGATCAGAACTGCAGAGGACGCTCCTCGTCTGAAAGCCGCCATCGCTAGCGCACGAAATGCTGGCTTACCTGGCGAAGATCTGGCCGTTGTTGAGGCACAAGCATTATTGAAACAAATTGTGCGCTCGGCTGCCTTAGAGTTGGCCAGCGATACATTGCGGCAGGCCATGGACAAATATGAGCAGAATCAGATTGAATTGTTTGAATTCATGTCGACGATCGCTCGCGTTGAAAGTGAAGATTTGCGCGACGCTCATCTCGATGACTTGGCCGACCAGTGCCGTGGACTTATTTTCCAGCGCCGTGAGGCCGAGCGCATCGCGTCGGCACGTAGTGACATGCAGGCTGCAATTGTGGCTGCTCGCGCAAGCCTCCGCGATCCTAGTGCAGCTGCAAAATGCGTAGACTTGTTGAATGCCAAAATCGACGAAATCGAAGTGAGCAAGGATGTGGATGCATTGCAAGATTTGTTGGTTGAAGCAGGAACCGTTGTTTCAGACTTCAACGTTCAAATGAAGCTGCGACAAGCACTGCAATCGCTTGCAGACGCTGTGAATGGCGGCCGCGCCGTTGTTGCTGAGTTGGCATCGGAAAACGGAGATGTTGAAGAAGCTGGTCAGTCGCAGCATCAGTTGTCTCAGTCACTGCGGGATACTGCTGTCCGCGCAATTTCGCAAATAGAACAATGCAAATGCGCTGCAGAGGATAGTGGTGCTGGCAGCGGTGACGCCGCGATTGTAGATGCGCTGGACGTGCTAAAGCAACTTCGTGCAGCTATCGCCGCCCAGTCTTTAACGTCAGCTGTCGTCGCAGCGCAATCAAGTAAAAAAGCTGCGTTACTCAGCGACGCAATTGACGTGGCCATCAACATCAACGGACTGCATGAGTCGGATACGGTTGTTGAGACTGCCCGCAATGTGCTGGCACAATTGGTTGTCGAGAAAGCAATACAAGATTCAACTGAGTCTCTTGAAGCAGCGCTTGCACAGTACGACGCCGCCAACAGAAATGGCGATGTTCTTGCGTTAATATCATGCGTCGCTCACGTCGAAAGTCAGAATTTATTATCTAAGCCCTGCAATTTCGACGATGGGAGGTCACGCTTGTCCCAACTGTTGCGCAGCGCACGAGAGCTGATATCATCTTACGAAAGCTCTCAAAAAATTGCGGAACTCAAGCGTGAATTGCAGGAGCACATTTTCAAGTGTGGAAGAAATGACACGGATCAAGGCGGTGGCAATGAGGACGAACTAGTTGCGGCACTGGACGCTGCCACTAAGGCGGCTGACACGGCAAGCAGCGATGCTTCTGTGAGTCGCGGCGATCTTGCAACTCTCCGTGCCCTGATTGACGAAGGAAAAGCATTGGTGCGTGAGCTGCGCAATGGACGGCCGCAAGCGGCCGCATTGAGACGACTTCGTGTCGCAATCGAAGGCGCGCAGCGCGTTCTCAATTCTGGCTATGATCAAGACATTCTCATCGCAGCAGACATGACGTCGAAGGGAATAGATGATGCTACAATTCAGACGTTGCAGCACGGAATTGACGAAGCGCGCATGGCCCGAATTGATTCACTCATTTCACAAACCCGTGTCGCTCAAGAAAAATTGTCGACCACTGTCAAAATCTGTGTTGAGGAAGTTGGAATTGAGTCTGCTCACCCAGATATTGTGAAAGCAAATGGAAACATTTCCTCCGCATTATCGACGCAAATTCGTAGATGCGAAATTGCGCTGTGCATCCGTGAAGCACTACGATCTCGAACCACTACCGCGTTAGAACACGCTCTTGACGACCCGCACGCGGTTAAACTGGAAGCCACCGACGCAGTGTTGCTCGCTGGAAGAGATTTGCTGAATGTGCTGCGCCACGAGAAAGCTGTGCACACTGCAAGGAAACGGCTACGGGATGTCATCAAGACTTTCAAATCTGGAAGTAGCGAGGTCACCAAAAGTGATGCTAACCTCCTGGAACTTATGTCCGTTGCCGCCGACGTCGAGAATCAGAAATTGACTGACGGCGTGGTCACCACGCTGTTGGGTGAGTTGCGCATAGCTGCCGACGAGCATGCCAAACATCGGCGAGTCGCAGCGCGACGAGACAGTTTGAGAAATGCGATTGCGAAAGCAGAACAAGAGCAAATATGTTCGTCGCTGCAGACTGCCATCAACCAAGCGAAGTTATTCGAAGACAGTGATGCCCTGGAGGATCTCATTGCGGAGGCCCAGAGTACGGTGCAGAAAATTTCTCGATCGCAAGCGCAAGCCGAAGCTGAGCGAGCTGTCGAGGAATTCGCATGCTCGATAAATGTTTCTGAATTGGAGCAAGAAATGGACATAGATTCATCGGAAAAAGACCTCGCTGCCTTCGTGAGCAGGTGCGAGCGTGAAGGCTGTGATCCCAGTTGCGGCGCAATGCAGCTTGCAAAGGCGACCCGAGACGCTTTCACTGCCCGACGCCATGAATTACGATTGCAGCGTGCTTTGCAGAGGGTAGAGAACGAAGACGTTCCAACGCAACCATCTGTTGCAGTGTCACAACTGGAATCGGTTCTGAATGCAGCCAAGCGAGGCGGACTTAATGACTCCAACGCATATTTTCAGAGTGTGGTCGAAGCCATTGCATCGTGGAAGCGCCGAGAGCGCATTGAACAACACACCAGCGCGGTATCACAGGCTGTGTCAAACTTCAAGAAAGCGATGGCAGCTGCGAACAATTTAGTTCAAGACATCAGCACTGAGGATATTTACGAACTTGTTTCTGCAATCGCCCCTGCTGAAAAAGCGGCTTCTGATTTGAACGACGCTGTGCTTGATGAGTGGATCACGGAGGCCAGGTCGTTGGTACGATCGGCTCAAGCCGACCAGGAACTTGCAGATGTGCGGGCTCATCTGTCTGAGGCGATTGCCCTCAGTCGAAGATCGAGACGCCCCGACAAACTGCAGGTCGCAATAACACGCGCCGAAGTTTACCGTGGCGAAGGTGCCGATCAGCACATTAACGGGCCCGTCAATGACCTGTTAGAAGAAGCGTACACCCTTCAAGACGAACTCAGTAGCGAAGTACAGCGTGGAATTGCTTTGGCAGCAGTACAAGAACATTTAGCGAAAGCTGGCATTCTACTGGCGGCCCCACCGTCCATTCGGGATGAGGTGATCCTTTGTCAAGGCCGCCTGTCTCTGGCCACTGCAGAGTGCCTGTCTCAAGGCTTGGGCGAAACCCATCCTGTGGTTGCAAAAGCTGTTGCCGCAGTACGATCGCTGGAGGCGCTGTCTGTGAAAATCCCCTTACTCGACATCGTCCGCGTGGCACAAGCACAGCTCACACCGTACGCCAACGCGCCACCATCACCTCGGCGTGCCTCCGAAGCTATCGTTGTCGTACGCGACAACGCGACCGTTGTTGACAGCGGATTAGAGGAGCAACTAGAAACAGCTCTAAACGAAGCTAAAAAGCATGATTTAGATCCTACCGACAGTGTCATGCGCCAAGCACAAGCAATACTCAAGCGCCTCAAACTGTCCCGTGAAGCGCGAGATGCGGTGGCCGACATTCGCGGTGCTATTCGCGCTTTCCACGAGGATTCTCTGGACTTGGTTGGGTTGATTTCTCGGGTAACAGGTGTTGAAGCTGTGTTCTCAAGCGTCGAAGGAGGAAGTTCCGCTGACACCGAGTTGGAGCAGTTCCCAGAGCTTCGCAAAGTCATTGGTGAAGCACGGCAGTTGCTCAAGGTAAACAAAAGTGTGCCTGTGTGTGTTTGATTATGTGTTGCATATTTACTGTTCCCAGCACGCCAACGCTCTTTTGAATTCGTTCAATCGCATGCAGGTGCAACAGCAACAACGGCGAATCACAGCTGCGCGAGTGCATCTCCAAACTTGCATCTCTAATGCGTGCCAGGACAGAGATGCGGCAAAATTGGATGGGCAAGTGCAAGAATTTATTCGAAGCCATGAAAGGGGCGGTGCGGCCACCTCAAACTCTTCCAATGTGAGCACAGAGGTTCAAAGCACGCTTGATGCCTTTGACGATGAAGCTGTCGCTTGCAAAGATCTTCTTGAAGATGCCATGAAATTAGTATCTGAAATTCGGCACCAGGAGGCTCAAGAAGCTGTTCTCAAGCGATTGAGTAGCCTTGTAGATACGGCGACCGCATTGTCCAAAATAGGCCCCGCCACCGCCCTTGGTGACGCTGATGACGCCGCTGCTTTGAGTCAAATTTCCTTGTTGCAGAACGGAATTCGGGAAGCCGTCACTGATGCGAAAGAACTGAATGTGAACGAGGGATTGCCGATTGTGGATGTCGACACTCCGTCCGCTCTGCGTGCCTTGGACGAACTTCGCGCCGAAATATCGCTCCGTCGAGACATCAACAATGCTCAAAAAGCAAACGATGCCAACGCGCTCGACGAAGCCATGCTCAACGCCCAGGTTGCTGGTCTGAACGAGAACAATTCTGCTATTTATCGCCAAGGCTTGCAATTGCAATCTCAGAACGAATTCGAAAACGCAGTTCGGTCTCACATCACCTCTTTGGAAAATGCAACGAACACTTTCCTATCGCAAGCTGGCAACGACGACGATGATGTAGAATCCCCGATCCCAAGTAGTCTTGCATCGTTTGCAAACTCAGTGAAATCAGTGAAATCAATGGCGACCGACGACGGCACACTTAGTGATGCGTTTCTGGCAGAGCTCGTGTTGCATTGCGAAGAGTTGATAGATGCTGAACAGGAACGCCACGCCTTGGATGCAGCTCGTTCGCAACTTTCACAGCAAGTTGATGCGCTTGAGCAAAATGGTGACTTCGAAGGAATTGAACAAGCAGTTAGCGCGATCAAGCGTAGCAAGGACCCGGCTGGTTTTCGTGACATCATTGTCCGAGCTGAACGCATCGCTTCGTCGCTGCGGTCAGCAGACAACTTGCTTCAGTTGGTGGACAAACTCAACATCATCGCCGACGAAATTCCAAGTATTACGGACGTCGATACCGCCCGGAATCGTCGTGAAGCACTGGCTGGATATAACGATGCAGTGTGCGACATGAATTTGGCACACGACCATGCCTTGGTACGGCGAATCCGCCAAGTTCGAGAAGACTGTGACCAACGGCTGCAACAAATTTTGGCGACGCAAGCCTTGACAGAGGCCGTCACCATTGCCGAAAGGACGCGAGACCCGTACGGGTTGCAGCAAGCATTGCAAGTTGCCATAGCTCATATTCCGGAGGAGGATACGCAGGTAGTGATTGCCCAAAATTTGCTCTCCGAACTGCGGGATGAACCAATCGTTGCTGAGCTCGTCGAGCGACTACAAATAGCCAGGGACGATGCAGCTGCTCTCGAGCAAATCATCGTAGACTTTGAAGGAGGTATGTCGTCCAATGGTGTGGTTGAAGTAGTCTGTCAAGTTTTGCCGCATGACTATGGCTTGTTTTCTCACTGTGGTGCAGGTGGACCCGCCAGACGAGCGGTCCTTGATCAAGCCAGAGCAATGGTTCAAGATGCAAAGCGGCGTCAACACAGTCATGCGTTGCAGCAACTCTTGGGCAAACTACTGTCTGGTGCTGAATCGGTATTGTCCCGAGC
>ENA-OWNT01003251-OWNT01003251.1-seawater-metagenome-genome-assembly--contig:-NODE-3251-length-15543-cov-4.907539_pt1 | contig 15543 bp, 21 predicted proteins | sample MGYA00238136_ERZ651165 | MGnify/ENA primary metagenome ERZ651165 (study PRJEB26861, sample SAMN08777766) | seawater metagenome | isolation source: coastal seawater | place: USA: Florida | collected...
GTCGTCGTCGTCGTCGGCGTCGTCGTCGTCGTCGTCGTCGTCGTCGTCGTCGTCGTCGTCGTCGTCGTCGTCGTCGTCGTCGTCGCGCAACTCGCAACGAAAGTGCGAAAGTGCGTTCGACGCTGTCTCTCTCTCTCCTCACTGACAGCCAACGCCACAACACCAACGACAGAACTTTTTTACACCGACTTTCAACGTACAAAGGTTCATTATTCACCGCATTAATCACACCCAAATTACAGCGGCGATCATTTGAAGCACTGCAGTATACTTTTTGTACACACTGCCGCGCTTTTGACAAACGAACGAACGCTGCGCCGTACGAAGAAGATCGACGTTCTGCTCGACGTGCGTTCGAAGCGTCTGTTGATAGGCAGCGGTCGGCGAACGGACGACTTTATAAATTGAACACGATGGACTGAACAATGACAGCACGCACACGTTGCGTCGACTTCATAGGTAGGTAGACACGGAGGTAGACACGTTGGTGGGGAGGAGGTAGGTGTTGTTGTAGCTGCGAACCAAAGCACCACGTTCGCAACTGCTGCACCGCTCTTGTGAGAGTAATCGCGCACTCCTCGCGCGCAAGCCTAAAAGCACAACTGCAGAACCCAACGCTGTTGTTGATTTATAAAAATAATAAAGTTATTTGATGCGGGTCCCGGACTGAAGCCACTCACGCCGCGCGGCTTTGCGCTTCGCACGGGCTTTTCGGTGATGATCCGCGCCCATGCTTTTGACTCGCTTTTCCTGCGAAGGCAACGACACCAACAGAAGCACGCACATTAATGACACTTTCCGCCGGCCGTACACGGACTAGTATAGGCAGCAACATACCTCGTTACGATGCCGGAGATACCAAGAACTGAGCATGTCTTCCACAGTTTTCGGACTGGTCTTCTGTCCGACCGTCAACGATTCATTGGACGGCGACGCAGCGGCGGCGGACACCAGGTCTTCTTCGTGCTGCGCCATTTCCTGAACAACCGCAACGCATGCGGCGACATCTCGGGCGCCTTGAATACGTGCTAAAAACGTCTGTTTGGTCGACGAAGAGTGGTTCTCTGAGTCGCAGCTGGAGCTTGTATTTAGCGAAACTTCCGCGGGTCCATAGAGCAAGCCGTGCAGAATTCGATAAATGTGCGGTTTGACGCACTTCAAGAAGTCTCCTGGTGGGTGTTGCGTCGCCAAGTCGAGGTACTCCAACGCTAATTGGGTCGGAGTTGGCTTCGGCTTGTCGCTGCGTGCGACTTCCCCAGCAGCGGAATCTACGTTCCAACTTCTGAAAAACGACGGATTGCACAGAATCGCTTCAGCGGACATAACGGCATCGCACCCTGTTTCTAGTAAGCATTTGCGTGCATCTTCAGCCGTTTGAATGCCGCCGTTGGCAATGACAGGGATCAGCACGTTATCCTTGACAGCCTTGATGGCCTTCCAGTCCGCACCAGTGATTCTGGGACCCTTGTTAGCACGGCAACGGCCGTGCACACACAGAGCGGCCACGCCTGCTGCCTGAAGACGCTGGCAGAATCGAATGGTACCGTCTAAACCTCGGCGATGCTGTGGAATGTGCGGGCCCCGCTGCATTAGTCGTATTTTGCAAAACACGGGGAGGTTCAGCGGGCGGAGCTCGGCGCAGAGCTCAGAGACAACAGCGACGACCAAGTCGGGCTCGTCCAACAAGAAAGAGCCATAGTGACCCTTCTTTGCAATTCTTTCTGGGCACCCAAGGTTCACATCTACAGCATCGACATAGTGCCGGACCATTTTCGCCGCTGCAACAAGATCTTGCGCATTGTCTCCAGCAAATTGAACTACGAGTGGCCTGTCACTCCTGGAAGCTGTATCTTCGAGCGTCCCGAGCGACTGCGAAAAGAAAAACTGCTGCCGATACGTTGCGTCCTTGACGAACAGTTTCGCATGAAGCATTGGCGTGTAAGCCAGTTGTGTGGCGTATCGGCGACAAAGCAACCTGAAGGCGAGTTCACTTTGGTGGACCATGGGAGAGGCAACCGTTACGGGGCTTCCCAAATTCGCCCAGTGCGTCCAGGCGGCCTTCACTCGTTGCTCAGACTCGCGATCAGTCTCCGCGGACTGTCCGGCAGTGGGCGGGCTATTTGTGTCTCCGGAGACCTCAACAACCTTCATTGGCTGTGACATTATGGTTGTGGCACCACGGTGGTGGAAAATGCCTGTTCGTGGAACGAGGCCCAGCGCTCAACCGGCGGGCCTGGGCCTGCGGTTCAGCATTTCTGCGAAACCGCAACAACTTTTTTGCGCAACTTCTCTCGTCTCTGGCAATGAATGTGCGACGGTGCACAGCATCCTCGACTTGTTCATCTGGGACAGTTCCACCCAACAGCCGCTTCGAGCTGCGTTTCACACCGGCAAAATGCATATACCGAAACACGCTGACGTGTCGCATTCGCCACTGGTGCCAAACTTCTTTTCACATTGGAACTCTCAACATCGCACCACCGTTCTACTTTGCCCATCCCCGCAGTCCCCCTCCCACACAAAACCAACACGGACAACGACACACACACACACACACATGCAGAGAGAGAGAGAGAGAGCCAACTACCGGTGCAACTATGTGCTTGTCCGTCCCTTCGTGGCAACGAAGTCGTCGTCCGTCGTCATCGTCGTCGTCATCGTCGTCGTCATCATCGTCACCGTTGTCGTGACAACGACGGCGACGGTGGATGGTGGCCACAGCTTCGACTGCTCGCAATCGCCCACCCCCCAAAGCTCCATATCAATTAACTCCAGTAATTACCGTACCAAGTACAACATAACCCAGTACCCAGTATCACGAATAACACAATAGATGGATACGTCGCCGCACTGTGGTGGGCAGTGGGGCAGTGGGACTGCGAGTTGACAGTGCTCAGTCAGGCGCTCAGTGAGGCACAATGTTGGTCGTATGGCTATAGTCAATGACGAAATTCGCAGAACCAACAGTACGGTGGTACAATACTCGGTATTAGACAAAATTGAATAGATTCAACAAATATCTCGGTGGCTGTGAGTGAGCCGAGTGAGTGGCCGTGAGTGATCTATGGCATCTATCTGTGCGTGAGGGTGCGGCACTTAAATAATGAAAGGAAGAGAACTAAGAGTACAACGTTGCAGTACAGAGTACGGAAAGAACCTGAATAGACCAACGATACCGCTGTGAGTGAGTGATACTGAGTGGCAGTGAGTGAGTGACAGTGAGTGGGTGACAGTGAGTGAGTGAGTGAGTAGGGAGAGAGAGAGAGACAGTTGAGTGGATGGATGGACGGACACACACACACACACACACATACACACAGGAGAGAGAGACAGTTGGGTGGTCCGACTTCTCCAACACACAATACCAATACTGTACACTCCAAATAAGAGCGCAGACCTCTTTGGCAACCCTTCTCTCCGCGACTCTCTGCCACGCCACGGCCTTCCACACACACACACGCCCAGTCTTGCACACCTCCACAACCACGACAACCACCAACCACACTGTTCCATTTTAGTACCTTAACAATGCAACCATACAGTACATAGAATTCCGCAATCACACAACAGCCTTCATTGCCGATGATATAGCCATACGGACTGTGGCAGTTGTTGTTGAGTGAGTTAGCTGGCTGTGGGCGGTGAGCCACTGAGTGAGTGAGTGAGTGAGTGAGTGAGTGTGTGGGCGTGGGTGGGGGAGACCAGCGCAGCGGAGGCGGTGCACCGCTCACTCACTCTCTTCCCTCCACTTTCCAACTGACGGACTTTCCTTCCAACTGACTGACGCACTCACTCACTCACTGACGCACGCACTCACACAGTGTGCAGCAGTTACGGACGTACGTACGTCATGGGCGACCCGCACCAACCGACCGACCGATCAACCGACCGACCACCTACCTCGTGGCGACGCCGGTGTGTTGTCGTTGTCGTTGTTGTTGGTCTCTCTTTGTGGTCGTTGAGGTTTTGATGATCCCCACGGGTTTTTGGTTGGTTGGTTGGTTGGTTGGTTGGTTGGTTGCTTGCTTTGTGACCATCGCTTGTTGTGTCAAATGCAGCAACTAGCATGTTGCGCGGCATCGGGCATGGCTTTGTGGCAGGACGAAAACACAGCCACAACCTCCAAAGGGAGGGCAGTCGGCTGAAAGACGTTTGTGGTTGGTGGGAGGGAGGTTGCGAGGATTCTTATTTTCACAGTTGAGTGAGGGTGGGTGCGGCCGGTGGCCCTCACACAGCCAACAGTGAAGATCCACGGACCTCCAGGATGGCTGCGCTCCATACGCCGTTCCGATCCCATCGTTCGCTGCGCGAGTGTCTGGTCATGGGACGCGCGCGCAAGACGGAGTCCGGATTGGATTGGACGCTTCTGATTGCTTGGAGGTCACAGAGGAACCCGTACGCGGAGTCGTGGTGGCTTTTCTTTTCGATGTCAACTGCTCGCGCGTGCATGTGTGCTGGCCGTGAGCGACGTCGCAGGTCACCATTCTCCTGTTGCCATCGAGACGACGCTCCACCCCAATGCGGCGTGTCTTTTCGCAAGCACAACATATATCTCGAGCATTCGCCAGCGAAACGTCCATGGGAGTTTGAGGACGTCGACATTCGTTGGCACGGCTGTCTCGCTGTGAAGCGATCGTGCTGCGTCTGGCTGCGAGCGTTCCACGGACGACAAAAAGTTACTCAACATTCTTCATCGGACTCAACTTTTGCTACGCAGTCTGGCGGAAGTCTCATCACGATGACGGAGACAAGAGCGTCTCCCCCATCCACTTGGGTACGAGACGACAGCCCTGAGACTGGGAGCGATGGCGAGTCCGCAATTCAGTCCGCCCCTCAGTCGCCAGCGCAAACGGAGCGGACGACGCCCACCCACATCAAGGTCCGTACTCGAGTGTGGTATGAAGATCAACTCCGGTTGCAGCACATTTACCGTTGTCACGATCGTTTATTGTAGGGAGCTTTCGTAAGGAAATTCACTGTGACAGGCGAAACCAATACATCTTCGCCAATGCCCACCAAACAGGTATGTGTGGATGGTACATCTGTGATCGACTGTGGCGCACGATGTGACGAGTCTTGACGATCGTCTTTTGTTCGGTGCCGTGGCGTAGATGGGTCCCGATGTTGCCCACTTTGATTTGCACGCCGCGAGTTCCCAGGCAAGCTCCCTGGACAGCGTATCCTCAGATGAAGCATGGTCGATTTTCATCGCCAACCGGACAGCTACGTCATCTGCCAGCTCTTCTGCTGACAGCGGGGCATCTGCATTTGCACAGTACCCATCGTGGCCGCAGTTGAACACTCCAGGAAAGTTGGTTTCAGATTATCCAGACACCTTCGGTTCCACTTCGTCGCTGCTGTCGAAAACGCCGGGTGGCCCAATTTCTTCCGGCATTCGTGAAATGTTGGAGGATATTGTCGGCAAGGACGAAGTACCCGCAGAGACAACTCTCCTTGGACAAAGCATTTCGCAGCAGTCATCCGTCGAATTCGAGACACAAATGAACCCACACGCTGCACAGTGGGTGCCCATGGATCAGCGCAAGCCGCAACTGCAGCATCGCACGCCACACAGACGAACTCTCTCCGACATTTCTACAGCCGCTGTCATGCAGCAGGTAACTCCGCAACTATTCGATCACAACCGCCTCGTGGAAGAGGAGTTTCAACGACAGCAGCAGCAGATGCAGATGCAACAGAAACAGCTTTTTGCGGCTCAGCAGCAGCAGCAACAGCAGCAGCAGCAGCAGCAGAATGCGTACGTGAACCACCATTTCGATCCGCAATATCGTCCAAGAAAGGAGAGTCGCAAACTTTCTTTGAGCGACCCCGGTCCGGTTGTCGCCTATCACACGGATCGTCGCGAGGGCAACAAAGCTGTCCCGTCTGACGCGAAACAACAGCGGCAGTTTCGAGACAAGCCATTGAAGAAGCAAGCAAACAACAAGACCAAGAAGAATACTCAAAAAGCAACGTCGAGCGACAGTCGAAAGAACTGGACAAAGTTCCGAGATAGAGCCGACAAGGCCAAGCGCAATCATCAATACGACCAAGCCCGCGATCTCTACACTTACCTGAACACACACCACCCAGATATTTCGGCCGGATGGCTAGAGCACGCCAAAATGGAAGAAGAGTGTGGCAATTTTACTCGGTGTGAACAACTTCTTGTCGAAGGTATGAGCCACTGTCCTGGCCACGAAGGGTTGCTCATCAAGGTATGTTCTTTACAACTCCGCATGCACCGCGCAATCAGTCTACCCGCTGCAAGATCGTTTCACAACTTTGGTCGCTGTATTTCAGGCATTGAAGCACTTTGAGCGCGACAATCATCTCTCGAAAGCGCGGCGAACAATGGCACAGTTGCAGGATCTGCCACCTGCAAAGACATGGAAGGTTCTTCTCGAAGCAGGAGGGATGGAGGCTCGTGCCGGAAATGTGAACGCGGTATGATGCTCTGTTGTGACGCGACACGGACGACGCTTGTAGCCAGTGCTCAATATATTTTCTGATTTGTCCTAGGCTCGAAAGGTGTTCGGCTTCTTGATGAACTCAGCGAAAGGCGTCAAGCCAGGTCCTATTTTCTACGAAGCGGCCCGCTTTGAAGAACGACTCGGCGAACAGCGACGGGCCGTCAACTTCATTCTCGCCGGCATTGAGAAGAGCCCTCGCTACGGTACGGCTCACAAAACTTCTGCAATGTTTGTCCGGAAAACATGTTGCTGATTGGTGCCTACTGGATCGTGTCTGTAGGGCCTTTGTGGTTTTTGGCATTCCGCATCTGGGAACGTCTTGAAACTCGGCGTCCAACTGAGTGGGACAGGCGGAACGCAAATGCGCCATTGGTCACAACGACTCGTCTGGCCCGAGGCAGCCGCAAAGTCAACCGTGACGAGGACCACGGAGCGCCTCGAATCCACTTCAACTTGAAAAACACGCGATGGATGCTGCGGACAGCCCTGGCCCAAGTGCAAAGAGAATTACTGTGGAAGGTACACTTCTCACAAGGTCAGCTAGAAGAACGGCAAGCAGTTGCGGCGCAACAACTGGCCAATGAAATTTCGCCAGGCACAATTGTAGAGGTAAGTGGAACGGCGCAGCCGAGTGTGCAACTTGTGTTAGTTTTGGAACATTGCTGACAGTTTTGCGTACTGCGTCGACAGCTATTCTTTTATGACGAAAAGAGCTCTGGAGATGCCACGGACCACAAAAGTGGTCAGCGAGGGCAATCGCGACGTAATACGTCGCAAGCTATGGCAAAAGGCCGAAACTCTTCCGAACCCCCGCTTGGAGCTGGGGTTGCGGGAGAAGCCTTTGCAACTAAAACTACTACAACTGCAGCCGAGGCCGCTTCCATGTTGTTTCAGCGTGCTCGCAAGTGCTATGCTCGCAGCATTGTCGCGTGCCCCAATCGCCTGCGATGGAAGGTTTGGGTTGCTGGCGCCCGAGTCGAAATGAAAGCTGGCCACCTAGACGTTGCGTACAAGTTATTGGAGCGTGCGCAAGCGGTTGTCCCTTCCAAGTATGAAGAAAACGTGACAATTGAATTGGCTCGTTGGGCTGAATTTTGCAATGACATCCCGCTCGCGGAACACACAATCAGAGAGGCACTGTTCAAGCCAAGCACTTCTTGGAAACTATGGTTGTTCATGGTTCGTTTCTTGTACATTTCTCGTACATCTCCTGCAATGATGATAAAATTGAATCTCAATGTAATCACATGACATTTGCATTTTTGATAGGCTCGATTCTTGCTGCGCCACCAAGGGCGGGATTCTGCCGTAAAAACACTCAATGAAGGTTTGGCGCAAGCCAAACATCGCGGAGCCGGCAGGATGTGGGCTTTGCTCATTCAGCTTCAGCTGCAAGACGGACCACAGACGCAACACAAAACGTTCGCGGAGGCAGTGCACGCTGCACCAAAATCGGGTGAAGTGTGGTGCGAAGGTGCTCGACTCTGCATGAATCCTTTTGGCGAGCACGCCGAACATTTCGATCTCGAAAAGGCAGAGAGATATTTGGGATTTGCCCTCAGATTCACGCCTCAGTACGGCGATTCTTTCGTCGAACAACTACGGCTCCAGATCCTCTTGGGGATGACCTCACTTATCGCAACACCTGACGACTTCGCTGCTTTCGATGGGTCTCGCAATCCGATGGCATTGCTTGTCAACGCGCAGCACATTGTTCGGGTTTGCACCGTTGCTGACCCCAATTATGGAGACGTCTGGTTTCACTGCAAACAGCAAGCGTACGAATCTGTGCATGACGTGTTCCTTAGAGCAAAACAGACGATTTCGCAGCAAGTGTGGCAAGCACGCCGCGTGTACATGAACGCAATCCATCCCGAGTGGGGTGTTTCTGCTGAAGTGGCAGAGTCCGCCGGTGACAACATGCAGGATATCTACGAACCGGGTGACTTGAACGCAGCGTTATTTGCAACGGCAATAATGGCGGTCGGATTCGCGGGTTCCGCGACGATCGTGCATGAACCAATGACATCAGAACAGCTAATTCGCGTTCTTGACGCGGACCCCATCATCCCGTGAGGAGTGTTTGTTTAAAATCGCGAGACAAAAAGCCAACTTCACAGGATGTGACGTAGTACCAAATAATAATCTAGTTACTTCTTCCTCAATGAATGAATGAATGAATGAATGAATGAATGAATGAGTGTACACTAAGCTGCTACACCAAGCTCAGTTGTTACACATATTTTTATTGACTGGTGCGTGCAGCTGACAGAACTTCTTCAACATCAGCGAGATTTCGTGGCACAACAGTTAAGTTGTCGATGCCATCCGCGGTCACCACAACGTCATCTTCCAGGCGAACGCCGCCAAACTTTGCGAATCTCTCGAGAACAGCTCGGTCAACATACTTCTTTTTTTCCGGGTGTTGTTGGAACTGGGATTCGATCCATGCCATGTTGAAATAGCAGCCAGGCTCTACGGTCAGTACCATCCCCGGCTCCAATGTTCGCGTGGTTCGGAGCCAGCAAGGACCTATCGCAAACCAATTATGGTATTCGTGACGGTGGATCTTAGCACGCAAAAAATATTCTCAGCCTACCTTCATCCTTCGCTTCACAGCGAGGATGATCCTTGGTGAACCCGCCAACATCATGTACCACCATTCCGAGAAAGTGCCCAAGGCCATGCGGCATGAACAATGCCCCAATTTTGGCAGCCATGAGTTCGTCTACAGCGTCAGATTCTTCGGCAGCTTCTGAAACACAGATGCCGGCACCCAGCAAGTGGAGCAAAATAACACGCTCAGCCACACGGTGGAGGTCGACCCAGTTAACACCCGGCTTCATTGCGACTTCGACGCTGATCTTCATGGGAGGCACGCGAGAACGCAAACCGTAACAGTGAGAAACTCACGGCAGACAGCACCGCAGGAGATCACGTGGGTTGTCGCGCACCTGAGCCGCGCGCACCGCTTGGTAAATAGTTTTCTGATCATCCGTGAACACGCCGTTTGCAGGGAACGAACATGTGATATCGGTAGCATACCTAGACAGGTCAAGTGCGTGCCACTAACTCACTTGGGGCCAGTGCACGCCTTCAATGACTCCAAACGCACCCCATAAACTCCGCCCCAAGATCAAGAAGGAGCATGTCACCGTCCTTCAATACTCCATCATTGGGACGGCCCGCGTGACCGTAGTGAAGAATGGCCTGGAGGAGACGCATGACAATCGACTCAGCGGCCGGCACGGCGCTGCTTGTCAAGGCGCGCAGAAACTTACGCCGTGTTCTCCCGCGCAACAAATGCAGCCATACGACAAATGACGACTGCCGCCGAAATACTGCACCCATCCTTGGTACAAAGCCTCCAACTGCTGCTCCCTTTGGCCAACACTGGCGTGTCGCATCATGTAAACGTGTGCCTTGAGGCAAAGCAGTCAGCTGTAAGTCGTTGGCGTGTTCTTGGGTGGACCAAGCATATGCCCAAACCTGTGACGACACATAGCACGCCGCTCGTAGAACCTCGATTTCGTGAGGAGTTTTGTACCTGTACGCACGTGAACACGTGTGAGGTGCAGCAACAGAGCAATGCTGCAAAAGAAGATCGCCGGAACTTACACTCGTGAAGTCACAAGGAGTTCGTGCAGCCGTTTTTCGTCAACTTTGTACTTGGAGAGTCCATCAAAAGTGGCCTTGGTCTTCACACGCAGACCCGAGTCTGTGTTGATCCCATCCAAGAGGTAAATTTTGTCCGCGTTACGCTCCTCAAGCACGCGTTGGAGATCGTTCACCTGTTCGCCAATGACCGGAACAAATGGGTAAGGTTGGGTGTAGCGGATTTTGGGTGTGGCTTCGGCAATTGTCGAAGCCTCTGCTTCGAACGTACCGAGAATGTCGCTGTGACTCCGTACTCTGCGGTGTACTTCTCGTGGGCATGCGGGACACCGTTCCAACGGTAGCTAGACGGCGGGAGGTCTGGCACAAAGAGCACAAACTCTTTCGCTTTGAAGTCAATGAGTCCCATGCAATCGGGTTCGTTGACACCGAAGATGTAGCGGAAGAAGGGTTCCTGCCGAAAATACGTGAAGTTCGTGTCCGTATCGAAGAACTCAAACGTGCTCGCTTGCCCCCCAGACAACACTGCCACAGGGTGCTGGGCGCCATCGTCGCCGTCAATGATGTCGGTAAACTTTGACGAAAGAATCTCGAACAACTGCTGCCGTGCCTCCGCCAACACAGTCCGCAGGCTCTCCTTGGACGTTAGGATTTCTAGGTGCGGACAATCTTCGGCACGGCTGCCACTACCCGACTTTGGGAGCTCCGTCGGCCACTCAAGCCAAGGCTTTTCCGCGCTCATATTCGCTGGCGTAAATGTGCCACTGCGTGCAGGCAAAGACGACTACGATGACCGCCTGTGTCAAAACAGCTAGAGATAAAACAACACGGATATTTCTTGTCTCACAAACTTTGTGCGTCCACCAGTTGGCATTCTTGCGCGACGTCCGCCACCTTCTCCATCCTTGCCCAGCTAGCCAGCATACCGCTGATTTCAGACAGCGACGGGCTATCATAGTAACCAAGTGGCTGCGCGCGTCATCAGTTTCAGGCTTTCAAACTAGCACACTGTGCATCCATCCATCCCACTCACAGTGCGAGGACAACATCAGCTCACTGCCTCCCGTATGCGGGCACAGAACATGGAAGTACCTGACTGGGACAATGGGAATCCACCAGCACGAGTACGGCAACGCTACACAAAGACAAAGGCACATCCACAGCTAACTATTCCATGCGTCGTCGTTTGTCGTTTGTCGTTCGTCGTTCGTCGTTCGTCGTTTGTCGTTCGTCGTTCGTCGTTCGTCGTTCGTCGTTCGTCGTTCGTCGTTCGTCGTTCGACGTTAGCCGTTAGCCGTTAGCCGTAGCCGTTCGCAGACCACAGATGGCAGGTCACCGTTCGTCGTTCGCCTTTTGCCTGTTGGTTGCCTGTTGGTTGCCTGTTGGTTGCCTGTTGGTTGCCTGTTGGTTGAACACGACGTCCGTGACGGTATTGCTACCTCTACTGGTCCTGCTGCCACTCCTTAGTTTGCTATGACTTCACATGATGTCAAGTTGTCAATCAATGGTGCCCCGTCGGCGATCGCGACAGCACGCCAACGTGTGGAAAAGTTATGGACGGGCAGGGACTGGATAGTGTCTTCCGTGCTCACCTAGTCGTGTGGATCAAAGATCTTGTTCTGAGATATTTTCAAGCAAGTTTCTTGTTCAGGCAATCTTGTCAGGAACACCAAGTCCAAGTTGCTGTGTGGCAAAGACAGGACTTATTCTGTTGGGGGTGACTCCTTCCCCGGTGGGGGGCCTGTTGTCTGCACCATGAAGCGAAGCAAGATGAAGTTGACATCCCGCAGCTTTGCTGAGTTCACAGCCTCGGGAAACCTTTTCAACTACAATCAGAAGACCAGAAAATGGAATCATGTTGCCAGTGGCATCATGACACTGAATTACGTGTTGTCGCTGAATCAGTCGATGGAGATGGTGTTCGCCGGAACCAGCCACAAGAAAGCTCGTCATGACAAAAGAAAACAAATTGATCATCAATATGAGATATCGCATCGTTCTCGACTCCGACCACTCGAGCGCTCTCCAGGATCGTGGGCTTTCAAGGCGTTGCGTGTGGACCAAATGGACACCACAGGAGTGGCCGAGAACGCTGTCATTGCCGTCAACTTCGATGACCCGAGCGATGCTGACATGTTCAATCAACATTTTGAAGCCCTGCAAAAACAGATCACCTTTCAAGACTCTGATCATGTGAAACGAGGTGGTGCCCACAAGTACTCTCGCAAAGTTAGAACAATCAGAGAATTTTTGGATGCAATGGACGCCAAAGATTCCTCAACCAAGCTCATGAATCAGCCGGTTCTGCGCATTCATGAGAGAGTTGGACAAATTTTCCGAGTATTGGGCATCGATGACGCTCTCATCTCCAAATCACTGTTGCTGGAAATTTTGCGTCGTTTTGGATTTGTTCTGACGGAAGCAGAAGTTGAAATGCTTTGCAATATTTTTATGCTCTACAACGAAGTGGAAGGATCGGAAAACAGTCAAATGACGCCGCACATTCACACAGACGAGTTTATGATGATATTCCCTGCAGCGCTTATGATACAACGACAGAACAAACCAACGCAAGCAATTACGAGCGCTGAACTCAATGAACAGGTTTGAAGACAACCTTCGAATAGCGTTCTTAACCGTTAGCGCATAGTCACATCGTTCTGGTGGCCAGGTATCCCTCTTACGGAACAAAACGAAGGCTCTGCAAAATCAGCTTCTGAGTATGTCGCAAATGATGGGGACGTTTATGGGCGAAACCTCCCTGACCTCTTTCCAGGCCTCACTCGACCAAATTTTTAACGCTGGCGGAGATTCTTCCACGGGTACGCTGCTGTGGCGTGCCAGTGCATGGATAGTCTGGAACAATTGTTTACGTGCCAATTGTCTTTTCTTGAATGCACAGGTCATTACATCAAAGTTGACCCCAATCACCACATCGCCTCCCAGCTTCGCGCGCGTTTTCAAAAAAATGTAGTTGTGTACGTCGGCAACATTTGTCGAGATGGTACGAAAAATTGAGAAAATCACATGTACATGTTGCCATCCTTGCCAGATACTGCTCGGATATGTCAGGATTTTCCCGCATCAGCAAGGCCGAAGGAATTTTGCATTTCCTTGCCCTGGTCAAAATGATGCAGAACATATGCCTCCCCATCATTCAGCAAAATGGCGGAGAACTTGTGAAAATCGTCGGAGACAACATCTTTGCAATCTTCACCAGCGCTTCGTTGGTACGCGTAACGTCTCAATGTGTCCTGTTACTGTTGTTACTTTTGACCAAAATATATTGCAAATGTAGGCTGTAGATGCCGCAATCATGTGTCGCCGCTTTACCGGGGGCTATTCGCATGGAAAAGCTAAAAACGATTCCATCAAGGTTAGTTGAAGTTACAAATACTTGACTTTTACGTGCTCTTCGGTGACTTGAAACGCCACGGTATTGACCTGCTTCACTCGCTCACATACAGTTATCCATCGGACTAGACTACGGCCCTGCATGGGTTCTACCTGCTGTCGACATATTCGGCAAAGCAGCATCGCATTCGTTTGTTTTAGCAGAGAACATTGCGTCTGGCGAAATCCTTGTGACACCTGATTTTGTTGCAAAGTTGAAACAAGAACGTGATGCCACCCTTCTTCAACAAAAGTTCGTCTATTGTATTCCTGAGAGTTGTGGTCTACGAGGTGGCACTTTGATATTGACTGTGATTGTGGTTGTAGACCTGAAGAGGTTGACGTAGTAGGAGAAAAGTACAAGCCATTTGTGGTGGAAGAGCCGGAGAAGGTTCGTCTCCTTGGGTAGCAATGAGTCCACCGGTGTACCACACTTACTTGTTTTCTTCTGCAGCCTGTCAAGAAAAAGTTCAAACTCCCCCAGGTGTTCGGTTTTAATTTGGTGGTTCATCCAGCAATCAACTCTGCTGAACCAACATTTTTCTCTCGAAGAGTAAGCTGCACATGACTCCCTCCTTGATTGTCAACGAGAACTGATTCAATTTTGTTTCTTTTCTGCCTAGATGGCGGAGCGTATTTTATGTGCACCGCAAGATCGCTCAAACGTTGACAATTTAATTGACAACAACTTCAGAAAGGCGATGGCTGTTTCTATTATGACAATTCACGCAGTTGAAGAGTACGTGATATACACAAACACAACCCCAACAAGTGTTCTTTGCATTGACCTGTTATGTTGTGCAATGCCGCGTAGGTACGAGCATCACGTTGGAGTTTTCCACTATTGCTACTCTGTATTAACGATGAAAAAGCGGTTGGGTGAGCTGGTCAAGTTACAAGGCGGCGCCTGCATTCAGGTGTGTCGTCTTGGTCGATAACATGTTCGCCTGAGTATGCTATTCGTTGTTGTTTACTGCTGGGTACGTCATTTTTCGTAGTCAATCGACAAAAAGATATTTGGACAGTTGTACTGCGTTTTCCAATCACCAGCCGCTGCTGTAAAAGTTGCTATTGAAGCTCACCGCGCAGTCGCAAGTGATTGGCGGATGGACTTTGACCTAACCACAGGTTAACCATCAAGCTGTCAGCTAAAGTGGGATGCCGCACGAATCTCACATTGTTGGCAATGTAGGCATTGCGTACGGCGAAATCTTGGATCTTGATGGTTATGATGCATTTGGCAATGCCGTGAATACGGTTCGTTCTCCCCGGGAGTGGTTTATGCGTTTCTAAACGGTCATGTTGTTGTTCTCCCGTTGCACTTTTAGGCATTCAAACTTGGAGAAGACCACGCGGAGGCTAACGAGCTTCTTGTGGACAAGTATGGCATTTTGTTTTTACAAAACCAACCAAGATGTGTGCTGCTTACACGTCAAATGGGATTGTTGTTCTTGTGCTATGACTAGGGACACAATGAAATTAGCGGAGCAGGAGTGCCCGACACTGTGTCATGGAATTAAGAAAGAATATCGAACTTGTGTTATTTCCAGGTTTGAAACTCTTGCTGCATAGATTCTTGCTTTGATGTGAGCAAAACAGTAATTTGATGTCATGTCCATGCGTGTCCAACAGTGTTGAGTTCCCGCACGTGTCGTTGACATGGCAACAAGAAAACGCACTAGAGAGCAAGCATCAAGTCGCAAGTCATCATCATTAGACCTGCACGGACTGGACTGCATCACTATTTAGCGTTGAAAAACCGACAAATGTCATATATACGCGAGCGTACTGTTTGTTGCTTGAGGACAGGATCAAAGATAAAACACGAAATCACTGTATCCCTGAAACAAACTGCCGTCACTGCTTGCCAGCTAATTCTACCAAGGGGTCCAGAGCTACTACCCCTTGATTCTACGTTGCACGCACTGTGTGCAACGTCCTGGTGCGCACAGGCATGTGAACATAGCTATAGCCTGTACTTCATTCACTTCACTTCACTTCACTTCACTTCACTTCACTTCACTTCACTTCACTTCACTTCACTTCACTTCACTTCACTTCA
>ENA-OWNT01003252-OWNT01003252.1-seawater-metagenome-genome-assembly--contig:-NODE-3252-length-15543-cov-4.360921_pt1 | contig 15543 bp, 13 predicted proteins | sample MGYA00238136_ERZ651165 | MGnify/ENA primary metagenome ERZ651165 (study PRJEB26861, sample SAMN08777766) | seawater metagenome | isolation source: coastal seawater | place: USA: Florida | collected...
AAAAAGAGCTCTGGCAACCGAGGGCGTAGGTAGCGAAATAGTTGCAGCGTTTGTTCGTGATGCGTTCTGCAGAGTATTTATTGTTAGACCATATATCGTCTCCGAATAACTTGATACGAAGATGAACCAGATCCTATGATTAAAACCAGTGCCGTGATTTCACTACAATCCGTTATCAATCAACTCCTGGAGGTCGTCGAACGACTGAAGCGTTGTGACCCGTTTTGCTGGGCGAAATTGCCCATTGGCATACTCGTCGCATCGACTAAACGACGCTTCTGTGTTCTTCAATCGAAGGACTGCGCTCTCTCCATGAACTTGTGCGTCATACACAAATGAGAACATTTTGTGCGACTGAGTTGAGCTTTTCCCACGCTGCAGTCGATTTCCTGACATTGTCGGACGAGACACTTCGTACGCTGTGCGCCGAGTGAAGGATGGCATTTTCAGCACTTCGTTCGGGGCCAGTGACAGCTCGTGTACTGGAGAGTGTAAATTGGAAATATGAAAAATCTTGATGTCAACTGGGTACGAATTCAAGTTTTTCATGGACATCCCGTAGCACAAGTGCATCGGGTCGTTTGCCGGAACACTCTGAAGCCACAGTTGCATGTTGTCATACTTTTGAAACCCTGCGCCTCCTGTGGCGACAAGGTCGAGATAGTCTAGGGCCCTCTCCTCGAAGAAGACGATGCCTATGACGAAGAAGGCGACAAACACCTTCCACCAACCACGGCAATTCAAGAGACCATTTCTACCTCGGAACCTTCTTCTTGCACGGCGATCGTGACGATCGTGACGATCGGGGCGGTCGCGGCGATCGTGGCGATGAGCCTGACCGTGGCGTCTTCGTGCTCGTCGATTGCCAGCAGCAGCATTTGCGGCAACATCCAATCGTGGCGGTGGCTCAGGTCGATGCGGTGGAGCGCCTTCTTCAAATACGAGGCTAAATCCCCCGTCGGGTCGGGCTCGCAGGTGTGTGCTGCCTTGCAAGACAATTCCTGGACTGGACGGTTCGACACTTGCCAGGATTTTCTCTTGCAACCGGATGGAGTGAGCGAGTTGTTGGCTCAAATAGACTTGTTGCGACAGCTGTTGCTGTTGATTGTAGAGCACACGTGTCAGTACAGCCTGCTCTGCAGACGGCGGTGGTATCGCGTGCGGGGAATGTGGTGAATTCGCGTGCGGTGTTGAAGCGAATTGAAGATTCCCTTCCTGGTTGAGGGATGTCACAAGTGGAACGACCAGTTCTGGCTCAACAACACTTTCTTTGTCACCGTCATCGTAGTCGATCGCGTAGGTGTAGTCTTCATTGACATCGGCAATCACACCGGGAAAGTACGAGTCGGTGCCCTCGAACGCGGCTTCAACACGGGTGCCCACGCTAAGTCGCGGGAACACATATTTCTGCAGGCAGCAATCATGACAAGAGTGAGGTGGCGCATCAACGTTCAGAACTTGTCATTTACCACACGTACCAGTGGAACATTGTCTTCATGGTCGCCATCATCGTACGCTATCGAGTAAGTTTTCGTGAACAACTGGCAATCGGCCACTGTGCCCGGGTACAGATCGCGGCCCTTGAAACGGGCAATAACCCGTTGCCCTTTGACAAAGAACGACGCAACCGGTTTGTGAACATACTTCTCGCCTTTAGAGGCAGACTTTTCTGCTGAATCGGCCATCACTCCACGTTACAAATCACCGACGTGGCAACGGCGACCTGATCCAAACGCTCGACGTCGGGGCCAAAGGGACCACGCTTTATGTGGTGCTACCTGTTCCGTTCAACACAAATGCTGCCCAAACTTTATTTTGTGGGTGCTTTGCACACAAAAACAGACACGCGACAACGTTGGTATGTCTCCATAGCACAATAGAAAAACCTCAATTGAACCAAGTTAGTCAACAAGGACCCACGAGGTAGCGAGTGGCAAATTCAGGCGTAAAGTACGACAATAGTGCGTGCAACAACGCGATCACACGTCCCATTCCTGCACACGAACATCGCCGTTTAATCCTAGAGCAGCCCTCACACGTCACAAACACAGTATGACCTATCTCACAAATGGCGTCACATCTACGAACGTCACAACGCCCATCACTACCACTCCATTGCCGACTCCTGTCACTGCTTTAGTCGCTTCTTCACATTGTTCTTGCCGGCAATGCCCAATGCAGCTGCACCTCGACATGGAAGACGGAAGCAGTGGTGACGACGACAACAAAAAACAGCGGCGAGGGAGAGTTCCACAGTGTGGGCGAACGGACGACAACGTTCGCTGGGGTAGGCCGCCCACAAAGTCATCGCCATCGTCGTCGTCGTCGTCGGTTGTCATCATCGTCGTCGTCGTCGTCGTCGTCGTCGTCGTCCTTCGCCGTCAATCGAACGAAGTTCGTTGTTCGTTCGTTCGTTCGTTGTTCGTTCGTTCGTCGTTCGTTGTCGTTGTGTCTTTTGTTGTCAAGTTGTCAATCGTTTCGTTCCGCTTCCATCGTTGGCGACGCTACAACGACAGTTCTTCAGTTCCGACTTTCGACAACACTGTTGTGGAGTATCTTCGGTTTCGCGTTCGCGTGTACGGTACGGTACAGCACGAAAGATTCGCCGTTCGTTCGTTCGTTCGTTCGTTCGTTCGTTCGTTCGTTCGTTCGTTTGTTCGTTCGCTCGTCGTCGTCGTCGTCGTCGTCGTTGTTGGTGAGCAGTGATCGTTCGTCGTTTGTCGTTGTTTGGTTGTTGGTCGTTGGTCGTTGGTCGTTGTCTTCCGTGAGCGTCGAGCAGTGGCTGTTCGTTGTTTTGAAGTGTGCAGCGACAACAGAGCGATTACTTGCAGTGCTGTCGTTGTCGTTGTCGTGTGAACGGTCGGTCGTTGGTGAGCAGTCGCTGTTCGTTGTACGTCGTTCATTGTTCGTGTGTGGGTTGTGCGAATGGTATCCATCTCGTCATATCTTTTCTTGTTCGTCTTCATCGTTGTGTGCCGTGTTGCATCACCGTTGTCATTGTCACCGTCTCGGTGAACAGTGAATGCTTCGTGGTGTTGAGTTTGTTGTGTTCGTTGTTGCGATGTTTGCTATTGGTTTGACGTTGCGACGCTGTGCTGCTGCGTTCATGTGACATTGTGTGTTGAGTTCAACGTAGCATTGTTGTGGAGGTGTTGCGCTGTGACAACAGCCTCAACGCTCCATGTGGGGACGGCAGTGGTGGCTTTGTAGCCGGATGGGGGGATTCGATTTTGTGCGGACAAAACTGACGAGAATAAAAGTGTTTGTGACAGACGAACGCATAATTCAAGGCGCATTCTGTGTTGTGAAATTGTTTTGTTGGGACTGTATCTCAGCTGCAGACGATGAAGTTGCTTGGCGCGACGTTGTTGGGCTCCCTCGTCGGGGCTGCCCATGCCGGGGAAGTGGTCGTCGGTGAGTTCCGTGTCCAAGCACTGAGCCCGACGCTTTTACGCGTGGAGCCGAAGGGTCCAATGGGGTTCGAGAACCGAACTTCGTTCATGGTTGTCACGGAGCCATCTGAATTTGCTGGAATCCCCATCTCCGTCAAGTCGCAAGGTCCTGATGGTGTTTTGCTCACCACCCCGAGCTATGACATTCTGCTCAATGGAACTATTTCTCCACCTATTCCGGCACCGACGTGCTCTGCACCCGTTGCCGGGTACGACGTCAACACGCCGACGTCCGCTCGTGCTGACAAGTTCCCGGATGGCACTAAAGTCGACGACGAAGCTGGGTGCTGCGACGCGTGCACTTCTGACTCCAGCTGCAACATGTGGGTGTACGCTCCTCCTTCGGCATCTGACAGCCAAGACGTGCCCGGTGCCAACTGCTGGCCCTTGAAGTCAATTCAAAGCACCAGACCGGCAGCCGATCGTACGTTTGGTTGTGGCCCGAACAGCAAGTGCGATGCCCCTGATACCCCGGTGAAGCTGCCACACGTTGTGGTAACGTCGCCTGCTGGGGACCTGCTCTACAACTCCAGTGCGGACAGCGCTGGACGACAAGCTCAATGCTCTGGGACTAATCCAGATGACTGCAACGACCCGTGCTTCTGGGACAAGGATGCAAATGAATGCACCAATGTTGCTGCGGCGTCTAACTTGCTGCACTGGCCCAGCCCAACGTCTGCGAAAGCGTATGCGTTGGTGGACTATCCTCGTTTCTACGTCCCGGCGTGGGGCACCGCACCTATTCCCAACGACACGAAGGTGCGCTCAAACGGATCCCGCCTGCATTGCCACTGCCGCAAAAAGTGCTCACCCTCTCTAACCGACCGCGGTTGCTTGCTTGCTAGGTCGATCCTGCTCTCGTTCCCACCAACGGGTACGACTTTCGCAACAATGTAAACGGCGACACGTACATTTTTTTGCTGGGAGACGATCTCGATTCGTGGCATGACGCCCGTCGCGAATTCGTCAAAGTTGCGGGGCCGACACCCGTGTTGCCTGACTACGCATTCGGGACCTGGTTTACTTGGTGGCACAGTTACACTCAAGATGAAGCAGTGAGCGAAGTTGAAAGATGGGGCACTGACAACCTGCCCATCGACATTTGGGCGTTGGACATGAATTGGCGTAACACAACAGACAACCAGGACCAATACTATGACCACCCGGCTGTGCCGAACTTGTTCTCTAACTTCACGGCTTGGTTCGAGTACCTGCGTGGAAAAGGTCTCCGAACATATTTCAACGACCACCCATTTCCGGTCGCCTCTCGGGGCGCTGGTGGTTTGCAGACGTCTCCTGAGGAAACTGCCTTCCGCTGGCAAGGCCTGTCAGAATGGATGGATCGCGGACTTACATTTTGGTGGTTCGATCACAACTGGGCATTCTCGATTCCACCGCCGATGGTCAACACCTCCATCACCAGTGGAGAATGGGACAACTTGGACAACGCAGCCTGGGGTTCTCATGTCTACTACAACGCTGTGAGTCAGTTCGACGAAACTGTCCGTGACCCAGCAGGCGATACCTTTTACCAGCGTCCCATGACATTGACGAAGTTTGGGTTGCCAGATTGGCGCCCTGGGATGCCATCGACTGGGCACGCCGAATCGCCAGCTCAACATCGATTCCCTGTTTGGTGGACTGGTGACGGAGTTCCGTTGCAAGGTTCGGTTGAGTCTATGGTCGACTCGGGTATCCACGACTTCAAACCATATGTGCACAGCGATTGCGGCGGCGACTCGCGACCCATCGGAAGCGGAAGTCTCATGCGCTGGACGGCTCACTGTGCGTTTGGCTCCATTCACCGCTTCCATGGCAGTGATCACAGACCATGGAGCTATGACAATCACACAGAAAATGTTATCCGCGACTACTTGAATGCCCGTTACAAGTTGGCTCCAACGCTGGTTGCAGCTGGTCACCAAGCGGCCGAAAGTGGTTTCCCGCTTGTTGGCCGTGGCGACTTGTTCTGGCCGGAACACGCAGAAGACGGAGCTTACGACAACACGCAGTATGTTTTCCTCAATGACACACTTGTGGCTCCAATTTTCGAGTTCATCTCGAACGAAACGAGCCGCAATGTTTGGATTCCGCCGGGCGACTGGGAAGACGCGTGGGACGGGAGTGTAGTGACTGGACCTCAAAATATCAGTGCGCAGCAACCCTATGAACGCATTCCCATGTAAGTTGCCTCGCATCGCTTAGCCATCAACTGACTGTATGGTTGATTCTTCGTGCAATGTGTGCGACGTCACGTGTAGGTGGTACAACAAGAACGGAGGTCTGATTGTGACCACCGATGAACCTGGATTGCGCATTGATGATGCCGATTGGAGCACACTGACCATCGATGCTTTCCCTCCCCGCAAAGGTACCGCAGTAACCACTCGCCGCGTTATTGTGCCGCGCAATGCTACGTTCGATGACCGCATGGAGCTGGTACTCACCACCGATGAGGACGGTACTTTGTCGATCGATATCGACGCGCCAAGCGTGGCTTCCACTGACGACGCGGAACAAGGCTGGGTTGTGCGCGTGCATCTGTTCTCGAAGCAAACTGTTTCTGCTGTCAATGTCGACGGGCTCGACTTGAAGGATGGTGACGGAGACGATGCGTTCCGACACATTCAACCAGTTTCCACAGGATCTGATTATTTCCCATTCGGTGGACGTGGATCCGCACCGGCTGAAAACGCTGGCCCTGTTGTGGAATTTCTGTTGCAACCCGCAAACAAGAAGCGTCATGTTGTGGCAAAGTTGGACTGAGTTCTGCTCATTTTGTAACTTGTTACATACGTCGTCATCGAGTACAGGGCTTTTCTGCCACCAATTATTTACAGCCTATTGCGTGAACAAATCATGATTTGCTTCCGGCTTGAACTAGTCCCTTGCGTACGAAGAATGACGTGCTCGGCCATGCAATTTTGTCTGAGCGAACCCATTCATTACTGGACTTCGACGATTGGTTATCATTGTTGTTGCCGTCCTCATCTTCATCATCCGAATCTAACAAGTCATTGAGAAGGTCGTCGTTGCTGTCGGCGTCTTTGGCAGCTTCTTTGGCACCCGTCTTCTCCCGAATTAAAGAGCAGTAGTCACCGGCAAAATAACCCTGTGCTCGCCATTTCAACATTGCTTCCGAACTGAATGGACCTTGCACTTGACCTCCCTCTTTCAAAGGTTTGTACTCCCATTGCCGTTGGTTGGGACGTGATCCGTCTTCAACTACAAATACGCTCTTTCGATCTTGCGCCACGTCTGCTCGCGCTTGATCCCGAGCTTCATTTCTCGCAATAATTTTCTGCAGGAACCGCGACGCCTTTTCGCGTTCCATTTCAAAAATTTGATTGCAAGCAAACTGCATCATGAGAGCATTTGCTGCGCCCAACAGTGCGTCGAGGGACTTCGCGTCCTTTTGAGGTGGCTCGGTGCTTTCCTTCTTCTGACTGGATCCTGGTCCTTTTTCTTTTGTCTTTGGCTTCTTCACTGCTTTGCGACCGCCGTAGCGTGACATCGCCTCGCTCACGGTTTCACCTGGTTTGAGCAAGTCGACGACGGTCTTCCACAATTCGACCTCATCTGGTAATTTGCTGTCTTCCTCTTCTTTTCTCTTTTCTTCCTCCGTTTTGGGCTTCTTATTCTTCGGAATGTAAATTGGCCCGTCAAGAAAGGCCTCATCAGCGTGCGCTCTGTTCGGAATATACCTGCCGTTCTCCAGAAAGCGCCCGTTTTCGCGCTCGTTCTTCATGTTGAATGGTTCTAGTTCATATCCCATGTCGACGTCTTTGTACATATTGACGTCAATGTCTTGCTCGTGAAGATCGGCTTCCATATCTTCTTCTCTCGTCTGTTCACCATCGCTATCGTCATCATCACTTAAATCCAACTCTTCGGCCCGTTTCCGCGCAGCGGCCAAGTGCTGCTTGCGCAAGCGCTTCATGCGCGCAGCAGCGGCATCTACCCGATGTTTGGTGTCAGATTTAGGGGGAGCCATAATGCCTCCACTTCGAGGCTTTTTTGCGGCATTATTACCTCCGTTCGGCGCCTTGCGTTTGTCTGCTGTCCCACTCATCGCGCAACACCGAAGCACGCTCTTTGTCAACTTTCAACGCGAAGCTGGCCTGGCCTGGCTTCGTGTTGCGTGTTGCAGTATGGTAAATTCTAAATTCTCGAGGCCGGTATGTTTTGTGCGTCAGAAATCGAACGGTACTTTTCTTCGGACAGTCGTGTAATTTACTGACTGCACGCCCAACATCACTTCACAGCTCTGCACGTTGCGCAACTCGCGCCGGCTAGTGTCCACCGTTTGGTTCCCGCACGCTTGTCCGCGAGTCTGAGTTGAATCCGAAATCTTGGCACACCAATATGTCACCCAGCACAGGAACTCCAACACTGCATCATGGCATCACTGCATCCGTCCGCTTCGATCACGACCACCGCACCGCATTTTCAACTTTTTCAAGCGCGTTGTGTTACACACTCATCTGTACACGTTCCTCGCCGCACATGCCTTGACCAACTCCATCTCCAACTACCATGTTTGTTGCATCGAACTATCGAACGAACCATCGAATGAACGAACTATCGAACGAACGAACGATTCAAACGAACGTTCGAACGTTCGAACGTTCGACGTCGACGTCGACGTCGTTCGTTGTTGGCGATGAGTTGTCGTCGTCCATCGTCGTTGTTGCCGCAGTTGACACATTAACTTATCATGTATTCCTGATTGTAGATATATTATCACACTCACGAACAGAACATGTACTTATCTACACCCGGGATTACCGGGAATATCCACCAATAAAACGATGGAATCCTGAACGTAGAGGACTACGATGGGGGTGGTGGGGCGACCATGATATCCATCACCGGGAACCACGCGGCGTAGCTGACACCTTCACAACATGCATTCCCAATTGCGGATATTCACCTCATAACCAATAACGCTAACTAGGGGTATCCACAACAGATATCATTGCAGTTATATGCACATGCATCCTATATGAGGATACACCACATCGGGGTAGTAACGGGGATGGATGGTGTCCATAAACGGGAATTACACATATTTTTGAGCTGCGGGAGGGAGGATCGATCGCGCATCGCGCGTTCGTTCGTTTGAAAGTTGAAGTGCGGCGTTGCCGCGAAGTAAAAAGCGCGCGCAAATTTTCGTCGTTGTTGCAGCAAGAGGCCGCGTTGCGCGTTGCTGCGTCTTGTTCGTGCGGTGGCCTGCGTTGGGTCCTTGGACGGAGGACGGAGGACGGAGGACGATAGGACGTATGGTGCAAGGTGACGGTTTGTTTGCTGACTGTGAAGTTGTTGGGGGTTGTTGTTGTTGTTGTTGTTGTTGTTGTTGGGGGTTGTTGGGGGTTGTTGTTGTTGTTGTTGTTGTTGTCGGGGGTCGGAGGAGTGTTGCTGTGTTGCTGTGTTGCTGTGTTGCTGTGTTGCTGTGTTGCTGTGTTGCTGTGTGGTGGTGTTGCTGTTGTGTGGACGGAAGGATGGTGAGAAGCACCGTCTGTGAGAGGGTTGGGGCTTTGTGTACGTTGACGGACACGTGCGGGCACACTAACTCACTCACCCGCACACACACAAACGCACTGGAAGAGAGAATGATGAGAGAGACAACCAGCGAGACTCACACGCATTCGAGCGAACATCGTGCTTGGGACACCAACACGTTGACGTCACACGATCGGTTTTGCGACAAATTGGATGTGGTGTAGGTGATATGCCACAAAGCGAACGCGGAGGTGACTTCTGCGGCGTGCTGCTGGGGTGAGCACGCCAATCGGTGGCCTTCCTACACCGGCCGTCCGCCACAAGGATGCTGGATTTATGTTGTTGATGGTCGTGTTGACGAGCAGTAGACCCGAGTGTGTCGTGTCGGTCTCGACGCAAACTAGTGACAAGAAAATTGTGGCGGTGAGATGTGCGACGAGCGAACAAGAAGTTTGAAACAAGAGGAGAGGAAAAGTGTGGGGTTTTGCGGAGGGTTGATGTAGCCTTCGAGATGACGCAATTAAGTGCAACGTGACACTGCGGGTTCGGGAGGATGCCAAAACTGTCTCCCCAAAAGCAAGAGGAATTGCGAACACCTCATCGTTCGCCAACCACGAAGTTCTCGACGAAACGGAAGGCCACACAAAGTCCCTCGTCGTCTCCAGCGCTTGTGTTATCACCGGCAACTGTTGCGCTGGCCTTCAAGCGCTTGTCGCTCTTTTACGAATTCGTCATTTCCGTATGCCTGACCCCGAAATCGGCCGACCAACCGCTCCGCCCGAAAAGTAGCTCAATCATCTCTCTAAAATCGTGGTTTCAAAAGCACGACCTCTGGCATGCCGGCCTCGAAGAGCATCTCGTTGAAGTATTTGGACCTGGATACCATTTGCGATCTGCAAGAGAGCTTTTGATGAACAAGCGCCAAGACGATGTGGATTTGTGTAGCAAGCTGGCACCGTCAAAGTTGGCAGCGTTCCATTCCGCACGTTCACTTTTTAAAGCGGAGATGACTCGGACTTACACGCGGGTCGACCACACCTATGTCACCACTGGTCCGGTGATATCTACCTTTGAGTACGTTCGCCGTCAAACACCTGAAAATGAAATCATGAGGCAGAAAGACGAGAAGGGCAGAACGCGCGTGGTTCACAGCCGGGTCACGATGCAAGAAGTGGTAGAGAACAGCATCAACGATATCCGCACCCTGTTGCGCGCTCTATCGCATGCTGGGGTGGAGGGTTCTGCACTTGCCAACGCCATTTCAAATGCGCACGAGACGAATTCACCTCTACATTGTTTGGTCAAGGCGACTGACAGCAATACAAATGCAGCATGTCCGATACGGTCTCGCGGGTTCGAGGCCATCCACCAATGCTTGGCAGCCATTTTCGAATCCCCGTACCTGTACCACATTGGTTGCCATCTTGCCAGACGAGAATACGATAGCGGCATGAATTCGTTTTCTGGCCTGGGCAACTTGTTGAACGTAATCTTGCGCTCGGCGGGTCCAGCCTGCGACAACCCAGAATCTTCAACTTCAGACACAGTAGCGGAACGGTATCGTCTGGTTGAACAAATAGTTCGCGCGTGCCTCGAAGGCCTTCGAGAGCCGAGCATTGCGGAAGGCAATTTGTATTCCCGAGGTCCTGTGCGCCAAATGCGACACGCATTCGTCGAACACGTCCTCTACAAAAAGCACTTGCTGAGAGACCTGCTCAGCCGACATTTTGACAATCCCGATGAGGACAACGAGGACTCTAAATCGAACATGTTGTTCATATTCGAGAGGACGATGCACAGTCTCACGCTGACGCCCAATGGTTCTCACCGCTTCAAGCAGTCGGACATCAATAGTTTATTTCGGTTCTTGTTCGGGTTCCCATTGAACCAAGATATGTTGGGATTTCGGCCCCTGGGCGACTATGTTGCCGCACTCGCTGCCCACCCGTCCATGTTGCGCAACACCATTAGGGCTTGCAATGCGGTGAATCACTTGATTTCAGTTGCTCAGCGGTCACAGCAGACCGGCGTCGTTGACAAATTGATCGTATTCTGCCGCGAGACTAATATTTTCTGCATGCTCAAGAACCTTCTCTACCATACCGACAAGACCCTTCACGCGGGGAAACTGGGTTCGGAGAAAGTACAACTTCATGATCACGTCGGGCACCATGCGCAGAACCCGCACGAGGTCGAGGCTCCGCTGTCGGTGCACCTTGTCGAGGTGCGTCGCAATGTGTCCATCGTGCAGGCTACGCGTTTACCGTCGACTGATGTGTGTTGCTTGCTGTCGTCTTTGCCAGGCTTGTGCTCGTTTCTGGTGCACGCTGTGCACTGCGGCTCCTGCGGAAACACTCGCCCTGCTGCGTGAACTGACTATAGAAAACCCAAGCCCACAGCAAATGACTCCAAGATCCTTGCAAGTGATGGGCGACTGGCGGGCGCTGTTTTTGGCGGCACTGCGCAAACCAATGGGTAACGGAGAAAACAAGCTCAGACCACAAGTCAACCTGCACACCAAGGTCTGATTTGCTTGTGATCGCTCGACCCTTTTGTGTTCAGGTCTGATTGACACGTCGTCTGTGCATGTAGGAATCCATCATGCGGCTTTTTCAAGTTGTGACCTGCATGGACTACAAGTACTTTGTGAAGCGCAATTCGTCTGCTTCCATTTTTGTGGACTTACTTCCACAGCTTCATTCACACATACTGTCGTGCCTCACGAAAAACGGCTCGGTGCACTCGTTCTGCGACGGCGTTGATGTTTCTGGCCGCAACGTTCGTGGTGCGCCATGTGAATATCTCGGAGTGGATCACCGCTACGCCAAGCTTCAGTCCACAATTGTGCAATTGGTTGTGTCGTTGACGGCATGCTTCGAACAATCTCGGCAATGGATTTGCGAACCGAAAGTCCAAAAACAAGTGTGCGCATGGCTGCGGAGACCTCAAACTGCTGGCGCGGCCTGCATGATTTTGAGCAATTGTGCAGTTTACGGCCGGTTTCTCAGGCTGCTGGAGTTTAAAGGTATTTGGGAAGGCCTCAAGGCAGGCGTATTCGATCCCATCAGTCAGCGGGCAGCGGCACCTGCACCATCGTCGAGCGGGTCTTCTGTGGCCGCTGTAACGCACGCGAGACGAGAAAGACAGTTTGTTAGGCGCGATCAAGCACTGCTGCGAGCTGCCGCGCATCTCTTGCGGCAACTGTGCCTGAAGTCGCGGTGGAACCGCAACTGCATAGATTACCATTGCGCGGTTTTGAACAGTACCGAGCTACAAGGAATGCTTGGCTCGCTAGACAAAAGGTTTCTCACTCGTGTGTGTCCGTATGTTCACACGCGCAAAGGTTTGGAGAGTCAATTCCAGAAGTACTTCAACCGCATAACGCAAGGCACCGTTGACGAAAAACCAAGAAAAACCAACGCAGGGAAGCAGAAGAGACAGCTCTCAACGCCGTCAACGCCTCAGAGTTAGGGCACTGCCACGTTGTGTGGTGCAGGTTGTTGCGTTATGTTTTAATCTAATCGTTGCATGCGTGCGTACGCGAACTTTTGTCGCGCCGCATCCTCTGTTTGCTGTCGCACGACCTGGATGAGCTCCTGTTTGGCAGCCTCCTCGTTCTGCAACAAAGTCAATAATGCAGAGTATATCACGAACAGACCTTGTGCAGAGTGTCCACGAACACGAACTTGGTGATGTGGCGACACGAGCACGAACCGGGAGATTTTTCGTCGCCATATTTTCAGCGATCAGGCGTCGCCCTTCGTCTGTTTGCAGGTTTTCTTCCAAGGCTTGCAAAGCTTGCTCAACGTTCTGCTGAACATACATCTGTTCGCTAGTCATACTGCCGTAAGCTCCAGCGCCAAGGCCACCGGAGCCACCCGCTGCAGGCGCTCCTGCTGCAGCCGCGCTCGCATTGGACCTGCGTTGTTCGTGGAATGGAGGAGGAGGACCACGGCTTCTGTATGGGCTCTGCAGATGCATACGAACTGGAGTAAAGACGACGCAACCACAACTTCGCCCCCTAAACCCAAGCATAACAACGGACCTCGCCGGACTGAGAAAGGCGGACCGTCCGCGCAGGTGCTGGCTGGTTTGCGGGAGGCTAAAGTGGACATTTCAGACATTTACTCAGCACGCAACGTGGGCAGAGCACCTGCAAACAAAAAGCGACACAACGTACCAAGCCCCCTTTCGCGACCAATCCATTGTTGCTCTCGGCCTGCTCAAGCTGCTGAAGGCGGCCGAAGAGCGACAGAGCAGTTGGCCGTTGGCTCTCATCAGAGTGCCAACACAGTGCCATGAGGTCTTCAAGTGCAGGCGTGCACAGGCCCTGCGGCAGCGGCAACGGCGGACGGACCTGCATGACAGTACACAGCGAGCGAAGGCAGTGAGCTGGAGGAGGAGGGCACGATATGAGCTGCATCAGTGTGACTCCTACCTCGTTGAGGCCGACCTCGGCTTTCATTCGGGACGCTGCAATGTTGGAAAACGGCCGCTTCAGCGAGTACAACTCCCACATTATAATGGCAAGTGAATAAATATCGACGGCCGTGGTGTACGACGACTTTCCGAGAAGAAGTTCAGGGGCCATGTAAAAGCGGTTTCCCGGGCGAAGCGTCATTCGGTAGTCATACGGGCGCGAAAGACCGAAGTCAGAGACCTTGGCTCGAAACTGGTCGTCGAGGAGGACGTTGCCGCTCGTTAAGTCTCGGTGGATGATCGCCGGCGAGCATTTGTGCAAGTATGCCAGACCGAGGGCCACGTCCGAGATAATTCGGTGTTTCTGCCCGCGGTTCAGTGGCACCCAGTCAGCTGGCTTGTGCCTCTTGTGCAAGTAGTCCTGCAAAGAACCCTTGGTCATGTACTCCAACACGATGAACAGGTTGTCCGGGCGAGCGCAGGCCCCGAGGAACTGGCAAATACGGGGGTGGCGCAACTGCACCAGAATGGCGACTTCGCGATGGAAGTTTTTGCGCGCGGCATCGGCTCCTTCGCCGCGAATACCGTTTTTGAAGCGCTTTACGACCACGTCTTGCTGGTGCCACATCGCTTTGAAACACTCGCCGAAAAACCCTTCACCTATTTTTGCACCGTCTTGGATTTGTTCCGGCGGTATCTCCCACGTTGGCGGCGGCTCATTCGGGTCCACCTTTGTGTCCAGTTCGTCGCTCCACGAGCGCTTCGGGGGTGCGTGAGAGGCCTTCGCAAGGGCGGCGCCTTCCACCGGCGGGGTTTTTGACTCCGACGCCTCGGCGTCTTCCTTTTGCTCCTTGCCTCCAACTTCAACCATCTCTACCACTGCAGATGGGGCTTTGTCATTGTCAAGGTACCTGTTGCTTCCGTGTGCATTCTTTGTGGGGTCACTGGGAGTGTACCCGTGGCGCACCAACGTGGTCGGTGCGAGGAAAGTTGTGCGGAAGCTCTCCACCAGGCCAAATGTGATCAATAGGAACAACGCGTTGGCGGACATCCCAATGACCCAAAACATGTTGAACGTGAAGACCCAGTTGGGGAAATACGGTATCGTAGCAGGAACGTGCGTCAAGACAGCAAGGGCAACGTGCGCGACGAAAAGGAGGAACAGGAACGCAGACGCAGAAGCCAGGATCGGCAATTGGCGTGTGCTGCAGCAGATCGTGTTCAAGTGCCCGTAACAGGGCAATGGCGACAGGAAGAAGGTCACCGTGAATTGCAGCAACGCAGCACCCCAGAAGATGACGCCCCCAATGCTGAGGTTCTCATATCCACCTAGCGAAAACAGGACTTGCACACGTGTGCAGTTCTCCTGACCAAACTCCTGGTCGGTAGCGCATAATATACTTTCATTGGACAGAGAAAAGACGTTGGGGACCCAATCCACGGCGTACATGAGGAGCAGGCAAAACCCGGAGACGGCTAGTCCGTACAACAGGAATATGAAGTTGAAGAAGCGGATCCAGCACAGCGTCGTGGCCGTGCAACAGTGGACGTTCTTGATTTTGCGAGCGAGCCACTGAGGAGCCTTGCGGCGGTGGTACTCATTGAACTCGTCGGAGAAGCGGCACCCACAGCAGTCTCGCTCCAAGTCGTCGTCCCATTCTCCTAGGTTAGGCATGGTGGGCAGCCGCGGCGCCACTGGACGTACAGAAGACTGGATTCAGGCGCAGCGAATTGACAAATTACTGATACAGATCGATAGCGTTACAATTCAAGAGAGAACTGCACGTCGAATGACCGCCAGTGCGTCTTCTGGCAGACAAGCGACTCCATTGTTGAGTCAGCTGGGCGCACAGGCAGCCGAACAAACCGTTTAGAGTAGTGCAATTTTTTTGGCCGGCCACGTATTAGTCTTCGCATTTGATACCCTGCACGCACTAATGTGCAAACACACAACCGCACCGTCGGTACATGGAAGGTCGACGTGTCGTGGGAGACGCATAGGGAAGGAAACACAGGACTGCTCGACGGATTCTTCACTGGTCGTCCACCGCGGACGTCCACCGCTCGTTCCTCACCCAATTTTGACCCAAACCAGTTCACTGTGTCATCGTCGTTCGCTCGCTCGCTCGTCACCTGTCTATCAACGTCATCCAGCCTTCGTTTATTCACT
>ENA-OWNT01003253-OWNT01003253.1-seawater-metagenome-genome-assembly--contig:-NODE-3253-length-15536-cov-18.380684_pt1 | contig 15536 bp, 7 predicted proteins | sample MGYA00238136_ERZ651165 | MGnify/ENA primary metagenome ERZ651165 (study PRJEB26861, sample SAMN08777766) | seawater metagenome | isolation source: coastal seawater | place: USA: Florida | collected...
GCCAACACCGACCCGGAGCTGCTCCAGGAGATGTCGGGCGCCCTGGCCTACGCCACCGTGGCATACGCGATGGCCAAGCCCTAAAGCTGCAGGCGGTTCGCCGCAGGTCAACAGGCGGGCGGCTGCTTGCCTCTTTTTCGAGTACACAAGCGCCGCCTGTACCGTCCGGCCGCCACAAAATCGGGTAGTTTTGCGTCCCTTTGAACCAAAAAAACAGGTACCCGCTACTCAGGTGCTGAGAATTTCCTGAGACTACGATAGGAGCCGTCAGGCAGGACAGACATACCTGATCTGTCCAGTTCACGCATAGAAAACCTCTATAGGTGAAATAAATACGGGTCTCGTGAGAGTAACGGCTGGCGCGCCTTCGTTGCCGCGCTGCGTTCTTCCTGTGCCCGTCATCCGGAATCCTGAGCTGTCTGAATGCTCGGGAAACTTCACTCGTCGGAAGCACGGGGGACATCGACAAATGGATATCTTTGAAAGTTTGGAATCTGAGGTTCGGACCTATTGCCGCAGCTGGGACACCGTGTTTGAGCGTGCCGCCGGCAGCAGCCTCTACAGTGAAGACGGCCGGGAATACCTCGACTTCTTTGCCGGTGCGGGAGCACTGAACTACGGACACAACAACCCGGTGCTGCTGAGGCCGCTCGTCGACTACCTGCTCTCCGGCGCGATCGTCCATTCGCTCGACATGAAGACGGTCGCCAAGCGGCGCTTCCTCGAGACATTCCAGGAATTGATCCTCAAACCCCGGAATCTGGACTACAAGGTCATGTTCCCTGGCCCGACCGGAACAAACTGCGTGGAGGCTGCTCTGAAGCTGGCCCGCAAAGTCACCGGCCGGCAGCACATCCTCAGCTTCACCAACGCCTTCCACGGAATGACCCTGGGCTCCTTGTCAGTCACCGGGAATTCAATGAAACGGCAGGGAGCCGGCGTTCCGCTGACGAACGCATCGAGCATGCCCTATGACGGATTCTTCGACGGCCAGACGCCGGACTTCCTCTGGCTCCGGCACGCGCTGGAGGACAGCGGTTCGGGGGTCGACAAACCGGCCGCGGTGATCGTGGAAACTGTACAGGGCGAAGGCGGACTCAGGGCCGCCCGGGCATCCTGGCTGCGAGGACTTTCGGAGCTGTGCCGCCAACACGACATCCTGCTCATCGTTGACGATGTACAGGCCGGATGCGGACGAACTGGAACATTTTTCAGTTTTGAGGAGGCGGGAATCACCCCTGACATCGTCTGCCTTTCGAAGTCCATCTCCGGCTTCGGGCTGCCTTTGGCCCTGACACTGTTCAAACCCGGCTTGGACATTTGGAAGCCGGGAGAGCACAACGGAACATTCCGGGGGCACAACCCGGCATTCGTGACAGGAACTGCTGCCCTGGAACACTACTGGCAGGACGGCCGGTTTGAGTTGAAAGTCGCGGGCACTATCTCGCAGCTGCACGAGGGTCTTTCCCGGATCGCGGCGGGCGTCGAAGGCGCGACGGTCCGTGGCCGGGGTTTGCTGGCGGGTGTCTGCTACCCCAGGCCCGACACAGCGGAGAAGATTGCGGCTGAAGCGTTCGCCCGCGGTCTGCTCGTGGAAACGTCCGGCCCGCAGGGTGAAGTCCTCAAGACGATGCCCGCGCTGACTATCAGCTCCGAGGATCTGCAAAGGGGTCTCGATATTCTCGCTGAGGCCGCAGAATTTGTGACCGGAGCGCCGGTCCCCTTGGTATCCACAGTTTGAGGTTCCGCAAGGAGGGACCCGCAACCGACGGGTCCCTCGCGGAAGACCTCGGTGCAGAAGGCCTCCGTGAAGAAAGTCTTCGTGCAAAAGGCTCTGCACAGCGGGGCGAAGACCGCTCGCAAGAATCGATGCAGATTTCGGGGAGAGAAATGGGTACCCGCAAAGCAACAGCGGCTAACGATCGCATTCTAGAGGAATCGAGCCAGATGATTCCCCCGGGAAGTGTCATTGTGCAAAAGTTCGGGGGCTCGTCACTGGCGGACGCCGCGGGCATCATGCGTGCGGCCGAGCGCATCGCCAAGACGCGGGCGAACGGATATCGGGTGGTGGCCGTCGTGTCCGCCATGGGCGATACCACCGATGAACTCTGCGACCTCGCTGCTGAGGTCTCCACTCGACCGCTTCCAGTGGACCTCGATGCCCTGCTAAGCATCGGTGAACTCGTGTCCTCGGCCCTGTTGGCGATCGCGCTGGCAGATCTTGGCCAGGTGCCCCGCACTTTTACCGGCAGCGCGGCCGGCCTCATCACCGACAGCATTCACGGCAAAGCACACATTACCGATGTCAGGCCGGACCGCGTTCGCACCTGCCTGGCTCGCGGCGAAGTCCCGATCGTTGCCGGGTTTCAGGGCAGGACCAAGAAGCGGAAAAAGGTGACTACCCTCGGACGCGGCGGCTCGGACCTCACCGCGGTTGCGCTTGCCGCAGCGCTGGGGGCCAGCATGTGTGAAATCTATACCGATGTCGACGGCGTCTACACGGCGGACCCCAGGGTGGTCCCGGCAGCGCGCAAGATAGAGGTCCTCTCGAGCGAGGAAATGCTTGAGTTCGCGGCCTCCGGGTGCAAGGTACTGCATCTGCGGTGTGTTGAATATGCCCGCCGGTTCGGCATTCCGATCCACGTGAGATCCTCATTCGTGCCGGAGCCGGGGACGTTGATCCTGCCCGGCCTTGACCGCCATGCACGCCGCCAGCCCGCGCGGGAGCAGGCGCTGGTGACCGGCGTAGCAGGGGTCAACTCGGCGTCGAAAATAGTCGTTCAAGGAATTCCCGACCGACCGGACAGCATCGCGCGCATCTTCCATGTGCTGTCCCGTTCGGGGACCGACGTCCAGACAATAGTCCAAAATGCGGCCGGCCCGGGCTCAAGTCGTTCCGACGTTGCCCTGATCCTTCCAGAAGCGCAGGCGGCTCCGGCCCTTGCCGTGCTGAACGCAGCCCAGGGAGCCATCGGATTCCAGAGCTTGCAGCACGATAGCCACGTGGGCAGGGTCTCCGTCACAGGTCTGGGCATGCGGTCCTCGCCGGAAATCTTCTGCACATTCCTGAAGGCCCTTTCGGACATCGACGTGGAACTGGATCTGGTTGATATCTCCGAGACCTGTTTGGGGGCCGTCACCCACACCGACCGGCTCGCGGATGCCGAACGTGCTGTCCGACGGGCATTCGGCATGGCCCCGGCGGACGGGGAAGCGATGGTGGGTCGCGTCAGCGACTTCACGGTCGCTGTCGGTCCTCCGGTCGGCACTTGGGCTGAGATATCTGGCCACGACATGACCCACGTCCAGCGGGACGTCAGAACTGTGGCACGTCACTTCTAGCGAAGGAGCTAAAGGATGGGCAAGACCGCGAGGATCGGCAACAGCCTCACCATACCCCCTGAGTTGCGCGGAAAAATGTCGACCGTCAGCGGTTCGGAGGGGGGAACCATCCTGACGTCGGCTGCGCCGGATCAGTCCGCGCGCTGGCATCGGGGCGAGCGACTGGACCAGCTCTTTGAGGATCGCTGTGACCGGCTGCAGGAACAGGGGCTGGACGACCAGATCGCCGTGGATGCCGGGGACGTCGTCCTGACGTACGGGGAGCTCGATGAACGGGCGAACCAGTTGGCGCGGCATCTCCTGGTGTGCGGTGCCCGGCCGGGGGACCGCATCGCGTTGCTGTTTGACCAGCCGTGGCGGTCGTACGTGGCGATGCTTGCCGTTCTGAAGATCCATGCGGCCTACGTTCCCCTGGATCCGGGATTTCCCCCTGATCGTCTTCAATACATTGTTGAAGACGCCAATGTGGCGATGATCCTGTCACTGTCACATCTGAAGGATCTGCTGCCTGAAGTGGCCGCTGTCACCGTGTGCCTTGATGATGTGCAGGCGCAGATCGACGCCAAGGACTCTTCCCGCCTGGGCAGTGCGGACCATGGCGGGACGAAGGATGAACTGGCGTACATCATTTACACCTCCGGTTCGACGGGCCGGCCGAAGGGCGTGGCGGTGGAACAGGCCAGTATCTGCAATTTCGTCAGGGTGGCCTCTGACATCTACGGTATTGAGCCGACGGACCGCGTGTACCAAGGCATGACGATCGCCTTTGATTTTTCGGTGGAAGAAATCTGGGTCGCCTGGATGGTCGGCGCCACTCTGGTGCCTAAACCCGGACGATCCAGCATGCTGGGTGCCGAACTCGCGGAGTACCTGCAGGAAAAGCGGATCACGGCTCTGTGCTGTGTCCCAACGCTGCTGGCGACGCTCGACGACGACTTGCCGGATTTGCGGTTCCTGCTGGTCTCCGGGGAGGCGTGCCCCAAGGATCTCGTCTTGCGCTGGCACCGCCCCGGCCGTCGCTTCCTGAATGTCTACGGCCCGACCGAAGCGACGGTAACGGCCACGTGGTCGGTCCTCGACCCTGACGTGCCGGTGTCCCTCGGCGTGCCGCTGCCCACGTACTCGGCGGTCATCCTTGACCCCGATGAGAGCCGTGCGCTGCCCCGCGGTGAATCCGGTGAGATAGGCCTCGCCGGGGTGGGCCTTGCCCGGGGATACGTGAACCGCGAAGACCTGACGGAACGGGCGTTTGTGCCGGACTTCCTTGGGATCGGGAACAACCCCTCCGGCCGGATCTATCGCACCGGGGATCTGGGACGGGTCAACGACGACGGGGAACTCGAATACTTCGGCCGGATCGACACTCAGGTCAAAATCCGCGGCTACCGTATCGAGCTGAGCGAAATCGAATCCATCCTCCTGCAACTGCCCGGAATTGCGCAGGCAGTCGTCCAGACATATGAACCGGAACCCGGAACTGTGGAACTGGCCGCCTACTACACCGTTCGCCAGGACGTCGAGGGCGTGGATCCCCATGACCTCCACCGGATGCTGCGCACCAGGCTTCCCGGGTACATGGTTCCAGCCTATTTTGAACAGCTGGACGCCATTCCCATGATGGCCAGTGACAAGGTGGACAGGAAACGGTTGCCCCGTCCAGAGCACAGGATCAGCCAAGCTGCCTCCGGGTCGTTTACCGCGCCTGCAACCGCCGCCGAAGAGGCCCTGGCGGTGCAGCTCGGCGCCGTGTTGAGTCTTGACAAGGTGTCAACCGACGCCCACTTCTTCAACGACCTGGGTGCGGACTCGTTGTTGATGGCGCGCTTTTGCGCCCGGATCAGGAAAGAAACCGCCCTGCCGCCGGCCGCAATGCAGGACATCTATGAGAACCCGACGGTACGGCAGCTTGCCGCGTGCCTCGAAGCCCGGCACAGTGAATCTGTTGACAGCGCGGCCCTGCCGGAGGCCGGCGCTGTGCTCCCGGAACCGATGCCCCCGGTGAGCTCGTTCCAGTACGCATTCTGCGGTGTCATCCAATTGCTGGTTTTCCTGGGTTACACGATGTACGCCGCGTGGCTGCTGATTTTTGGCTACGAATGGACGCTGGGGGGAACCACCTTCCTCGACATGTGGCTCCGCTCCATGGGCTTCGGTGCTGCCATGTTCGTGATCCTGTCGGTGACCCCGATCATCCTCAAATGGGTCCTCGTCGGACGGTGGAAGCCTGGCACTATCCGAATATGGAGTCTGGCCTATCTTCGTTTTTGGGTGGTCAAGACACTGACCAGGGCAAATCCGCTCGCACTGTTCGCCGGCTCTCCGCTCTATGTGCTGTACCTGCGGCTGCTGGGCGCAAAGATTGGCAAGGGCGTGGTGATCTTCTCCCGGAAGCTGCCCGCGTGCCCCGACCTGCTCACCGTCGGTGACAATACCGTCATCCACAAAGACGCCTCGATCCTGTGCTACCGGGCACATTCGGGGCTCATCGAGATGGGCCCGGTGACTTTGGGAAGCAACGTTCTTGTCTCCGAGAGGACCACCCTCGACATAGGAACGTCGATGGGCAACCACACCCAGCTCGGACATGCTTCTTCGCTGCAGACTTCGCAGGCCGTGCCCGACGGGGAGGTCTGGCACGGTTCCCCCGCCGCGCGTGCCAGCGCCAACTACCTTCGGGTCCCGGCCGTCCGCTGCAGCACCCGTCGGAGAGTCATATACAGCCTGCTCCAGTTGTTCAACCGCCTGGTCCTGGTTGTTCCGGCGGCCGTTCTCGGCCTGGCCGCGCTCCTGCCGCCCTACCTGAACACCGGCCACCTGCAGTTGGGCGCCTTCACGTTCTTTGTTGACGTGATTGTTGTGACGCTGGTGGTGTTCATTGGCGGCCTGATCACCGGTCTGGTGGTGGTCATCTGTGTTCCGCGGCTGCTGAACCACTTCCTCAAGCCCGATGTGGTCTATCCGCTCTACGGCTGGCATTTTTCGATCCATCGGATGATAGCCCGGGTCTCGAATGTCAGGCTCTACAAAGACGTCTTCGGCGACAGTTCCTACATCGTGCACTACCTGAAGGCCCTGGGCTGGGACCTGGGCAAGGTCCAGCAAACGGGATCGAACTTCGGCCCCACGCTGGGCCACGAGTCGCCATTCCTCAGTTCGGTAGGCACAGGAACCATGGTTTCCGACGGCCTGAACATGATGAATGCCGATTACACCAACACGTCCTTCCGGCTCTCGCGGGTCCAGATCGCCGGTCATAACTTCCTGGGCAACAGCATCACCTTTCCGATTGGAGCGCGGGCGGGGGAGAACTGCCTGCTGGCCACGAAAGTGATGATTCCGATTGACGGCCCGATCCGGCGGGACGTGGGTCTGCTGGGGTCGCCCGCATTCGAGATTCCACGGTCCGTTCAGCGTGACGCGGAGTTTGACGAACTCAAGATCGAAGACGCCATGAAGCGGCAGCTCCCGGCCAAGAACCGGCACAACATCATCAGCATGGTGCTGTTCCTGGCCGTGCGCTGGTGCCTCGTGCTTGCTGCCACGCTCGCCGGCGCCGTTGCCGTATCGGCCCACAGCTTCCTCGGTGCGCTGTCCGTCGCCGGGGCAATGCTCGGCCTGTTGGTTTTCCGCGTGCTGTTCACCGCATTGGTGGAGCGTTCGGTCATGGGGTTCCGGCATCTGAAGCCGCAATACTGCTCCATCTACGATCCCTACTTCTGGCGGCATGAGCGTCTCTGGAAGCTCCTGGCCGTGGCGCCGTTCCACGGGACGCCTTTTAAGGCTTTGATCTGGCGGATGTTGGGTGTCAAGGTGGGCAAGCGGCTCTACGACGCCGGGCTGATCATGCCGGAGAAGACCCTCGTGACGATCGGCGATGACTGTACGTTCAACGAGGGGACCCACGTTCAGGGCCACTCCATGGAGGATGGGACCTTCAAGTCCGACCGCATCGTGATCGGAAATGGCTGCTCCCTGGGCGTGGACTCCTGGGTCAACTACGGGGTGACGATGCACGATGGATCGACGCTAGGGGCCGACGCCCTCCTGATGAAGGGCGAGGACGTCCCGGAAAATGCCATTTATTCCGGCAACCCGGCGCGTGAGGTGATGAGCCCCGTCGCAGCCAAACCGCTCGCGGCCGTGGTGTCCGGGAGCCCCCGGCACGGCGGTCCGCGCCACGGCGGCCCCCGTCACAGGGAGGCCGTCGCCTCCCCGGGCGGACTCCTCAGAATCTCGAAAGGTACCTACGAAACCCACGGAATCCACGGTACCCACAGGGCACCGAAGGCATCGCGGGGCCAGGCCAAGCCCACCGTCCACATCAAGGCCGAGGTCAAGGCCCAAGTCAAGGCCCAAGCCAAGGTTCAGGCAAAGGCCCCGGCCCAGGCCGAGATGCCGGGTTCCCGTTCCTAGTGCGACCCCGTCGGCAGCGGAGCGTCCTCGGCGAAGTCCTCGGGGAAGTCGTCGGGGATGTCATCCGTCGCGGCGGCCGGCCCGGAATGGCGTCCGCGGGGCTGGGACTTCTGTAGGGCCTTCCGCTCCCGGCGTCCTTCCACGAGCCGGTACAGGACCGGAACCAGGATGAGCGTGAGGGCGGTGGAGGAGATCAGGCCGCCGATCACCACGATCGCCAGGGGCTGGGAGATGAAGCCCCCGCCGCCGGTCAGGCCCAGCGCCATGGGCGTCAGGGCAAACACCGTGGCGAGGGCGGTCATGAGGATGGGGCGGAGGCGCTGGCGGGCGCCATGCGTGATGGCGTCCGCCACGGCCATCCCGGGTTCGCCGTTGCGCGGCTGGCGGTACTGGTTGATGAGGTCGATCAACACAATCGCGTTGGTCACCACAATGCCTACGAGCATCAGCATGCCGATCAGGGAAGGCAGCCCCAGCGGCACGCCCGTCACCACGAGCAGGGCGATCGCACCCGTCGCCGCGAACGGGACCGAGACCAGCAGGATCAGGGGCTGCACGAGGGACTTGAACGCAGCCACCATGATCACGTAGACGATCGCGACGGCGGCCAGGAGCGCCAGCCCCAGCTGGCGGAAGGAATCGGCCTGCTGGGTCGTGGCGCCGCCGATCGTGGCGGTAACTCCCGGCGGCAGCTGTACTGACTTGAGGCGGTTCTGCACTTCGGTGCTCACCGCGCCGAGGTTGGCGCCCGACGGCGTCACGGAGACTCGCGCGGTGCGCTGGCCGTTGCTGGCGGTAATGGAGACGGGGACGTCCACCTGCTCTACCGAGGCGATGCTGCCCAGCGGCACGGCGCCGGCCGCCGTCGGGAGCGGGATGTCCCGGACGGCGTCGATACTCGTGAAGCGGGTGCCTTCGCCAATCCGGACGGGGAAGTCGTTGGTGTCGATCCGGACCGTCCCGGCTGGAATCGGGCTGATCGTTGCCGCCAGGATCCCCGCCACGCGCTCTTCGTTCAGGCCGGCCGCGACTGCCTTGGCCCGGTCCACCTTGACTTGGACCACCGGCTGGCTGGCGGCCAGATTGGTCGCCACCTCGCTGCTGCCGGGCACCCCGTCCATGGCCTTGACCATCGCGTCGCTGGCGGCCCGGAGGTCAGCGGTGTTGGCCGCCTTGAGCGTGATGTCCACGGTCGATGAGGTGCCGAAGCCGCCCTGCTGGGAACCGACGGTGATCTTTCCGGCGTCGCCGAGCTTGGCGAGCTCATTGCGGACGGTCTCCTGGAGCTTGCCCTGGTTGGCTTTTTCGTCCGTGACCACCGTGAACGTCGAATTCGACGCGCCGCTGGAGAGCAGGGCCGAGAAGCCGGTCTGGGCGTTGCCCGTGGTGGACTGGACATCCTTGATTCCGTCGATGCCCCGCAGGACGTCCTCGACCCGGATGGCCGACGCGCTGGCCTCGTCAAGGCTGGTCCCGGCCGGCAGGGCCTGCTTGACGGTCATGCTGTTCTCCCCGGAGCGGCCCAGCAGATCGGTGGCGAGCAGCGGGGACATGGCCACGGTGCCGCCGAGGACCAGGGCCGCGGCGACCAGGGTGAGGACGGGATGCCGCTGCGTGCCGGACAGGACCGGCAGATAGCCGCGCTGCAGCAGCGTGCGCTGCTCGGCCTCATGTGCCTTCGCGGCAATGACAGCGGGGGAGCCTGTGACGGCTGGAGTGCGCAGGAACCAGTACGCCAGCACCGGCACGATCGTCAGCGAGACCAGCAGCGAGGAAATCAGCGCGATGGTCACGGTGAGGGCGAACGGCCGGAACAGTTCGCCGGCCAGGTCGCCGACGAACGCGATCGGCAGGAACACTGCCACCGTGGTCAGGGTCGAGGCCGTGATGGCGCCGGCGACCTCGCGGATGGAGGTCACGATGGCGGTGATTTTGTCCTCGCCATAGCTGAGGTGGCGCTTGATGTTCTCGATGACCACGATCGAGTCGTCCACCACGCGGCCGATCGCGATGGTGAGCGCGCCCAGAGTCAGGATGTTCAGGGAGTAGCCGGTGGCCGAGAGCCCGATAAACGTGATCAGCAGCGACAACGGGATGGACACGGCCGTCACCAGGGTTGCACGCACGGACATCAGGAACACCAGGATCACCACGACGGCGAAGCCCAGGCCCAGCAGGCCCTCCGTGGTGAGGTCCTTGATCGACTTCTCGATGAACGGCGCCTGGTCGAAGACCGGGGTGAACTTGGCGTTGGATCCGAGCTCAGCCTCGAGCTGCGGGATGGCGTCCTTCACCGCATGGGAGATCGCGACGGTGTCGCCCTCGGGCTTCTTGGTCACGGACAGGGCGAGGGTTTCCTTGCCGTTCGTTCGCGTGATGGACGTCCGCGCGTCCTCGACCAGGCTGACGTCCGCCACACTGCCGATCGTGGCAGCATTGCGGGCCGCGCCCAGGGGGAGGGCCTTGATGGCGTCGAGGGAATCCACCGGGCTGCCGATCTGCAGCGAGAGGGTCTTGCCCTGCTCCTCGACCGTGCCGGCCGGAACCAGCGATCCGTTGTTCTTCAGGGCATCACTGATGGACTGGATACTCGCGCCCGATTTTGCCAGGTCCCCGGGCCGCGGCAGGATCTGGATGTGCTGGGTGGCGCCGCCGGTCACATCGGCGCCCCTGACGCCGTCGAGCTTCTGCAGCCGGGGGACACTGAGCCGGGCGAGATCGGCGTTGAGCTCGCTGAGCGGCTTGTCCGAGGACACGGCCAGGAACACGATCGGGAAGTCGCTGATGCTCCCGGCGATGGCCTGCGGCTGGACGTCCTTCGGCAGGGCCTGCCTGGCGTTGGAGATGGCGCGGTCGATCTGGTTCCGGGCCCGGTCCAGGTTGGTGCCGTACGTGAGCGCCAGGGTGATCTGCGAGACGCCGTTCCGCGACGTCGACGACGTCGACTCCAGCCCCTCGACGCTGTTCAGCGCAGTCTCCAGCGGGGCACTGATCTGCTTGTCCACGACCTCCGGCGACGCACCGGGCATCGAGGTGATCACGGTGATCTGCGGGAACTCGATGGACGGGATGAGTTCCTGCTTCAGCGAGGACATCGTGATCACGCCAAAGACCGACGCGAACACCGTGATCAGCGCGATCAGGGCCCGGTTGGCGAGGGACAGCTTTGCGAGCCGGAACATCTCATGGTCTCCTGGTGGGTCGAGGGCGTCCTGCCCAACGGGACATCAAAAACGGGGACGTCACCGAGTTGCAGCGGTCCCAAACCAGCAGTGTAGTCCAGGCCTGGCCCGGCCTCGCCCGCTCAGTTGCGGGCGTCGACCTGTTCGAGCTGCAACGTCTTGGCCGTCTCGGCCTCGAGCCGCGCGGCGAGCTCAGGGTTCTCGTTGAGCTTGACGCCGTAGCCGGGCATCATGTCCTTGAGCTTGGACTGCCAGCCCTTGAAGTTCTTGGGGAAGGACTTCTGGAGCAGCTCGATCATGATCGGCACGGCAGTGGACGCGCCCGGCGAAGCGCCGAGCAGGGCGCCGATGGTGCCGTCGCGTCCGGCAATGACCTCGGTGCCGAACTGGAGCACGCCGCCCTTCTTCGGGTCCTTCTTGATGATCTGGACCCGCTGGCCGGCGGTGATGAGTTCCCAGTCGCCGCCCTCGGCCTCGGGGTAGTACTCCCGCAGGGCCTCGACCTTGTCGTCGTGGCGCTTGGCGACTTCCTTGATCAGGTAGGCCGTGAGGTCCATGTTGTCCTTGGCCACGGCCAGCATCGGGATGATGTTGGAGGGGCGGATGGACAGCGGCAGGTCCAGGTAGGAGCCGTTCTTGAGGAAGTTCGTGGAGAAGCCGGCGTACGGGCCGAACAGCAGGGAGCGTTTGCCGTTGACGTAGCGCGTGTCCAGGTGCGGCACGGACATGGGCGGGGCGCCCACCGACGCCTGGCCGTAGACCTTCGCGCTGTGCTTGGCCGCGAGGCTCTCGTCGGTGCAGCGGAAGAACTGGCCGGAGACCGGGAAGCCGCCAAACCCCTTGCTTTCCGGGATGCCGGAGGCCTGCAGCAGGTGCAGGGCGCCGCCGCCCGCGCCGACAAACACGAACTTGGCACGGATGGAGCCGTGCTCGCCGCTCTGGGCGTGCTTCAGCGAGAGGTCCCAGCCGCCGTCGGACGAGCGCTTGATGTCGGTGACGTTGTGGCCGTAGTTGATCTCCACGCCGTTGTTGCCCAGGTACGTGGTCAGCTCCCGGGTCAGGGCGCCGAAGTCGACGTCGGTGCCCTCGGCGGCGCGCGTTGCCGCGACGCGCTGTTTGGGGTCGCGGCCCTTGATGATCAGCGGGGCCCATTTGGCGATCTCGGCGTGGTCCTCGGAGTACTGCATCGAGCGGAAGAGCGGGTTCGGCTTGAGGGCCTCGTAGCGGGTGCGGAGGAACTTGGTGTGGTCCTCGCCGATGACGAAGCTCATGTGCGGAACGGTGTTGATGAAGCCCTTGGGGGAGCCGATCAGGGAGTTTGAGACGAGGTGGGACCAGAACTGGCGGGACAGCTGGAACTGCTCGTTGATGTTCAGGGCCTTGCCTGGGTCCACCGAGCCGTCTTTGGCTGCGGGGGAGTAGTTGAGCTCACACAGCGCGGCGTGTCCGGTGCCGGCGTTGTTCCAGGGGCCGGAGCTCTCCAGTCCCGGCTCGTCGAGGCGCTCGAACAGCGAGATGGTCCAGTTCGGCTCGAGCTGCTTGATGAAAGCACCGAGCGTGGCGCTCATGATGCCGCCGCCGATCAGGACGACGTCGGCATGTTGGGTCTTGGAAATGAAAGTCACAATCAGTCTCCGATAGCAGCGGCTCTGGCTGTCACAGAATATCCCGCACCGCCCACTAACTGAAATTGGCCCCGGGCGTCAAGGCTTTAGCTCGACCTTTGTGAAAACTTCATTGAGCACCGGAGAGGCCGGGTACTTCAGGACCCGGTCCGAGAGGGCCAGCGCCGAGATCGGGAAGGCAATGGGAACGGCGGGCACCGTGGCGGCGATCTGCGCGTTGATGGTCTGGTACTGCGCCGTGCGGTCCTTGCCGTCCGGCAATCCCCGGGCCCGGGCGATCTTGGAGAAGACCTGGGGATCCTGGTAGCCGAATTCGCCGGTGTTCTCCCCGAAGAGGGGGCCCACGAAGTTGTCGGGGTCGGAGTACGAGCCGTTCCAGCCGAGCAGGTGCAGGGCATGGTCACCCGGGGAGGTGACTTTCTGCAGGTAGCCGTCGGTCCAGTCCACGGGCACAGGTTTGATGTTAAGCCCGACGGCGGTCAGTTGCCGGCTGATCTCGGCGTACACCTTTTCCGGAGTCGGCAGGTAGGGCCGGGTGACGTTGAGCGGATAGTAGAACTTCAGTTCCTCGCCCTTGTAGCCGGCCTCGGCCAGGAGTTCCTTGGCCTTGTCCGGGTTGTAGCCGAGCGCGGGCGCGTTGTTGTTGAAGCCGCTGAGTTTCGGCGGGACGAACTGGGATGCCTGGGCGGTGTTGTCGATGAAGAACCGGCGGATCAGGGTGTCCTTGTCCAGCGCCATTTCGATCGCCTGGCGCACCTTGAGGTTCTGCAGGATGGGGACTTCCTGGTTCATGCCCAGGTACATGACGGAGAAGGGGTCCCGCTGGATGATCTGCTTGCCGCTCTTGACCAGCTGATCGAAGTTCCCCACGGTGACGGCGTCGTAGGCGTCGATCTTGCCGTCCAGGAGGGCCTGCATCCGGGTCTGCGGGTGATCGTAGGTCACGAACTTGATGGTGCCGATCTGCCCCTTGTCTCCCCAGTAGTTCTTGTTGCTGTTCAGGGTGACGCTGCCGGTGTCCCAGGAGCCGAAGACGTAGGGGCCGGTGCCCACGGGATGGAGGCCGTAGGCGGACATCGGCTCGCCGCCGCGGTTCTGGTCCAGGACGTCGGCGTGTTCGGCGGCGAGGGCCTGCGGCGAGGAGATCGCGAAGGCCGGGAGGGTAAGGGCCTGGAGAAATCCAGTGAACGGCTGCGTGAGGTCGATCCGCACGTTGTCCGGCGCCACGGCGGTGCAGCTCTTGTAGATGGACAGCGGCGCCTGGTCCGCGTGGGCCTTGAACACGCCCTTGAACGTGGTGCCCGTGGCCTGCTGACGGAGGGCCGGCGGGAAGTTGAACCAGCGGTTGAAATTGGTGCAGACGGCTGCGGCATCGAACGGCGTTCCGTCCTGGAACGTGACTTTCCCGCGCAGCTTGAAGGTGTAAGCCCGGCCATCATCGCTCTGCGACCATTCGGTGGCGAGAAGCGGAGTGGGCTGGCCGGTGGTTTGGTCTACGCCCACGAGGCCTTCCAGCACCTGCCGGGTGATGCGGTAGGACTCGACGTCGGAGACCAGGGCAGGGTCGAGCCCGAGCGGCTCCGAGCCGGTGCCGAAGGTGAAGAGCGCGGTGGGTGTTGCGCCGGCGGTGGAAGAGGCGGCGGTGGAACTCGGTGCCGGGTCGGAGGTACCGGTGCAGGATGCGATCGGCAGCAGAAGGAGAACGGCCCCGATACTTGCGGCAATACGCCGCATTCTCCTGCTGGGCACTGTACTGCTGGGCACTGAAGGAATCACCTCTGGGAAACTGGATGGTCCGCCGGCTGCGGAACAGCCCCAGTCTAGTTGACGGCGGAGACCGCCATCCTGCGGGGCGCACCGCCGCCGGCCGTCAGCAGCAGGCGGCTTGTGGCCGCACAAGCGAAGGCCCGCACTCCCGGGAGGGTGCGGGCCTTCGCTTCTCCTAATGGTCCAGGGAGTCAGGCTGGAGCCGGTACAGGAGCGCTTGTGGTGCTGCCTACTTGGGCATCAGGACCGAGTCGACCATGTAGACAGTGGCATTGGCGGTCTGGACGCCGCCGCAGACAACGTTGGCCCCGTCAACCTTGAGGGCATCCTTGGTGCCGGTAACCGTAACGGAACCGCCCTCAACCGTTTTGTGGGTGCCGACGATCTGGTCCGGGGTGATCTTGCCGGGGACCACGTGGTAGGTCAGGATCTTGCTCAGCGTGGCATCGTCCGTCTTCAGTGCTTCGATCGTGGCCGGATCGATCTTCTTGAAGGCGTCATCCGTCGGGGCGAAGACGGTGAATTCGCTGCCGTTCAAAGTGTCCACCAGGTTGACCTTCGGGTTGAGCTTGCCGGAAACGGCGGCGGTCAGGGTGGTCAGGATCGGGTTGTTGGACGCTGCGGTGGCTACCGGATCAAGCGCCATGCCGGAGACGGAACCGGCACCGCTCGGAACCTGGGCGGCGTAGGCTGCGCAGCCGGAGCCGACAAGGTTCGCGGCCGGATCCATGGCTGCGGCGGAGGGGCTAGCGGACGGGGCCATGCTGGCTTCCGACGGTGCCGAGGTGGCGGGGGCCGAGGATGCGGCCGTGGTGCTGGATCCGCCACAGGCAGTGAGGCTGAGCATGGCGGCAGCTGCGATACCTGCAACGGCGAACGTGGTGCGCTTGATGGTCTGCATTTCGGTTTCTCCTTTGTTGTGCCGATGGTTGCCTGCGGCGAACGTTGCCGCTGCGGCCCTTTCCCGACTGTTGGGCACCGACCCTTGGTTGGTGTCTCAATGGGTATTCGGCTGCTCGGAGGAAACGGATGGGTGGGGGATTGAAATTTTTTTCGGCTGCCGGGAATCCCCTGAAAATCAGCGGGAAACGCCGAGAACCCCGGTCCGAAGACCGGGGTTCTCTCTGTGTGTGCGCAAGGGGGGACTTGAACCCCCACGCCCGAAGGCACAGGAACCTAAATCCTGCGTGTCTGCCAATTTCACCAC
>ENA-OWNT01003254-OWNT01003254.1-seawater-metagenome-genome-assembly--contig:-NODE-3254-length-15533-cov-4.711374_pt1 | contig 15533 bp, 15 predicted proteins | sample MGYA00238136_ERZ651165 | MGnify/ENA primary metagenome ERZ651165 (study PRJEB26861, sample SAMN08777766) | seawater metagenome | isolation source: coastal seawater | place: USA: Florida | collected...
AGGGGCCGTTGATGATTTGCTTGATGCCCGCATTGGCGAAGGCGGGGAAATGTTCGAAGCCAACCTCCAGCGAGGGCGCAATCCGGTCGATATCGGGTTGCAGCAGCTCGTGGCCGAACTCCCACGGGGTGGTGCGTTCCGACCAGGGCACGCAGGCTTTTTCATAGGTGCCCATCAGCATCCCACCACGTTCCTGGCGCAGGTAAAGCTCACCGTCGAAATCGACCGCGTGGATCACTTCCTTGCCGGTTGTCTTATTGATTTCAGCGACTTCCGGCATGTCCTCGGTGATCAGGTACATGTGTTCCATCGCCAGAACCGGCAGTTCCAGGCCCACCATACGGCCCACTTCACGCGCCCACAGGCCGCCCGCGTTCACCACATGGTCACAGGCCACATCGCCCTTGTTGGTCTTGACGATCCAGCCGCCATCACGGGCGCGCAGGATGTCCTCGACCTTGCAATGCTGTTCGTAAGACGCGCCCAGTTTCTTGGCCGATTTTGCGTAGGCCCAGGTCACGCCCGAGGGGTCGAGATGCCCGTCCACAACGGTTTCCAACCCGCCCACGAATTGCGCGGGATCAATCAGCGGCATCAGGTCATGCGCTTCTTCGGGCGTGATCACGCGCGACTGGATGTCCTGATAGCGGCCCTTGGCCATGGTGGATTTCAGCCAGTCGAACCGCTCAGGCGTTGAGGCCAGCATGACGCCGCCGGTCATGTGAAAGCCGGTGGACTGGCCGGACAGCTCCTCAATTTCGCGATACAGCTCGATCGTGTATTTTTGCAGCTTGGCGACATTGGGGTCGCCGTTGATCGTGTGGCAGCCCCCCGCCGCGTGCCAGGTCGACCCGCTGGTTAGTTCCGAGCGTTCCAGCAGCAGGCTGTCGGTCCAGCCCGCCTTGGCCAGATGGTAGAGCACCGAGCATCCGACGACTCCGCCGCCGATCACCACCACACGGGCTTGGGTCTGCATGAAAATCTCCTGTTTCGCAGTCCTGATTGGTGGCCAGATTACCGCCCCCCTTGCGCCCCGGATCGCACGTTTTCGACAAAGACAGGGGGCGTTTTGGCGGGAAAGGCCCTTGGCCCGGTCAGTTCAGCCCCAGCCCCGCGCGCCCCACTGCGCCGATATCGTGGTAAAGCCCGGCCATCAGGGCAATCGCCCCGGGAATCATTGCGCGTGGCAGATGTTCGTCTGGGGCGTGCTGACTGCAACCCGGATAGCTGTGCGGCACCCAGATCGCGGGCAGGCCGAGCGTTTCGGTGAACACATGGTTGGGCAGCGACCCGCCGAGCGAGGGCAGCAGAACAGGTTCCGCGCCGGTGGTGCGCGCGACCGAGGCGCAGGCGAAGCGCGCAAAGGGGTGATCGGGGGGCGTGGCTGAGGCGGGGAAGCGGGCTTCTGGTTCTTCGATTTCCACGTAGTCGAAGCCATGGGCATCCAGATGCGCGCGCAGGGCAGGCAGGATCGCGTCCGGGTTCAGCCCGGTGACATGACGCAGCTGGATATGGGCCTGCGCCTCTGGCGGGATGGCGTTCACGGGCCGCTCGGGCGTGCCGCAGGTAAAGGCCAGAACTTCGACCGCCGACCAGGCAAAGACCCGTTCTGCAGGTGTCAGGCCAGGGGTGCCCCAGCCGGGGTCGATCTCTCCGCCCGCGGGGGTGATGCCCGATAGCGCCGCGCGGGTGGCGTCCGGCACCTTGTCCGGCGTCCAGCCTGGGACAAGGCATTCGCCGCGCGGGCCGATGATACAGGCCAGCGCATGGGCCATCTCGGTGCCGGGATTGCGCAGAAGGCCGCCGAAATTGCCGGAATGGCGCCCGGCCTCTCGGTGCCGGATCGAGAGTGTCACCGTTACAGCCCCGCGCGCGCCCAGAAACACCGTCGGCTGATCCTGCGACAGGCGCGGCCCGTCAGAGGCAAGGACAAGATCGGCGTTCAGATCGTCCTTTAGCCCCGCACAGATCGCGTCCAGCCCCGGCGAGCCAACTTCTTCGCCCATCTCCACCAGCATGTGGCAGTTGAAGCCGAGCGCGCCCTGTTCTTCCAGCACCAGCCGCAGCGCTGTCAGGTTGATCAGCAGCTGACCCTTGTTGTCGGCCACCCCGCGCCCGTAAAGCTTGCCGTCCCGCTCGGTCAGCACCCAAGGGTCCAGCCCGGTCTGCCAGCGGCCCTCCATTCCCGGCACCGTATCGGCATGGCCATAGCCGAGGATCGTGGGCAATTCGTCCCCTTCGTGGCGCGACAGGACCAGCGCGGGCGGGTGGTCGCCCTGGGTCCAGCGGGCCACAAACCCATGGCCCGTCATCAGCGCCGCGATGTGTTTCAGGCAGGCGGTGTGGGCGTTTGCCGCGCCCGGTTCCGTGGGGAAAGCCACCAGCGTGGTCAGCTCCTCGACATAGCGTTGAAGCGTGTCCGGCGCAGAGGCGCGGGTTATGATCTGATCGCGGGCGGTCATCTGGCATCCTTTTGCGGGTTGCCAGCAGCCTGCCGGTTTTGCCGGGCTTTGCAAGCGACTAGCCGCCGACCAGGGCCCCGATGCCAAAGGCCACAAACGCGCAGATGCCGCCGACAACGACCGTTTCCCCAACGCATCGCAGCGCCGTTTCCCCCGTCACGCGCCAGCGCAGCACCCCAAGGCTGAACAGTGCAAGAAAGGTTGCCGCGACTGAGACGGGAAAGGCGAGCGCCTGCGGCAAGCCAAGCAGATAGGGGGCAAGCGGGATCGCGCCGAGCGTGATAAAGGCCACAAAGGTGGACAGACCGTCACCCACGGGATTGGTGCTGCGCGGGTCGGTCATTTCGAATTCATAGGCCATCATCAGATCGGCGGCAAAGTCGTGGTTGCGCATCAGGATGCCCGTGACCTGATCGGCATCGGCCCCCGACATGCCGCGTTCGCGCAGCATCTGGCGCAGCTCTCGCTGTTCGCCTTGCGGATTGGTCGCCAGCTCCTGCAACTCCAGACGGCGGCGCGCATGGTAGAGATCGCGCTGTGACCGGCCCGACAGGAACTCGCCCAAGCCCATGGACACCCCATCGGCAAAGAGGTTGGCAAGCCCGAAGACCAGCACCGCTATCGCCCCGATCTGCGCGGTGTTTTCGGCCGAGGCCCCGGCAAACCCTGCGACAATGGCAAAGGTTGTGACAATGCCGTCATTGCCGCCATAGACGATTTGCTTGAGAAACTCCTGCGCACGGGTGATATGGTGGGTTTGCGTGCGGTGTTCTGCCCAGTTGATGGCCATGGCTCTGTCCCTTGCGGCTGTAGACAATCTGGCCCCGGCCCGGCCCGCTTGCAACCGTCCGGCCTGCGCCAAGGAATCGCAGGAATGCATAGCAGTTTCCCGCTTCGGGCGGGGTTACTTTCGGTTTGTTTAGCGTTAAACAGTTGCCAATTGGAGGAGCCCTCTTATGCGTGATCTGAAGATCCCCGAACAGCGCCACCCCGAAAAGGCGCGTCGTCCTGACAACCCGCAGCCGAAGAAACCGGCCTGGATCCGGGTTAAGGCGCCCGTGGGCGAAGGGTATAAGAAGACCCACCAGATCATGCGAGAGCACAAGCTGGTGACGGTCTGCGAAGAGGCGGGCTGCCCCAATGCCGGCGAATGCTGGAGCCAGGGCCACGCCACCATGATGATCATGGGCGAGGTCTGCACCCGCGCCTGCACCTTCTGCAACATCGCCACTGGCAAACCGCCCGAGGATCTGGATGTGTTCGAACCGGGCCGGGTGGCCGATGCCGTGCAGAAACTGGGGCTCAACCATGTGGTGATCACCAGCGTGGATCGCGATGATATCGAAGATGGCGGGGCGGAGCATTTCGCCCAGACCATCCGCGCCATCCGCCACCGCAGCCCCGGCACCACGATCGAGATTCTGACGCCCGATTTCATCCGTTGCGATCCGTCGGTGCTGGAAATCGTGGTCGCGGCGAAACCGGATGTGTTCAACCACAATCTCGAAACCGTGCCGGGCCTCTACCCCGAGGTGCGCCCCGGTGCCCGTTATTTCCATTCGCTACGGCTGTTGCAGCGGGTGAAGGAACTGGATCCGACCATGTTCACCAAGTCGGGCATCATGGTGGGGCTTGGCGAAGACAAGCAGGCCGTGGCGCAGGTGATGGATGACATGCGCGCCGCCGATATCGATTTTCTGACCATCGGCCAGTATCTGCAGCCGACGCCGAAACACCATGCGGTGGACCGTTTCGTGACGCCGGAAGAATTCAAGAGCTATGAGAAAGCGGCCTATAACAAAGGCTTCCTGATGGTTTCGGCCACGCCACTGACGCGGTCAAGCTATCATGCGGGCGATGATTTCGCCCGGTTGCGCGCGGCCCGGATGAGAAAACTGGGCCAGGGCTGATACGAAAAACCCCCGGCGCCAGGCCGAGGGTTTTCTGTTTCAGCTGAGGCCGATCAAGCGCCCCAATAGACCGGGGTGCCCGGGTATTCGTCGACGGCCCAGGTTTCGCCCCCCGACGCATAGGTCGTCCCATCGTCGCTGGTATAGACGACGTTGCCGGTGGCCGGGTCATGCAGCGGGCTGTCGAAATTGTAGCCTTCGGGCATGTCGCCAATCGCTTCCTGCTGCGCCCAATAGTAGGTCGCGCCATTGTTGCCGGGGGCGGCGGCCGCACCGACATTGTAGTAATCCTGCGCAGTCCGGCCCGACCAGGTCCAGGTGTCGCTGCCGCTGGCAAAGCTGGTGGAGATCACCTGGCTTTCCATCTGTGTCCGGGTATCGCCGCTGAGGTCCTCGACCCCGGCGCTGACCACGGCCATAGTGGCAAGGCCAAGCCCGACCAGCCCGGCCGTCAATACGACCCAATCCACGGTGACAGCACCGCTGTCGTCGGACAGAAATTTGTTCATCTGCTTCATTTTTGTCTCCTTACGCCGTTGCCCACGGCTGAAATACGTCATGATCTTCAAATACCACTCAAAGTTGAGCGAACGGTGGAGACATGCGGGCCTTTCCAAGGCAACAAAAAGAAGGGGCGTATTGTGCGGCAAGCTTGTTACAGTGGCGCGGGGCTGTCGTGAAACGGAGAGGCGGGATGCAGACGGATCGGTACGGGCTGGAGCTATCGACGGGATCACCCGAGGCGGCCCGCGCCTATCAGGCGGGGCTGGACCTGTTTCTTGCCGGTCAATCGGGGGTGGAGGCGGCACAGGAACAGGCGCTGCGGGCCGACCCCGGGTTCGCCCCGGCCCATGTGGCCCTGGCCCGGCACCATCAAAGCTTTGGGCATATGCCCCGCGCCAAGGCGGCGCTTGCGGCGGCGCTGGCCTGTGACCGGGTCTTGACCCCGCGTGAGGCGGCGCAGGTGGCGATCTTCGGGCACCTGATCGAGGGCCGCACGGCGCAGGGATATGATCTGATCCGTGCGCATCTGCGCGATCACCCCCGCGACGCGCTGGTCGCGCAGACCCTTTTGGGTGTCTTCAGCCTGATCGGTTTTTCCGGTCGCGTGGGGCGCGAGGCGGAACATCTGGCCATCGCCGATTACCTTGCACCCCATTACGAAGGTGATTGGTGGTTTCCGGCGCAAATGGCCTTCGCGCAGCTGGAGGTCGGGCAGTTTTCCCAGGCCGAAGGCCATATCGACCGCGCCCTGGAGGCCAACCCAAACAGCGCCCACGCGGCCCATATCCGCGCGCATCTGTACTATGAGGTCGGCGAAACCCGCGCCGGGCTGCGCTTTCTGACCGATTGGATGCGCGGATACGACCGGGCGGGGCTGATGCATTGCCACAACAGCTGGCACGTGGCGCTATGGGCGATGGCCACCGGCGACGAGGCGGGCATGTGGCGCGTCGTGGATAAGGATCTGGCCCCCGGCCTGTCGCAAAGCCCGGCGATCAATATCGTCACCGATCTGGCGGCGCTGTATTATCGGGCGTCGCTGGCCGGGGTGGCGATCGGGCAAGATCGCTGGCAGGCGCTTGGCGATTATGCGCTGACGGCCTTTCCCAGGCCGGGGATGGGATTTGTCGATATCCACGCGGCGCTGATCCACGCCATGAGCGGCAATGCCGAGGCGCTGGACCGGATTGCCAGCGGCGCGAAGGGGCCGATTGCCGATCTGGTGCCGGGCTGTGCCGACGCCTTTCGCGCCATCGCCGCGCAGGATTGGGCAACAGCGGAAAGCCGGTTGATCCCTGTCCTGGCACAGTCGGAACGGGTGGGCGGCAGCCGGGCACAGCGCGACATTCTGGAATTTGCGCTGATGAATGCCCAGATCCGTCAGGGACGCGCGGCAGAGGCCCTGCGCCTGCTGGCGCTGCGCCGCCCCCATATCGACGCCCCCGCGCATTTGCATCACTGATCGGCAAAGCTTTTTGCCGGACGAGGGTTTTTGCGCTACTCTTCCCTTATTTGAGGGTGAGGTTTTGTCATGCCCCTATTGCATTTCCCGCTGTTCGCCACATCGGTTTGGCCGGTGGTCGCAAACCGCTGGCATCGGCCTGCCCAACTATCTGACCCCATTTAAAAGGAGAGCTATTATGACCCTTAAAGCCATTTCCGTTGCGGCGCTGCTATGCTTGGCGGCCCCCCTGAATGCCCAAACCGCCGATGACGCGGCGCAGGCCTATCGCGATGGCGACTATGCGCAGGCGCTGGCGATTGCCCGGCCGTTGGCCAATGCCGGCGATGCCGAGGCGCTGAACATGATGGGTATTCTCTATGAATACGGGCTTGGCGTGGCTGCTGACGGGCACCGCGCCGCCAGCTACTATCAGGCCGCCGCCGATCAGGATCTGCCGCAGGCGTTGAACAATCTGTCCGACCACTATCTGGATGGATGGGAGGGACAGGAGCCACGCCCGGATCTGGCCATTCCGCTGATGCTGCGGGCCGAAGGCATGGGTTATGCCGGGGTCTATAACAATCTGGGGGTATCCTATTTCGAAGGCCATTTCGGGACGCCCGATTCCCGCCGAGCCCTGGACTATTTCCGCCGTTCGCATGAGGCGGGCTATGTGGATGGCACTGCCAATGTGGGCTGGATGTATGCCCATGGCGAAGGGGTTGCGGAAGATCAGGCCGAGGCCCGGCGTTACTATACGCTGGCCTATGACAATGGCGGGCCGCTTTGGGCGTTGGAAAACCTGGCCGACATGTGGCGCGAGGGCGAGGGTGGCCCGACCGATCCGGCCCGCGCGGTGGCGCTGTATCAGGAAGCCGCAGACCGTGACAGCGCCTATGCGGCCAACTGGCTTGGCTATTACTACGACAATGGCGAGGGCGGCCTGCCGGTGGATTATGGCCGCGCGGTGGCTTATTTCACGCAGGCTGCCGAACAGGGCAGCACGACCGGCTATTACAATCTGGGCTCGATGTATGAAGGCGGGCGCGGGGTTGCGGAAGACATGGATATGGCCCGTCATTACTATCAGCTGGCCTCTGATCAGGGTGACGCGGATGCGGCCTATGAGTTGGCAATCATGCATTGGCACGGGGATCTGGGCTATATTGATGAAATCGAGGCCCGCCGCCTGATGGAACTGGCCGCCGATCGCGGGGCAGAGCTGGCCTTTGGCGATCTGGGCCTGATGCTGCGCAACGCTGTCGGGGGCGGCCGCGATCTGGCGCGGGCCGCCGAGATGTTCCGGCTTGGTCTGGTCGAGAATGACTCCTTGGCCTATGTGAACCTGGGTGAGGTGATGTCCGACCCCGCCTATTCCGGCCATGATCCGGTGCAGGGGCTGGCTTATTGCCTGCGCGCGGTCGAGATCACCAGCAATGAGGACCGCCAGGTACAGTACAGCCGCCGCTGCAATCGGTTGGCGCGGGCGCTAGACGCCGCGCAACAGGCCGAGGCGCGGGCGATGATGGGCTCACTCTAGGGGTGGCAGTGCCTGCAGATAAGCGGCAATGGCGGCGCGGTCGGCATCGGGCAGATGGGCCATGTTCTGGATCACCTCGGCCATCTCGCCGCCGGCGCTGTCGAACTCGGGCGTGAACCCGTCGCGCAGGTAATTGGCGATATCCGAGGCCGACCAGGTCAGCGCGGCGGGCGTGATATTTGGAATGCGCCCCTCGCCCGAAGGGTTGGGCGCCCCCGCCAGCCAATTGGCGTAATCCAGCCCGCCAAGGGCGTTGCGCGGTGTGTGACATTCGCCGCAATGGCCAAGCGATTCCACCAGATAGCGCCCGCGCATCACCTCTGCTGACAGATCCTCGCCCTGCATCACCCAGTCATCTGAGGAAAAGAGCAGCTTCCAGCCGCCAAGCGACCGCCGGATCGAAAAGGGAAAGCCCACATCGTGATCGCGCGAGGGCGTGGAATCGGCAGGCAGGGTCTGGAAAAAGGCCCAAAGATCCTGCAGGTCCGCCATGCCCGCACGGGCATAGGTGGTGTAGGGGAAGGCGGGGTAATAATGCTGCCCTTCGGGGCTGACCCCGCGCATGACGGCGGACAGGAATTCGACCTCGGTCCAGCCGCCGATGCCGTGATCGGGGTCCATCGAGATATTGGGGGCGTAGAAGGTGCCGAAATCAGACGGGAAGGCGCGCCCCCCGGCCATGACCAGCCGCGCGTCGCCCTCGGCATCCTCGGCCGCATGGCACGACGCGCATCCCGCGGCCCAGAAAATCGCCTCGCCATGGTCCGCATCTGCCTCGCGGTCCGGAATGTCCGACGCGGCGAGCGGGTCAGGGGCGGTCAGAAACCACCCGGCGGCGGCCCCCAGAATGGCAAGAACAACAAGAAACCGAAGAATGCGCATCAATCAGGGCCTTTGGCTGGGGTGGCACGCCGGTCAGGACGTGCCCCCCGAATGCTAGCTTAATCGTCGGACTGACGGAAGTTCCGATGGCAGCCGCCACAAGACCCGCCAAGCGGACCGATCGCGGCTTGCAGGGCCTCCAGCCCGTTGCCTGCGGCGTCCGCCATGCCGCCCGCCGCGGTGCCATAGGCCATCCAGGCCTCGCCAAAGCCGGCCATGTCTTCCCAGATCGCGGGAAGCGCGGTCGTGGCATCCTCCAGCGCGAAATTGTCGGACCCTTCTGGCCACAGCGCCCGGCCATCGACCGTGGCCATCGCGGCCAGGTTGTCGGCGGCGGTCTGCGCGGCCTCGGCATCGTATTCGATATTGCCGCGGGCCATGCCACCAAGCACGCCAATGTTGAAGGCGAGGATCTGCATATACCCCTGCCGTGCTGCGATGTGGCCGGCATAGGGGTTGTCGCTGTGGCCCGCGCCTTGAACCGACGCTGCCAGAGGCACCGACAGCATGACCCCGGCCAAAATTGCTTTGTGGATAGACCGCATGGAAATCTCCCTGTTACACGGATAGGATGGCCCGATCATCGCGTCCCTTAGCCCGGTAAATCAAGGTGGCAAGCTGGAGGGGGGAGGGCAGAGCCTGCACAGGCTATGTGCAAAAATGCGAGGTCACATGTGCGTGATCGCACCGGCCCTATCGCAGGCCCCGCCCGATCGGCTCTACCGTCAGCCAGTCGGGCCAGCCCCAGATCCGTTCAACAGCAAACAGCGCCAGGCAGAATGCGATGACCGACAGCACCAGAATGACGCGCCCAACCGAGGGCGGGTTCTGCACCCAGTTGCGCATCCGCATCAGCCAGAACAGGTTCATCGAACTATCCCCCCATCAGGCCCTTGGCCAAATCCAGCAACCGTGGCAGCCATGCCGAGGCCTGATCCATCGCCAGTTTGAGATACTTCATGATCAGGGTCTGATTGCCGATCAGAAACTGGATGAAGTCATGCGACAGCACAGCACCACCCCCCGCGACAACCGCCTTGCGCATCGCCCGGCCAGCCGCGCCAAGCATGTTGCCCAAACGCGCAAACAGGCTGATTTCGGCCATTTCCGCATCTGGCCCGGTGCCATCGGCGGCCAGCGCGTCGGCTTGTAGCGCGGCGTTGTCCTCTGGCTCTATGGCGCTGTCCTGTCCTTCCAGCGCCGAGACGACGTCTTTCGCCGCCTCCACCTGTTCGGGATTGCGCCCGCGCCCCAGATAGGACCGCATCTCGGCTTCCAACTCGGCCGCATTGGGGAAGCCCAGGATGAACAGCCCGTGGGTCTGCACCAGATCCTCCAGCGCGGCGGCGGCCAGCGGCGGCAGCATGTCGTTTATCCGCCCTTCGTCATCGGCCCGCTGATTGGCGTTGACCGCAAGGCGCAGGGAATTGGCGGCGGACCACAGAATGCGCAGGCGAATACCGGACAGGCGCCGGTCGATCTGGCGCATATAGGTTTCCGCCGACCGCTTTAGCGGCGCGTATTCGTTCGAGGCGCCGATGGTTTCCAGCAGCACCCGCACCTTGTGACGCAGTTCCTCCTGCAAATCCTCCTGATCCGGGTCGCCGCCTTCTGGCGGGGTGTCGAGCGAATGCAGGGGGCGGTCCGGGTCCAGCACATAATGCGGCGCGGCGGGGCTGTCTTGCGGCACAAGCTCGGCTGGCGGCCAGTCATCCCCGATTTCGCGCAGTCGTTCAAAAAGGCGTTTGGCGCGGTCCGCGTTGTCTTGGATCGCTGCAATCTTCGCCAAGCCACTATCCAATTCGGTTGCAGCGCACCCTTTGATTCTGACCTCGGCAAACTCGCTATCTGGGGACTCCAACTGCGTAAGGTTAAGTAGGCCGCGCAGATCGTTGACCCCAGTATTGTCAAGCGTCAACGTAGCGATGCCACTCATCCCCAAAATAGGCGATATATCAGTGATCGGGGTGTTGCCGAGCGACAGGCCGACCATTTCCTTCATCGGCGCAAGGACGCTGATGTCGGTTACCGGTGTGTTATAGAGGGAGAGTTGTGTCATCCCGAGCATATGTGCGAGGGGGGCGATGTCGCTCACTTGTGTGTTGGCGAGACTCAGGCCAGCGAGTTCTGACATTCCCGAGAGGGCGGCGATGTCGCTAACCTGTGTGTCATGGAGCGTGAGAACGTTCATTCGTGTCATCCCCGATAGCGGGGCGAGATCACTGACCAGCGTGTTATTCAGCGAGAGTGTCGTCATCTCTGACATTTCCGACAACGGGGCGATCCCATTGACTTGCGTGTTGGCCAAATGGAGAGTTGTCATATCAGTCATCCCCATGAGGGGGGTGATGTCGGCGACTTGGGTGTTGTTGAGGGTGAGCGTCTCCATCGCTGTCATCCCCTTGAGGGGGGGGATGTCGGTGACCTGGGTGTTGTTGAGGGTGAGCGTCGTCATCGCGGTCATCCCCGTGAGGGGGGTGATGTCTGCGACCTGGGTGTTGTGGAGGGCGAGCCTCGTCAGAGCCAAATCAGCGATTTCCGGCGGCAGTTCTGACAGGTTGTGCAGGTCGCTCAGATCAAGCTGGTCATACCCCTCTGCCTTCGCCCTCGCTATCCGCTGCCGGGCTTCCTCAAAGTCGCTCTCTGCACTCATTCATTCGCTCCTGCCTGGGCTGGCCCGTTAGTCTTCGGTGAACCGGACCTTGCCGATATGGCCCAGGTTGCGGTTGTTCTGGGCGTAGTCGATGCCGTAGCCCACGACGAATTCATCGGGGATTTCGAACCCGATCCAGGTGGCCTTCACATCCACCTCGCGGCGCGAGGGTTTATCCAAGAGCGCGATGGTTTCCAGCCGCTTGGGGTGGCGGCTTTCCAGCAGGTGCAGCACATGCTTCAGGGTGTGGCCGGTATCGACGATGTCTTCGACAACCAACACGTCCCGGCCTTCGATTTCGCCGCGGATATCCTTGAGGATACGCACCTCGCGGCTGCTTTCCATGCCGCTGCCGTAGGAGGAGGTCTCAAGAAAATCGACCTCCACCGGCAGGTTCAGTTCCCGCACCAGATCGGCGATGAAGACGAAGCTGCCGCGCAGCAGCCCCACCACCACCAGCTTGTCGGTGCCGGCGAAGGCGCGCTCGATCTCTCGCGCCAGTTCCTCGATCCGCGCCGCGATGGCCTTGGCCGAGATCATCTTGTCCACTACGTAAGGTTTCTGCGCCATATCGCCCCTTTCGGGCAGCAAAACCGCCCCTGTCCCTTGAAATCCCGCAGGAAGTTTAGGACATGGGCCGCACCTGAGGAAACCGGAAAGACCGATGCCAAGCCACGCCGAGACCCGTCTGCTGCCATATAGCGCATCACAGATGTACGATCTGGTGGCCGATGTGGCGCGCTATCCTGAATTCATCCCGTGGATCATGGGGGCAAGGGTGCGGTCGGTCACGCCGATCGAGGGCGGAGAGGAAATGCTGGCCGATCTGGTGGTGGGCTTCAAGATGTTCCGCGAACGGTTCGGGTCCCGCGTGGTGCTGCGCCCGGAGTTGAGCGAGATCGACACAGAATATATCGACGGGCCGTTCAAGCATCTGATCTCGCACTGGCGGTTTCAGGATGCGGAAGAGGGCCGCTGCGAAGTGTCGTTCGACGTGGATTTTGAATTCAAAAGCAAACTGTTGCAGGGCGCGGCGGGGTTGTTCTTTCACGAGGCGATGACCCGGATCGTGCAGGCCTATGAGGACCGCGCCAAGGTGCTTTACGGATAGGGTGCGCCCGGCTAGCGTCAGCTATGGCCTGGCATGATACCGCACTGACCGACCTTTTGAACCTCGATGTTCCGATCATCCAGGCCCCGATGGCCGGGGCGACGACCCCTGCGATGGCGGCGGCGGCGGCGAATGCGGGCGCCATGGGGTCGCTTGGCTGCGCGATGATGGGGATCGAGGCGATGACGGCGGAACTGCGCGCGGCGCAGGCGCTGACCAATCGCAGCCTCAATGTGAACTTCTTTGTGCATGAACGGCCCGTGCCCAACGAAGCGCTGAACCGCGCGGTGGCGGACCGGCTGGCACCTTGGCACGACCGGCTTGGGGCGGGGCATCCGGTGGCCCCCGCTGATACGATTCCGGTCTTTGACGCGGCATTTTGCGAGGCGGTCATTGCTTGCGGTCCACGGGTGATATCCTTCCATTTCGGCTTGCCCGAGGCGGCGCTGGTCGAGCGGCTGAAAGCGGCGGGCATCCTGATCCTGTCCTCGGCGACATCGGCGGCAGAGGCCCGCTGGCTGGAAGCGCATGGCGCCGATGTGATCATCGCCCAAGGGGCAGAGGCCGGGGGCCATAACGGCTGGTTCCTGCCGCGCAGGGGGGCTGATCTGACGGGCACCATGGCGCTGGTGCCGCGTGTCGTCGATGCGGTCAGCGTGCCGGTGGTCGCGGCCGGTGGCATTGCCGACGGCCGCGGCGTGGCTGCCGCGCTGATGCTGGGGGCCGCGGGGGTGCAGGTGGGCACGGCCTTTCTGGCGACACCGGAATGCGCCAGCCCCGAGGTGCACAAGCGCGCCGTCGTGGCCGCGACGGGCGACGATACCATGGCGACGCGCGCCTATTCAGGGCGGTTGGCGCGCGGCATCGCCAATGATTTCTCGCGCGAGATGGCCGCGCATGCGGACTGGCCCGATTTCCCGATGATGAACGCGGCCACTGGTCCGTTGCGGTCGGCGTCGGCCAAAGCCGGGGTGCCGGATGCGGTGGCGCTCTGGTCGGGGCAGGGGGCGGGGCTGGTGCGGGCAGAAACCACCGGCGAGGTCATCGCGCGGCTGGTCGCCGAGACCGAAGCGGCCCTCGCGCGGATATGAAAACGGGCCCCGCAAGGGCCCGCTTCAAGGATCGAAATGCCGCTGTCTCAGCTCGACATATCGTAGGCGCGTTCGCCGTGAACGGACAGGTCCAGCCCGTTGGTCTCGGTTTCCGCATCGACGCGCAGGGGCGTGATGGCCTTGACCACATAGACCAACACCACGGTGACAACGGCGGTAAACACCCCGACAATGGCCAGCGAGCCTAGCTGCGCGGCCCAGGACCCGGCCCCGAACGCCGCGATCATGATCGTGCCAAAGATGCCGCCCACGCCATGCACGGCGAAGACATCCAGCGTGTCGTCGATCTTGGCCTTGTTGCGGATCAGGTTCACCGCCTCTTGGCACAGGATGCCCGCGACGGCCCCGATGATCAGCGCCTCAACCGGCCCGACAAAGCCCGAGGCCGGGGTAATCGAGGCCAGGCCCGCGATGGTGCCGGTGACAACGCCCACAAGGGACACGGTGCCGTATTTGATCTTCTCCCACAGGCCCCAGGTCAACGAGGCGGTGGCGGCTGAAATATGCGTTACGGTCAGTGCCATGGCCGCGCCGCCATCGGCTGCCAGCTGCGACCCGCCGTTAAAGCCGAACCAGCCCACCCACAGCATCGCCGCGCCGATCATGACATAGCCGGGATTGTGCGGCGGCGTGGTGGAATGGCGGCGCTTGCCAAGGAAGGCCGCGATGATCAGGGCCGCAAGGCCTGCGGTTTCATGCACCACGATGCCACCCGCGAAATCGCGCACGCCCACATCGCCGAAGATGCCGCCATCAGCCAGGAAGCCACCGCCCCAGACCCAATGCACGACGGGTGCGTAGCACAGGATCATCCACAGGGAGGAGAACAGCAGCACGAAGCCAAAGCCGATCCGTTCCACATAGGCGCCCACAATCAGCGCCGGGGTGATGATCGCGAAGGTCATCTGGAAGGCGAAGAACAGAACCTCTGGCAGGGTGCCTGACAGGCTGTCGGCGGTGACACCGTTCAGAAAGGCACGGTCAAGCCCGCCCCAGATCCCGTTGCCCGATCCGCCAAAGGCGATGGTATAGCCCACGGCCAGCCACAGGATGCTCATTAAACAGGCAATCGCATAGCAATGCATGAAGACCGACAGCACGTTTCGCGCCCGTACCAGCCCGCCATAGAACAGCGCCAGCCCCGGCAAGGTCATGAAAAGAACCAGCGCCGTGGCGACGATGATCCATGCTGTGTCTGCTCCGTTCATGGTGATATACCCCTTCGCTTGCGTATTTTTTCAGCTGTTGCGCGCCGAAAAGCGAAAGCGGAGAGGATAAATAAAGAGGCAATCTATGCTTGAAGTGGCTAAATGGGGAGCAATTCAGAAACTGCGTAAATCATGAGCGAATTTTTGGCGATCTGCCCTACTTCCGTGCGCATCTTGTTTGATGCTGTGCAGGATCATCTGCAACGCATGGTTCACCGCCGCCGCCCGGACCTGATCCCGCCCAAGCGCGCCGAAATCGACCGTTTCCGTGCGCAGCCCGTTTTCCCAGGCCAGGCCGAAACAGACCCGACCTTCGGGCTTGTGTTCAGACCCGCCGGGGCCTGCGATGCCGGTGATGGAAACGGCGATTGTGGCTTGTGACGCAGCAAAGGCGCCTGCCGCCATTTCATGAGCCACATGTTCCGACACCGCGCCGTGGTCGCGCAGCGTATCGGGGCTGACACCCAACATCTGCACCTTGGCGCGGTTCGTATAGGTGACAAAGGCCCGGTCGAAAATGTCAGACGACCCGGCCACGCTGGTGATCGCGCCCGCGACCAGCCCGCCGGTGCAGCTTTCGGCCGTGGCGATGACGTGATATCCGGCGCGGGCCTCCTCCAGCAGGGTCTGGGCCAGCATCATATCCGCCCCGGCAGATGGGCCAGCACCGCCAGCACCACCACCACCATCATCGCCAGCCCGCCCGC
>ENA-OWNT01003255-OWNT01003255.1-seawater-metagenome-genome-assembly--contig:-NODE-3255-length-15530-cov-3.466900_pt1 | contig 15530 bp, 10 predicted proteins | sample MGYA00238136_ERZ651165 | MGnify/ENA primary metagenome ERZ651165 (study PRJEB26861, sample SAMN08777766) | seawater metagenome | isolation source: coastal seawater | place: USA: Florida | collected...
TGTTTGTTTCGCTTGGTGTATAGTCGTTTTTATTCATGTGCTTCTGGCAATAATATGGTGAAAACCAACCTTGCTTCAGGCTAATTTGGTGCCTATTGAGGCGAATTGCGGCTAATAATAGCTTACAGCGAGCCTTTTGAGAATCTCGGTGTGATCTCAGTCGATTCTGGCAACTGCTGCAATTGCCAATGTTTTACGCCCCAAGTAATGATTTCAGATATTTCCAATTGTGAAATATCTTGAGTAATTTCAAAGCCTAGGAAGCGCATTGCGTCGAGCAGTGCAGGCTTAGGATTACGGTTATCAATAGCCGGAGCATGATTCTGTTTGGACAGTTTTTGCCCGTTATCACCTAGCGCCAACGGCAAATGCAGATAGTTGACTGGTGTTTTCTCTAGCATCTTATAAAGGCTGATCTGGCGTCCTGTTGGTTCAATCAGATCCGCACCGCGCACGACTTCAGTGATACCTTGATCAATGTCGTCCAATACTACCGCAAGGTTGTAGGCATATAAGCCATCTCGGCGTTTTATAATAAAATCTTCATCTGCCAGTGCGGTCGGGATGTTGAGCTGTCCGTGTTTTTTATCGTCAAAGTGGTACACAGGGTGAGTCATCTTCAATCGAATGGCACAATTGCCTGTGTCAGCCAGTGCTAAGTCTCGACATGTTCCGGTATAGAACCCACCGGCTGCTTTAATTTGCTTACGAGTGCATTGACAGTAGTAAGCGTGACCCGACTCAAGCCATGCATCAATTTGGGCTTGATAAACCTCGTGGCGCTGGCTTTGATAAATGACCTCTCCATCCCAATGTAAGTGATACGCTTCCAGAGTTTCCAGAATCAGTGACGAGGCGCCTGGCATTTCTCGGGGAGGGTCTAAATCTTCGATACGCACCAGCCACTGGCCATTATTGGCTTTCGCTTGAAAATAGCTGCCTAAGGCCGCAACCAGAGAGCCGAAGTGGAGTGGCCCTGAAGGTGAAGGCGCAAAGCGTCCGATATAACTCATAACAATGTCGTGAATCTAATTAAACCAAAAAGGGAGCCAAAGCTCCCTTTCTCTTTATCATAGCATCTCGCCGGTGATTAACCCTGCATCTGCTTTTCTTTGATCTCTGCAAGTGTTTTGCAGTCAATACAAAGATCGGCGGTTGGTCGTGCTTCAAGACGACGGATACCAATTTCGATACCACAAGACTCACAGAAGCCAAAATCGTCTTCTTCGATTTTGTCTAACGTCTTCTCAATCTTCTTGATTAGACGACGCTCGCGATCACGGTTACGTAACTCAAGGCTAAATTCTTCTTCTTGCGAAGCTCGGTCAACGGGATCCGGGAAATTTGCTGCTTCATCCTGCATGTGGTGAACAGTGCGGTCAACTTCTTCCCTAAGCTGGTTGCGCCAAGCTGTCAAAATTTTTGTAAAATGAGCCAATTGTTCTGGTGACATGTACTCTTCACCAGCTTTCTCTTGGTATGGCTCAACCCCTGCAATGGCTAGGATGCCTAGCGCTTTTTTCTTCGATTCTGGCATGCAGCATCTCCTACTAACACCTAGTCAACTGAACTCAGCAGTCTATTTTAAGGCGGGTATCTATAGCAAAAAGCTACAAGTGAGGCAAACTCTGATTTGTAAACTTGTTGTCAATGTGAAGGTCACGTCACTTTTATCGTTAATTGATAAACTCAATCGCTTTGACCAGTTTCATCTCAGAATTGGAAAGTTCTGCTTTGTAGCAGAGAACTTCCACCCCTTGTTCTTGTGCTTTTTTCAGTAATTGTGAATATGTCGCGTCTATATGGTGTGCGGCGGATACTTTTTCAATGCCTGAATGTAAAACTGTAAATAAAAGTACAGCTCTGCTTCCACTTTGTGCCATTTCTGAGAGCTCTCTCAGGTGCTTTTGGCCCCGTGTTGTCACGGCATCTGGAAAGTACCCTTGGCCGTCCATCTCGGCATCCAATAAAGTGACGCTTTTCACTTCTATATAGCAGCTTGGCTGATTTTCTGAGTTGAGCAAGATATCAATCCTACTATTTTCACTGCCGTACTTAACTTCCGTTTGAAGTTGATCGTATCCAGCAAGCTCATTGATCACCCCGGATTGAATAGCTTCTACCGCGAGTTGGTTGGCTCGGGCCGTATTGATGCAAATTTTATGGCCCGCTTTGGTCTCGCTGAGTTCCCAACTGTTCGGGTACTTACGTTTGGGATTGTCAGAGGTCGAATACCACACTGTGTTACCGGGCTCTGCACAGCCCGTCATCGCGCCAGTGTTGGCACAGTGAATCGTGCGCTCGCTGCCGTCGGGCAAGGTGATGTCTGCAAGGAAACGTTTATAGCGCTTTATTAAAATTGCGGATTCTAATTGGGGTTCAAACTTCATTTGGCACTGGATTTATGTACAATATTTGTATCATTACACCATAAGGTTTTTCCATTGTCACAACTGCCTATAAAGGGCGTGATGCCAGAGCTTCTGTCTGGCGTGCGTTCTGCTTCTCAACTGATCCTAAAAGCCGCTCCAGGTGCAGGTAAATCGACCTACTTCCCCTTAAAGCTTCTGCAAGAGAATGTGGTCGAAGGCAAAATTATTATGCTTGAGCCTAGGCGATTGGCGGCGCGTAATATTGCACGTTATTTAGCGCAGCAGTTAGGCGAATCAGTCGGTCAGCAAGTGGGTTATCGCGTTCGTGGCGATACCAAAGTAAGCGCTGCGACCAAGCTCGAAATTGTGACAGAGGGGATCTTAACCCGAATGATTCAGTCTGATCCTGAGCTATCAGGGGTTGATATGGTGATCTTTGATGAGTTTCATGAGCGTAGCATCCACGCGGATACAGCACTCGCTTTTTGTCTCGAAATACAGGAAGCGCTGCGCGATGACCTTAAGCTGGTGGTGATGTCAGCCACGCTCGATCAGCATGCGCTGTGTAAACTGTTGCCCGATGCGCGCTATGTCGAGTCTCAGGGCCGAAGCTATCCAGTTGAATATCGCTACCATCCGTTGAAAGCCAATGAGCGTTTAGAAGATGTGATGAGCCGACAGATCTCCAGTTTACTCGCATCTGAATCGGGATCCTTGCTCGCGTTTCTACCTGGTGTGGCAGCCATTAAGCGTGTTCAAGAAAGGCTCGAAAGTTTGCCTCAGGATATTCATGTGTGTCCTTTATATGGGCAGCTCACGTTTGAGCAGCAGCAGGCCGCGATTCAACCCGCAGCCAAAGGACAAAGAAAAGTGGTGTTAGCGACCAACATTGCGGAGACGTCTTTGACGATTGAAGGGATTCGCTTAGTGGTTGACTCGGGCTTGGAGCGCGTTGCGAAGTTTGATTTAAAAAGTGGCGTGACTCGATTAGAGCAAGTCCGTACTGCAAAGTCCTCTGCGGAGCAAAGAGCGGGGCGTGCGGGGCGTACGGAACCCGGCATGTGCGTTCGTTTGTTTAGTGAAAGCCAGTTGAATCAGCAAGCGGATGTACCCACTGCTGAAATTCTTCATTCAGATTTGGCGAGCTTAACCCTCGAGCTGGCACAATGGGGGGCTCAGGAAGCCAGTGATTTGAAGTGGTTGGATGTTCCCCCTGTCAGTGCGGTTGATCAGGCGAGAGAGCTCCTGAAGTCACTGAACTTGATGAACAGTAAGTATCAACTGACCGAATCCGGCAAGCTGGCGATAGAGCTTGGGGTAGAGCCTCGCATGGCTGCGATGTTGGCGCGTTCTAAATCGATGAATCGCATCAATACGGCGGCGTTGGTAGCGGCACTATTGGAAGAAGTTGAACGAAATACCGTCGACTTGCTGCACAGTGTTCATCGCTTTAAGCAAGGCAAACACAGCAAGCAAAAAGTGGTCTCTCAGCGGGCTCAGCAGCTTATGAAAAAGCTAGGCCACCCATTAGCCACACAAGATATTGAAGAGCAGTACGTCCCTGTGTTGCTGGCGGCGGCATTTCCTGACCGGATCGCGCAAGCCAGAAACAAGCAGCACGGGCGATTTGTACTCGCCAACGGCCATGGCGCTGACATCCAAGAGACAGAGCGTTTGGCGGCCAGTGAATATTTGGTTGTGGTTGATTTGATGCGCGGGCGCTCTGATTCATCGATGATCTTTTTGGCTGCCGAGTTGGAACTCGGTCTGCTAGAGCAATATTGCCCCGAGCTTATCACGGAGCAAGAGGTGGTGGATTGGGATGAAAATAAAGGTCGATTGGTTGCGCAGCGGCAGCAAAGAATTGGCCGTTTAGTGGTGTCGACACAGCTGCTTCCGGAGCCTTCTGGTGAAAAAATGACGAAAGCTTTACTTAATTTCGTTCGTTGTAAGGGCATTTCGGTATTAAATTGGACACCGAAAAGCCGAGAGACACTGGAACGTTTACGCTGTGCTGCTGACTGGCTACCTGAGCATGAGTGGCCGCGTTTGGATGACAGCGCATTGCTAGACGACTTAACGAGCTGGCTTGAGCCGTATATGACTGGGGTTCATTCAGTCAAAGGGCTTGGCAAGATCGATCTGACAGAAGCGTTAATGGCGTACATCGGCTGGCCTTTAAACCAGGAAATAGACCAATGGTTACCGACCCATTATCAGGTGCCGACTGGGTCAAAAAAAGCGATACGCTACCAGCAAGGGGAAGAGCCAGTCTTGTCCGTGCGGATGCAAGAAATGTTTGGTGAACAGTGTTCGCCCGCGATTGCTCAAGGCCGTAAAACTTTGGTGTTGGAACTACTTTCGCCGGCACAAAGACCACTCCAGGTAACTCGTGATTTGGCGAGTTTCTGGCAAGGCGCCTACAAAGAAGTGCAGAAAGAGATGAAAGGCCGCTACCCAAAACATGTTTGGCCAGATGATCCGGCAAGCCATGTTGCAACCACTAAAACGAAACGACAATTAAACTCATGACCAAAAAAACGACGACAGGTACTAAGCCTAAGGCGACGAAAGCGGCCAAGAAACCGACCCGAAAGCGCACAGGAAAAGCGTCCAAACGCTCACCGAAGCCATCCAATAAACGCCAATGGTTAAGAAAACTGTGGGGGATCAGTTGGAAGTTGGGTGTGGCGGTATTTGCCATTTTAGTGTTTGTGGGCATCTACCTAGACAGTGTGGTTAAACAGCGTTTCGAAGGCCAGTTATTCTCGCTGCCAACCGTAGTGTATGCGCGGATTTTAAATCTTGCTCCAGGGGATTCCATCAGCCTCAAAGAAGTCCGCAACGAATTGGATGTACTGAATTACCGTAAAGTACGTCAACCTCGTTATCCGGGCGAGTACTCCTCTTCTTCCACCAAGATCGAGCTGATTCGACGTCCTTTCGAATTTACCGATGGGCCTGAGCCTGATCGTCACATCATGCTGCATTTTGATCAAAGTGGTTTGCAACGCATTCAATCTCTAGAAAAAAGAGGGGAGTTAGGTTATCTACGCATTGAGCCTAAAATGTTGGGCATGCTGGAAAAAGGCAAAGATGAACAACGCCTTTTCCTTCGTCGAGAGCAGTTCCCGGAAGCCATGGTGGATGCACTTTTGGTCACCGAAGACCGAGACTTCTATCAGCATGACGGTGTCTCTCCGCTTGCGATCGCTCGTGCGCTGGTCGCCAATGTCAAAGCGGGCCGAACTGTTCAAGGGGGCAGTACGCTGACCCAGCAGTTGGCAAAAAACATCTTTCTTTCCAGTGAGCGAACGTTATGGCGCAAAATACGTGAGGCCTATATCGCGCTCATTATTGATTATCGCTACAGCAAAGACCGCATTTTAGAAGGCTATCTCAATGAGGTTTACTTAGGCCAAAGCGGTGGCGAAGCGATCAACGGTTTTGGTTTGGCTTCTCGACTCTATTTTGGTCAGCCGATTCAAGAATTACGCATTGACCAGTTAGCGATGCTGGTCGGCATGGTCAAAGGTCCTTCTTATTACAACCCTGTACGTTATCCTGAGCGTGCAAGGGAGCGCCGAGATTTGGTGCTTCGCTTGATGATGCAACAGGATATTCTCACTGCTGACCAATTTGAGGCAGCGGCAAGCCGACCATTGGATATTCAGGATAACCCTCGTGTGGCCAGTAGGCAGCCTGCCTACTTCCAACAGCTAGAAATAGAGCTAAAAGAGAAAGTGGGTGGCGCTTTTCAAGCCGACTCTGGCTTGCGAGTGTTTACCTCTCTTGATCCCGTTTCTCAGCAAGAACTGGAAAAGGCGATCGCGAAAAAGATCCCTGACTTAGCGAAAGTGGCAGGCAGTTCACTTGAAGGCGCTGCGATTGCCGTGGATCGTCATACGGGAGAAATTCGTGCGATGGTGGGTGGCAAGCGTACCGGATACGACGGTTTCAACCGTGCACTCAACGCTAGCCGCCAGATTGGGTCTTTGGCAAAACCAGCGATTTATTTAACCGCGCTTCAGCAACCGGAAAAATACAACCTAGCGACAACCTTGCAGGATAAACCCATCAGCTTAAAAGGCAGCAAAGGCACGGTTTGGTCTCCACGTAACTATGACCGCAAGTTCCGAGGTGAGGTGCCGCTTTACCTCGCACTCGCGAAGTCTTACAACGTGCCAACGGTTCAGTTAGGTATGCAATTAGGCATCCCTAACGTAGTCGATACATTAGAGAAGCTAGGTGTCGACCGGAACGAAATTAAGCCAGTACCATCTATGTTACTGGGTTCGTTTACCCTGACGCCGTTCCAAGTGGCACAAATGTACCAAACGTTGACCAACTCTGGGCGACGTGCGTCCTTATCGGCGTTGCGCTCGGTCGTAGATCTCGACGGCAATGTGCTCTACCAGTCTTTGCCGCGCGTATCACAAGCGGTCGATCAGCAAGCGGCTTGGCTAACCACCTATGCGATGAAGCGAGGTGTGCAAGAAGGCACGGGCAGACACCTGAACCATAAATTCGGCTGGGCTGCGTTAGCTGGTAAAACAGGGACCAGTAACAACACCCGAGACAGTTGGTTTGTCGGTATTGATGGCCGTGAAGTAACCACCGTTTGGCTTGGACGAGACGATAATAAATCGATCAAATTGACGGGCTCAAGCGGTGCGCTGCGCGTTTATGCAGAGTACCTTCAGCATCGCATTCCAGAAAAATTAACATTACCTTGGCCTAGCGGAGTGAGTACAGTGGGCTTTGCCAAGTCTTCGCATGGCAGCTTAGAGTTAAGCTGTGGCAGTGCGTTTAAACTGCCGGTTTGGGATGTGAATAACAACTTCAAGCAACGCTGTGAAAACCAACCGACTGATTGGTTGAAAAAGCTGTTCACTTGGTAATGGTCTGGTGTAGTCATGTTAACTAGGCAGTGATCCGGATAAATAAAAATGATAGGGATTTTGAGAATGAGAACATTGGCTTGGATTATATTGGCATCGGCTTTCCCATGGGTGCAACCCGCACTTGCTAATGTCGCACTGGAGCCAAAGGATCCTCAGCGTGAAAAAATTGCGGTCGTACTCGCGGGTGGAGGTGCCAAAGGTGCGGCTCATATTGGTGTTTTGAAAGCGCTTGAGGAGCTCAAAGTCCCTGTTGATTATATTACAGGGACCAGTATGGGGGCTTATGTTGGGGGCTTGTACGCCACGGGCATGAGCGCCGATGAAATTGAAGCCTTAGTGGATACCGTGGATTGGAACAGCGGTTATCGTGATCGAGTGAACCGCAGTGATCGTCGGGTTCGAGACAAGGAATATGAAGACCGCTATCAGCTCACCACCGATTTAGGTTTAAGATGGGGTGAGATCCGTGGCTCTAAGGGGATTGTACAAGGCCAAGGAATGCTGCGTATTTTGCGTGAAACGACGGGGAACTTGCCGCCGTTTGAGTCCTTCGATGAGCTTGCCATTCCATACCGTTCAGTCGCAACCGACATCATTGAGCTTCAGCCGGTCATACTGGAAGATGGCTACTTGGTGGATGCCATGATGGCAAGCATGTCGGTACCGGGGGCTTTGCCGCCTTATCAGTTGAATGGGCGACTGCTGGTTGATGGTGGTGTAACCAATAATATGCCAGTGGATGTGGCTAGAAATTTAGGCGCTGATACCGTGATTGCGGTGGATATCAGTACCAGCTACAAACAAGAAGATGACTTTACAACGCTGCTAACGGTTGCGGATCAGCTGTCCAATTACTTAGTTCGCAGCACTACCCACCGACAAGCGGTTACCCTCACGGATGACGACGTGTTCCTGCTTCCTGACGTGGGGGACATGGAAACGACCGAGTTCGACAGAATGCCAGAGGCGTTTAAAAAAGGCTATTTGGCAGCCATGCAAAACCGCGAGCAACTTGAACGGTATAGCGTGTCATCTGCAGACTACCAGCGGTATATCGACCAGAAAGAAGAGGCTCGTAAGCGTCTGACCTATGGCGATGAGATCGAAGTTCAACAGGTCCTGATCAACAACAACACGCACTATAGCCATACGCTGCTGGAAAACCGCCTGAATTTAGAGGCTGGTAACACATACAACTTGGAAGAAGTAGAGCAGAGCGTGCAAGATTTGTATGCGCTGGACCGGTTTGAGCGGATCACTTATCGCTACGATGAAGTCGACGGTCAGGATGCCTTAGTGGTGGATGTGGATGAGAAATCTTGGGGGCCAAATTATGTTAACTTCCGCTTTTTCCTCGAAGATGACTTTAGCACTGATAGCCAGTACTCGATTGGTGTTTCTACCAACTTTACCGACCTCAATATCCATGGGGCAGAGTTCCGTACTAATCTAGAAATGGGTACCGACAAATTGATCGAAGGGGAGCTGTACAGCCCAATCCTTTCAGGCCAAAAAGCGTTTATGACGTTGGGCCTCTCCTATAAAAAAGAGAAGCGTAATGCACCCGTTTCAGGTTTTGGTGACACTAGCTTAGAGGCAACCAATAATTTTCTACCTATTTCATTTATGGAATGGGATGTTGATATTGCTTTGGGTTATCAGCAAACACTGTGGAGTGAATTCAAAGTCGGGTTGAGATTTACTGATGGTGACGGCCAGTTCTCTACGCTGCCTACCTTAGGTGATATCGCCTTTAAGCGTATTGGCGCATTTGCCAGTTACCGTATTGATACCCTCGATAGTTTCAGTCTTCCGACCAAAGGCATGTACCTAGATTTAAATTACTTGATCTCGATGGACGAAAGTGTCGACAACGCAGAGTTGGTCAGTGAGCGTTACAATGAAGACACTTCTTATGAACTTGGGGCCAAATTCAAAGCCGCTCACAGCTTTTCACGACATACTTTGGTCGCAAATTTAGACGTCGGTGTCGTGAAAAGTAAAAATTCGTCCATTCCTATCGATCCGCGAGAAATTGGTGGCTTTCTGCATCTTTCTGGTATTCCAAGAAACAGCTTAATTGGCCAGAACAAAGCGTTCAGTAGTTTGGTGTATCGATATAAGTGGTTCGATAACGATTTTGGTTTGTTCACCTCCCCATTTTATTTGGGGGCATCGTTAGAATACGGTGGTGTATGGTCTGATCCGGATATCTCCTTACGAGATGCCCCTATGTATACAGCGGGTTCGGTTTTTGCTGGCGTGGACTCACCGATTGGCCCAATCATGTTGGGATATGGCAGAACCGAGCAGCGATTTGATTCGGTTTACCTGATTGTCGGCACGACATTCAAATAAAAATAGAAAGAAAACTGGCGGCATTGACACTGCTCATATTGTGGGAATTTTCGCGATTAGTGAGTCAAAATCATAAAACTTTAGTCTTAAGTTGCTATGTTGGTCAAAATGATGAGATTTTAATTTAAGGTTAAATTTGCTATTCTAGCGCCCACAGTTTGGCCTCTCTGGCGCTGTTTCTCACTCAAATTGAATGAAAATATGGCAAGGAGAGCCAAGTTTCCAAGGATGCTCACTCCCTTATTCTTTGAATAAATAGCAACAAAAGGGAGGAGCCGCAATGAGAGGAAAAAGTCGTGCTTGAAGCCTACCGTAAACACGTCGAAGAGCGTGCTGCTGAAGGAGTTGTTCCTAAACCACTAGATGCCGAGCAAGTTGCAGGCCTTGTGGAACTTCTTAAAAATCCCCCTCAAGGTGAAGAAGAGTTTCTTCTTGATCTTCTAGAGAACCGTATTCCACCTGGTGTAGATGAAGCTGCGTATGTTAAAGCAGGTTTCCTGACCGCAGTTGCAAAAGGTGAAGTCTCTTCTCCGTTAGTTAGCCGTGAAAAAGCAGCACAACTTCTAGGTACAATGCAAGGTGGCTACAACATCGCACCACTGGTTGATCTATTGGATGACGATGCACTAGCTCCAATCGCTGCAAAAGCGCTATCTCATACTCTGCTTATGTTCGATGCTTTCTACGATGTTGAAGAGAAAGCGAAAGCAGGCAATGCGTTTGCACAACAAGTTCTACAATCTTGGGCTGATGCGGAATGGTTCCTATCTAAGCCTGAGCTACAAGAAAAGATCACTTTGACCGTGTTCAAGGTAACGGGTGAGACTAACACCGATGACTTGTCTCCAGCACCAGACGCATGGTCTCGTCCTGATATCCCAGTTCACGCACTTGCGATGCTGAAAAACGAGCGTGATGGTATCAACCCAGATCAGCCAGGTAGTATTGGTCCTATCAAGCAAATCGAAGAACTGAAGTCGAAAGGTCACCAGCTAGTGTATGTGGGTGATGTTGTTGGTACGGGTTCTTCACGTAAGTCTGCAACGAACTCAGTACTTTGGTTCATGGGTGATGACATCCCTAACGTACCAAACAAACGCGCTGGCGGTTACGTACTGGGTGGTAAGATTGCACCTATCTTCTTCAACACAATGGAAGACGCGGGCGCGCTACCAATCGAAGTGGATGTCTCTAAGCTGAACATGGGCGACGTGATCGACGTTTACCCATTTGAAGGCAAAGTATGTAACCACGAAACTGGCGAAACACTGGCTGAATTTAAACTAAAAACTGACGTACTGATCGATGAAGTACGTGCTGGTGGTCGTATTCCGCTTATCATCGGTCGCGGTCTAACGGACAAAGCTCGCCAATCTCTTGGTCTAGAGCCTACAGACATCTTCCGTAAGCCAGGTGACGTTGCAGACTCAGGCAAAGGTTACTCGCTTGCGCAGAAGATGGTGGGTAAAGCATGTGGCGTAGAGGGCGTTCGTCCGGGCACTTACTGTGAGCCTAAGATGACAACGGTAGGTTCTCAGGATACCACTGGCCCTATGACGCGTGATGAGCTAAAAGACCTTGCGTGTCTTGGCTTCTCAGCAGACCTAGTGATGCAGTCTTTCTGTCACACATCGGCATACCCAAAACCGGTTGACGTGAACACGCACCACACACTACCTGATTTCATTATGAACCGTGGTGGTGTATCGCTACGTCCGGGTGATGGTGTTATCCACTCATGGCTAAACCGTATGCTTCTGCCTGATACCGTTGGTACAGGTGGTGACTCGCATACTCGTTTCCCACTAGGTATTTCATTCCCAGCAGGTTCTGGTCTGGTTGCATTCGCAGCCGCGACAGGTGTGATGCCACTGGATATGCCAGAATCAATCTTGGTTCGCTTTAAAGGTGAAATGCAGCCGGGTATCACGCTACGTGACCTAGTTCATGCGATCCCTTACTACGGCATCAAGCAAGGTCTACTAACGGTTGAGAAAGCAGGCAAGATCAACGAATTCTCTGGCCGCGTTCTAGAGATCGAAGGTGTTGAGCACCTAACCGTTGAACAAGCGTTCGAACTTTCAGATGCATCAGCAGAGCGTTCAGCAGCAGGTTGTACGGTTAAGCTGTCTCAAGAGTCGATCGAAGAGTACCTAAACTCGAACATCACTATGCTTAAGTGGATGATCTCTGAAGGTTACGGTGACCGTCGTACCATCGAGCGTCGTATCACGGCAATGCAAGAGTGGCTGGATAACCCTGAGCTAATGGAAGCGGACGCGGATGCAGAATACGCACACGTGATCGAGATTGACCTAGCGGAAATCAACGAGCCAATCCTATGTGCGCCAAACGATCCAGACGATGCACGTTTACTTTCTGACGTTCAAGGTACAGAAATCGACGAAGTATTCATCGGTTCTTGTATGACGAACATCGGTCACTTCCGTGCGGCAGGTAAACTGCTTGAGCAATGGGGTGGTCAGCTAGATACGCGTCTATGGGTGGCTCCGCCAACTAAGATGGACCGCGATCAGCTAACAGAAGAAGGTTACTACGGTATTTATGGCCGCGCTGGTGTTCGTATCGAAACGCCAGGGTGTTCATTATGTATGGGTAACCAAGCTCGCGTAGCAGATAAAGCGACCGTCATGTCGACTTCAACGCGTAACTTCCCGAACCGTCTGGGTACAGGTGCGAACGTTTACCTATCTTCAGCGGAACTTGCGGCAGTTGGCGCGATTCTGGGTCGTATTCCAACAAAAGAAGAGTACCTAGAGTACGCTGAGCAAATTAATGCAACTGCAGCGGACACATACCGTTACTTGAACTTCCATACAATGGAACAGTACACCAAGAAAGCGGATACGGTCATTTTCCAAGAGCCTGCTTAAGATAAACACTGAGTAGTAAAGCGTCTGCTTCGGCAGGCGCTTTTTTTTGTGCTTTAGAAAGCTGCGCTATATACTCTCGGGCTAGATTTTTTGAGGTGGTTGTCCGATGGAATTCGAATTTATCAGAAATACACTCATGGGTGAGTATTACGTCAAATCGAGTATGGGACACGAGATTGTCGGTCGTTGGTTGCAAGAAGAGATCGGGAAAGACTGGCACAAAATTGATCGAGTGGATCAGCTGCTGGATAAAGCCAGACGCGAGCCTCAGCATGAGCACATTCTTGAAGGCAAAGAGATCACCCTGAATGTTCAAGGTGACGAAGTGATCGTGCAAGAAAATGTGCTTGCTCATGGCGCAGAGCTCGATTCTGACAGCGAGTTTGATTTCTATGACAGTGAAAGTACCGCTAGCTGTGGTTTAGAAGATTTTGAGCTGATGATCGAACAGTGGAAAGAGTTTCTGACCACCAAATAGAGCAAAGTTATTTTACTTGCACAGAGATGGTGAGAGGCACAAAGCTTGCCTTAATGTTGTGAAAAGGGCGCACTAATATAGTGCGCCCTTTTTGTGTTTATCATCTAAAAATAACACTAAATCTTTACTTATCAATCAATTAAATAATTGGCACGCACCTTGGATTCTATTAAGTAAAAGGACGAATGCTTCATAGAGAGGATGCGATGAAATTAGTAAATGCGATTATCAAACCGTTTAAATTGGACGACGTACGCGAAGCACTAGCGGATGTGGGTATAGAAGGTATGACCGTTTCTGAGGTGAAAGGCTTCGGACGCCAAAAAGGACACACGGAACTCTACCGCGGTGCGGAGTACCAAGTGGACTTTCTTCCTAAGGTGAAGCTGGAAATAGCCACTCATGCGGAAAATGTCGACAACGTGATTGAAGCCATTACCAAAGCGGCACAGACCGGAAAAATTGGTGACGGCAAAATTTTTGTCTACGACCTGAGCCAAGCAGTACGAATCCGTACAGGTGAAATGGACGCAGAAGCGCTTTAAGAATTCAAAGGACTGGAGACAAAGCAATGGAATTAACAACTACAGTAACAGAGTTAAGATACGCACTGGATACTTTCTTCTTTCTCATTTCAGGTGCGTTGGTTATGTGGATGGCGGCTGGATTCGCGATGTTAGAAGCGGGTTTAGTACGTTCTAAGAACACCACTGAGATCCTAACAAAAAACTTTTGCTTATACGCGATCGCTTGTACGACCTACCTCATCGTGGGCTACAACATCATGTATGTTGGAAATGGTGAAGGCGGTTGGTTGCCATCTTTTGGTGCACTGATTGGTACCCAAAGTGAAGGTGCAGACCACTCGTTAGAATCAGACTTCTTCTTCCAAGTTGTGTTTGTGGCAACAGCCATGTCGGTCGTCTCAGGCGCGGTTGCTGAGCGTATGAAGTTATGGTCTTTCTTAATCTTTTCAGCGGTTTTGACCGCCTTTATCTACCCAATGGAAGGTTACTGGACATGGGGCGGTGGCTTCCTGGCTGAAGCGGGCTTTAGCGACTTTGCAGGCTCAGGTATCGTGCATTTAGCAGGTGCTTCAGCGGCTCTCGCGGGTGTGCTATTGCTTGGTGCGCGTAAAGGTAAATACGGTAAAAACGGAGAAATCTACCCAATCCCAGGTTCTAACATGCCTCTTGCAACCTTGGGTACCTTTATCCTTTGGTTAGGTTGGTTCGGCTTTAACGGTGGTTCTCAATTAATGCTGTCTGACTTTGAAAACGCGACAGCCGTTGGCCAGATTTTCCTTAACACCAATGCGGCGGCAGCGGCTGGTGCGATTGCTGCCTTATTTGTCTGCAAAACAACATGGGGCAAGGCCGATTTAACCATGATTTTGAATGGTGCTTTAGCTGGTCTAGTGGCGATTACTGCCGACCCACTTTCTCCATCTCCGCTTTACTCAGTTGCTATCGGTGCCGTTGCTGGGGTATTGGTTGTGTTTAGCATCATTGGTCTTGATAAGCTGAAGATTGACGATCCTGTGGGAGCTATCTCAGTGCACGGTGTGTGTGGCTTCTTTGGCCTAATGGTTGTGCCGATCAGTAATGGTGATGCTAGCTTTGGTGCGCAGCTACTGGGCGCAGCCGTTATCTTCGCCTGGGTATTTGCAGCCAGCCTAGCGGTATGGGCAGTGTTAAAATATACGGTCGGTATCCGAGTTTCTGAAGATGAAGAGATGGAAGGGATGGATATGCACGATTGTGGCGTAGGTGCTTACCCAGAGTTTGTAACTGTGAAGTAGGTCAATAATGAACCAATTGGTTGCATATTGTTAATAAAAAAAACTGCTAATGTTGGCAGTTTTTTTTGTTTTTGCTCATTGTTTTCCAAATAATCATGCATATAATAACGCAACTGATAAACGTTATCATTACGAATACATAAAGGACTGACCCATGAAAAAAGTGCTAACTCTTTCTGCTTTAGCGTGCGCAACACTCGCTCCAACCGCTATGGCCGCTGAAGAAGTGAACGTATACTCATACCGTCAACCATTCTTGGTTGAGCCTATGTTCAACGAGTTCACGAAAGAGACTGGTATTAAAGTAAACGTTAAGTTTGCTAAAAAAGGTCTTGCAGAAAAGCTAGCTCAAGAAGGTGAGTACAGCCCTGCTGACGTTGTTCTTACTGTGGACATCAGCCGTCTTGCTGAGCTAACGAAAAAAGACGTTGTTCAATCAGTAGAAAGCGCTGTGCTTGAGCAAAACATTCCAGCTCAGTACCAAGATGCAGAAAACGAGTGGTTTGCCCTAACAACTCGTACTCGTAGTGTTTACTCATCTCGTGACCGTGTAGGTAAACTGGGTGAAGACTTCACTTACGATGATCTTGCTAAACCAGAATTCAAAGGCAAGATCTGTACTCGTAGCGGTAAGCACCCATACAACGTATCTCTAGTATCTGCAATGATCGCTCACGAAGGCGAAGCTGCGACTAAAGAGTGGTTGGAAGGCGTTAAAGCAAA
>ENA-OWNT01003256-OWNT01003256.1-seawater-metagenome-genome-assembly--contig:-NODE-3256-length-15529-cov-4.367719_pt1 | contig 15529 bp, 20 predicted proteins | sample MGYA00238136_ERZ651165 | MGnify/ENA primary metagenome ERZ651165 (study PRJEB26861, sample SAMN08777766) | seawater metagenome | isolation source: coastal seawater | place: USA: Florida | collected...
CTGTCGCTGTCGCTGTCGCTGTTTCATTTTTTGTCCTCGTCGTTCGTCGTCGTTCGTCGTCGTCGTTCGTCGTTCGTTGTCGTTCGTTGTCGTTCGTCGTCGTCGTTCGTCGTCGTTCGTCGTCGTTCGTCGTCGTTCGTCGTCGTTCGTCGTTCGTCGTTCGTCGTCGTCGTTCGTCGACGGCGGCGGCCTGTAACCACGCGATAGAACGTCGCACAGCGCACAGCTCACCGAACACCGAACGATCGACGAATGAATGACGACGACGACGACGACGACGACCAATGCTCAAACGACGCGGAACCTTGTTGTGAATGTGGCCGCACTGTTGCAGTCGAAGAGGGCATCCTTTGTTCGTTTGCTGGTTGCGGTTGGGAGTCGTGGGCATGGCTGCGTGGGATGGACAATGAAAAGCGATGGTGCACGAATTGATTACTCGGTGGACGCACAAGGAACAAACAACAGGTCTGATCTTGGCCGCTCCGACGTCGGTCGTCATCGGAATATGATGCATTCGCACGCTGCGCCAAGTCAGTGCGGCGTCATGTGTCTTGCGGGCGCATCAATCGTAGTGCGAGATATGTCCGCCACCAACCCGATTTCCGATGGTCTCTGAAATAAGTGGCAAGTTTTTACCATGGCAAATGCTCCGGTTGAATCCCTCGAAGGGAACCAGGTTGCAAGTTGCGCCGTGTTATCGAGGACAACGTTGTGTCAGGGATCTGACCCATGTCAAACGACAGCCTTCAACAATCCCGTGCGAGCGTGGAACGTTCCAAAACGCAAACCACCACGGGCCTACTAAAAGAAGTTCTGGCGTCGATCAATGACTCGCCAGGCACGCTGGCGGCCGCCCAGATCTCCGCTGTTCGATCCTTGGTCTACCGCCTAAGTGACATCTTGCGCGAACATGAAGACTCCACCAAGAACCGGGGCGATACCTCGGCGTCGCCTCCGTCCACAGTTCGGAGTCACCTCGGTCGTGTCCGTAGCAATGCCAAGCGGTCCCTCGCGAATGAGGGGCACTTGGCCTCGACGATGTGCACAGGAACGGATGCTCCGGAAGTGAAGCGGTGCCGCGCTGTCGCTGGACGGCACAAGCCTCCCACCGCTGTTTCCGCATTGTCGGATGTAGAGGAGCGTGTCATCCAAAAGTCTGGATGGCCTCGCGAACTCTTCGTCGATGCAACCAGGCAGCCGCGAGTCGTTGACACCGTCGACGAGTTCATGGAGGAACTTTGTTTCGGGTGCGTGCCTTCGTTGCACACCGCGCACACATCTGCGTCTGTGCCAGTTTATGGAACGCTCTCGCACTGACATGGCGTGAATGTGTTGCACGATGTCCTGTTAGGTGTCATCTCAACGACGTTGTTGTACTTCGGGATGGTATCGCCAAGATGGGTACGTGCATACATGTGCAGCGTGAAGACGGCAATGAAATTACCTGCCGTGGCAATTGCTGTTCGTGACTTGTGTGCGAATGCAATGCTGCATTTTCTCACCGTAGGGCACACCAATGCTCTCCCGGCAGTTTGCCAAGACAACCTTGTTCGTTGCACCAATGTGAAAGAGTTGCTGCAGCAGGTGCGTGGCGGTTCCTATCGTTGAGGTGTTTTGACGGTGGATACACAACACCACCCTTACGACTGATACTTGCTCCATCGCAGATGCGAATGGCAGACCCAACGCTGCTGGAGAAGCTTTCGGGTAGAATTTACTACTACGAAGATGAGGAGGAAGAGGAGTTGCGTTTCATGACCGTGGCTGAAAAGGATCTCGCAAAGTCCAACAAAAATAGCCCGAAGGATGTGCCACCGGAGCAGAAGCCCAATAAGATGGAGAATCTGGACCAAAAGCTGAAGGCACTGGAGTCCAGGACAGACGTACCCGTTGACACTTACTTAGCTGAGCTCCGTTGGAAGAACAAGTGCGTGTGTGGTGTTTAATGTGAAGAGGGGAGAGTTGTTGTGGGGATCGTTGTGATTTACTCGCCATTCTCACACCTGTGCATCGATTGTATTGTTGCCGCCCCCGTGTTCGAACGCATCGCGACCAGGTATCGACATCCTTTAGATGATGACTGGACGAAGTCGTTCCTGCACCAGGACGTGAAGGATATTTGCAACAAAGAGGTACTGAAACATCTTCTATTGCAGTAGGGCTGTGGGCCTATTCATGTATTGACCATGCGTGTGTCTGTGCTGCAAGGTTAAATCGCTGATGCCTTACTGGGACCGATGGGATGAAGGCGTGTTCATCGGCAGTCATACAATGGGTGCGTGAACGTCGCTGCACTTGTCGATTTCCATATTGATGCTCAATTGCACCATGATTCATGCAGGTTCGTGTCTACACGTCGACCAATGTCTGTGGTCTAACGTGGGCAAGAACTTCAGCGGATACAAGGTGATGGCTGTGTGGCCTTTTGGGGCGGTCTCAAATGAGGTGTTAGACGATCACTTTTCACAGCTGTTCCGTCCTGTTGGATCGAAACGCTTGAATGAACCGAATGCGCTGACGGATACGCAACTCCAAGCTCTGCGTTCGTGCGTCAAAATGGCCATCGTGCAACCTGGCGACGTGTTCGTCTTCAGTGGTGCCTGCGCTCATATGGCAATGTAAGTGGCCGTGACAGTGTTGCTACTCTGTTCTATGGGGTATGTGCAGCCGCTCTGTTGCATTACACAGTTTTCATTTTTTGTTCAAATAGGTGCATCGGAATGGAGGAGCTGCAAGCTCCACTTAGCGTCACAGCTTACGAGTCTTTCATCAACTTGAACCCGCAACACATCGAGGTGCAGCTTTGGTTTCCTGGGATACGTGCCACTGGCGCGTGGCACACGCCGCCACCGCCACTGAACGTTCTTCTGAAATTTGAATTGACGCGCAGGTGTTCACGAAAACGAACAAGTCGCTCCACCATTTCGAGTGCCACATGCGGCACGGCGAACTGAAGGACCTGAAATTTGACATTGCTGACGTTCTGAATGAGGTGCTGCATGAGAAAAGGTATCCGTCCGCATTGGCTTGGTTGCAGTTGAACACGAGAGCTCGTCGTTAATCTCGAACGTGCGCCTGCACCTACCTGTTGCTAGGTTTCGTTTGCTGTCGCCGAATCATCAAGAGCGAGTCCTCTCAGCAGTGGATGCATTCTGCAAAGATGCACGGATGTCGCGAATTCTTGACGTCGAGGAGCTACCGCGGTTGAAATCAATCGTCGCAATCGCAAAAGAATGAGTGCTGTCAAAGTTTTGTTTGCTCGAAGGGTATTCAAGCAGATGCATGCACAATGCACACTGTTTTATGTTCAAACTATAACTAAAGAGATAGATCTGGACTTTCTGGCCGCGATGGTGCTTTGTTGTCGTCGTCGCCATCGCTTGCGGGCGAATTCGGCGTGCGGGGTGATTCGCGGACACTGGTGGATTCAAGCTTTCGCGACAACTGCTCTGACTCGAGGAGTGCAGCACGCCGAACCTCTGCTCGATCAACTAGCAGTCGGCTTCGAAGAAATCGATACTTCGAAGGCCTGCACACAACGAATGAGCGACGAAAGTCACGGTTGACAATGTGCACGGAGCAGGGCAGGGCAGGCAAAAGGAACGCAGCCACATACTCCGCGTTTGGTGGCGACAAGTCGACCGCGTATTCTCGCAAGGTGTTTGCTGTGGCGTCGACGATCGATACCATGAACCGTTGCGGCTCTGTGCTATGAGTTTGAACGTCAACGGCATTGTTTGTTTGTTCGGACCATCCCTTCCACCCTGCGTTTTCTTTGTTAGTTTGGTCGTCATCCCAGGGCTGCATGTCCCGCAACATCACCGCGAACACAGGGCCCGTTGGTCGACGCTTGTGGTGCCGGGGCTGAGACCGCTTTGGGCTATCCCATGTCGCCAACTCCGGCTCCGGTGTCGGCGCCTTGCTCTTGTGCAAGCCGGCATCACTAGTGCTGCTGGCAGAGTAACCACTCTGCGACATGTCCGTGGACGGAGTGGCAGAGTATCCAAGTTTGACAGGGATCTCGATTGCGGGAGCCCTTCGGAGAAACCCGGACAGGGAGCCCCCAACTCTTCGCACAATACCTCTGACGACGCTAGCTACTAAATTGCCGGAAGGGGCGGTCACTTCGTTGACCTTGGCTTCAGGCACGTCGTCACTCTGCAGGCCGACACGAAATACTGTGACGACTTTGCGGTGCAAGAGCGCGGCAACGTATCGACCACTCGGATGGAACGCCATGTCTACCACTTCATCGTGTTGGTTGAGAACCCGAATGTCACCATGACCTGCAAGAGAAGCGGCACATCAGTTTGGATTAGACACGTTTGAGGGTGCGTACATCAGTTCGCCCGCTGGAGCGCCGCGAAGTGCAATCATTGTGGAACATCGCTGCGTCGCTTACTATGAAGTTTGCATGTGGAGTGTGCCTTGCCCCTGGGCAGCTGCGAGATGCGAATTAGCTGGCCGTGCGATGAGACGGACGCTACCAGCCCACGCAAAGGGTTTACAGCGACCATGGCGACCTCGGCTGAATGCGGCCTGAACGTGTCAATTTCGTGCAGTTGGTCCCCGGCCAATCCCAGCACGGACAGAGACCCTTCTGGAGCGTCTCGAGCATTGACAAGAAGCAAGTCTTCGATCTCAGCGTTCACGAGGGTGGCCCAGTACTCTTCTGAATCTGGCGAGGTGGCACGGCCGGCGTCCGGTCTTTGGAACGAGCCGAAAGGACACAGCTTCACCACAGACCGGCGGCGCTGTGTGCTACGCGTACGTTGCCGTCGCGTAGTGATACGGTGGCGATGCTTCAGTGTCCTCGACGCAAATACATTTACAGATCGCGACAGCACAACCACCAAATTGTGTCTCGTCCACTGCACGTCGATGATGGAGTCACGAAACACAAGCTCTGCTACAAAGCGGGGTTGCGTGCGCTGACTAGTCCTCGAGGTGGCTCCTCCCGCACGGCGGGTGTTAGGGCCAACGACCCCTGAATCGAACACCCTCAATATTCTTGGAGACAATTTAATGCCGTCACCAACTACGGCGAACAAGCTCGACGTTTCCAATTGGTACGCATGGCCGATTCCCACGAGTGATGGGCCATGCTGAGCGGGATCCTGTCCGTTGAATAGCGCCCAGTTCGGTGCAATGGGCCTGCAAAATGCGAATTCGGGCCCGGCCGAAGGGTCATTCTCGGCCGCCAGAGCCGTGGAGACGACGCTGACACCCATGGAAGGATCCACAACGCACGCTGTGGTGTTAGCGAGATTGGTCGTCACACTTACTATGGTTACTGCGGTGTCCTCGAGCGAACTGGCAAGGTCGGGCGGAGCTGGTGCGGTCATCGTCGGTGCTAGAGGAGTGACTAATGGGCCGTTGCAGCACACGATCAGTCAATCGAGCATCCAGAGTGTGCAGCAACAGTGAATGTCGTGTTGTGCCCGCGCATTCCGTACGTTGCAAGGTACGACCACCCCATTGCGCGCACTGAAATAAAGAAAGAAAACACTCCTACGTTTTCAAATATCGTCCGTTTTGTCGCTGCTCGCCACCCGATCGTTTTGCCACCCGACGTTTTTGCCACCCGACGTCACTCATCGTGACTTGTTGTGGGCTGCCTTCCCCCAGCCGCGTCTTAGTGGACAGTGACGAACTCACGCACGATCACAGCAACGAAGGGACGAAGCAAACGCAGGGACGAAGCAGTGAACTGAGCGAACTAGGTGACCGAGGCGAACGAATGACAGCGAACCAATCAACGAGTGAAGCGAAAGAATCGAACGAAGCGAATCAACGATTCAGCGAAGCAACGTAGCACCGAAGCACCGAAGCACCGAAGCAACGAAGCGAACGAAGCAACGAAGCAACGAAGCGAACGAAGCGAACGAAGCGAACGAAGTGAACGAAGCGAACGAACGAACAAACGAACGAACGACAACGAACGAACGAAGTGAACAAAGCGAACAACGGGCGACCAGCGCAAAACGACGAACAACGAACGACCAACACCACAACGCCAAATTCGTACTTTCAGTACTACACATCAACTCTGCCCTTTCAACCACTCACTCCTGCACAGTCGTACTAGCAGTACTGCACCGTCCACGATAAAGCCGCTGTACTTTCAGTACTGAAGTCAGCGACCGATTTGTGGCAGTTAGCGCAGGTGTGTTAATACTACGATCCACAGTACTGCGAACAGATCAGTACTGCATACTTCATTATTATTACACCATACGGATTCACGTCGACAGTACTTTTAGTACTGGAATCGCTGCGGCGTCGCTGCGGTCATCCACGGTGTATCTTAATTGTATAAACGCCAATACCGACATCGATGAAGTACAACTGAATTCGGTTCTTTTGCACTTCGAAGTCATCGACGTCGTCGTCGTCGCCAAAGCGCAGCAACGGCGGCGGCGGCGGCGCACTGGACGGTTGATATATCCATTTCCGGTATAACCATTGTTTATCACTGTGGCTATTGGGAGTCATTTAATATATCCCGAATGAGGATACATTCCGTGAAAGGCGGTGGAGCATTGTATCGCTTTATGATACTTTTCTGTTTTCGTCGCTTTTTGGCTTTTTGGCTTTTTGGCTTTTGGCTTTTGTGGGGGCGTTCGTTCGGGCGTTTGGGCGTCGAGCATAGTTCGTAGAATCAGCCATTTTCCCCCAAAGATCATCCAGCCCAAAATCCCAAAAGTCCCGAGCGCTGAAAATGAAAGATGCAGAAAGAAGAAAGATTGGCAAAACGGTGGAATTCCCGAAAGCGGATATGCAACGTCCGACGGACGGACGGACGGACTGTGAGTGAGTGGGAGTGACTGAGTGAGGATGGCTGGGAGCTGGGAGTGAGTGACTGAGAGTGAGTGGGAGTGAGTGAGTGAGTGACTGGGAGTGACTGAGAGAGAGTGGGAGGGAGTGACCGTTTCAGGCGTTTCGTTTCGTTTCCCTTCGCTTCGCCCTTACGCTCACTCACTCACAGTCAGGCAGTCACTCACTCACTCACTCACTCACAGTTGGAACAGCGACGTCGTTCGTCGTTCGTCGCTGTCGTTGTCGTTGTTCGTCGTTCGTCGTTCGTCGCCGCTGTTGTCGACGTCGTCGTTGGCGTTGGTGTCGCCGTCGTTGCGTTCACTGTCATTGTCATTGTCATTGTCATTGTCATTGTCATTGCAATTGCCATCGTCGTCGTCGTCGTCGTCGTTGTTGTTGTCTTTTTTGTTACGTCGTGGTTGTGCTCGTTGTGGTGGGTTTTTCGATGACGATGGCGACGACGACGTCGATGATGGTTTGGATTGCCAGTGCTTCGTCGTTCGTTGTTGCAGTGCCTGGCACGGGTATTTTGCGTCCTGCCGGCTTTGATCGTTTGGAGAGGTCTGTGCGAGCTTGGAAATGTCTTGTCTTGTTTTGTCTTTTTCTTGGCGTTGGCGTTGGCTCTTGTGTTCTTTCTTTCTTTCTGTTTCTGTCTTTTTTGCCCTCCTGTTCTGTGCTCTTTTGTTGCCGTTCTGTGACGCTGTTGACTGTCACCCCGGTTCGACGCGTAGGTGATTGTGCCGTTTGCGTTGTTTGTTTGCGCGCGCGTCCCACGCACGGGATGGTTTTGCCGCGTTGACGGCATTGCAAACACACGGTAGTGGTAGGGAGCGAGAGACAAGGTTCCCCGGTGGCATCCGGGCACGACACGGCACGACAATATGCCGCGCAAGAGCACGTCAATTGAGGTCACGGAGGAGGACTACCTCGCACTCAAAGAGAAGTTTCACCTCCTGGAGGGCGACCGAAAAGCGTACTTCGAGACGTTTGAGAACCAAAAGAAGCAGAATGACTTGCAGATGAAACAGCTGCGGGCCGAGAACCAAGAGCTCCGCCTCGCCATTTCAGACTTGAAGAAGGAGAATTCCAGAAATGTGGACCAGGACCAAGAGCTCAACACCGAGCTCAGGAAGGTGGCCAAGCTCCGGTCAGAGTATGACCTGCGCAAGAACAACACGCGCAAGCTCCGCAAGGAGCTCGACCAGCTCAATGACCAACTCCACGAGTTCAACCTCGACGCCAAGAAGCCAAACCTGGAGGACAACCCGCTCACCCGGAAGATCCGCATGCATGAGAACCGGTTGGACAAGGCCATGATCAAGTACAACGAAGCGCAGAGCATTCGCAAGACGTACGAGCAGATCGTGAAGCGCCTCAAGGACGAGCGGGTGGGTTTTGATAATCAGCTCGCCGCGATCGAGAGAACACTAGATGCAAAGGAGAACGACTACCAGGAACTGCTGGTCCTGGCCGGCGACGCCGTCCACGCCAAGGACACTGCATACACAGAGCTAGACAAGATTAAGAAATTGTACCAGAAGAACACCACCCAGAGGGCCCAGGAGCTGAAGGATAGAGAGCTCATGGTGAAGCAGAAGGACGCCATGATTGAGCATGTCCACAAGCGCGAGGAGAAGCGCCGCGATCTCATTGCCAAGGCGTCGGGCGACTTGAACGAGGAGCAGGAGGACGAGCTCCGCAAGGCACTCGTGTCCAACAAAATGCAGGAGAGCGTCACAGCGGCCGAGTTGCAGGCCACTAAGGACGAACTGGAAGTGTTCGAGAACGCCTTCCGCCAAATCAAGGAAGCCACCGGCGTCTCCGACATCAACGAGGTCATCCAAAAGATTGTGTCTCAGGGCGACACTTGCAACAACTTGATCCATTTGACCAAGGAGAACGAGGCCAAGCTGGAGAAGCTGGCCGCGCAGAAGCAAGAGCTGAAGCAGACGGTTGAAGAGTTGAAGTACGCTGGCCCTGTCGCGCAGTCCGGTGGTCGCAAGCTCGTGGACGGTCTCGAAGAGGACATCGTTCAGGCGCAGTCTAGGTTGGACAAGGCAAAGACTCGGTACGAACGCTCGAATCGCATCCTGATCGACGTGAAGGCTGGCATCGAGCACTTGCACGATAAGTTGGAGTCCGCGGCAGTGGACAACAAAGAACACTTGCCGCGCAACGCGAGCATTGTGGATATCCTGTACTACTGCGAAGGCATCTTGACAGACACCAAGGCAAAGGTGGGACCACAACTAGAGGATCTGGAGTCGCACAAGTCTTCGTCCGTCCCCACGGTTGTGACCAACCTTGGGCAGACCACCACTTTGATCGACGAGGAGGCCATGAAACTGGACCGGCCCTTCAACAGACGTATTAACTTGCCGTCCACGTTCGATGATGAGTCCGGCGTCTTGTTGGATGAAGAGGCGTACACTGCCGGCGATGAAGAGTTGTCGCGCTCCAAGTTGAAGCAGAAGGCGAAGCAGCTCGTCATCCAAAAGACAACACAGATCGATAAGAAGACGAAAAAGCGCAGAAAAAAGAAGAAAGGCGGCGACGGCGGCGACGGCGACGGAGGAGAAGGTGGCAGCCCCGACAACGCGGCTGTGAGGCGAGCCACCGCGGCGAAACTCGCAGCTGACTGAAGCGTCCGCAAGTAATATTAGTTTTTGATTTACGGCATTCTAGTTCCGTGCTCGCCAACAAACGTGCCTGTGCTCTCGTGGCGGGGGAGAGAGGGAGAGGGAGCAGGGCAGTGGTGGTCCATTTCACAAGACTCACACTCCACACGAGTCCACTGTTGCGCCACTGCAAGTGCGATCCATCAGCGCTCGTGCTCGAGCATAGTGAGACGGGCCGACGGCCTGTGTGTGCACGAGTACAGCCGCGATCAGGACGATGTCAAGGCTCGCGCAGAGTCAAGCAAATGGCGGCGTACCTGCTTCAAAATGTGTTCGTCTTTGATCGCAGATGGGTCCGACAATGTCGCGATGCGGCGGACCTTCGCAGCATGCGGTGCTTTGCTTTCATCCTGCACACACGATCGTCAAATGAACGTGAGCGTACGTACGCCGACGAAGGGCTCGCTGTGCCATGCTGCACCACGCTGCGAACGACTCACCGTCACCCATGCAATGCGCCGCAGCACGTGGTCAGAGACCTCTTCGACCAACATTTCGCGAGCCTTCTCGACATCGTCTTGAGTGTACCATTGCTTGGTCATGTGTGGGTAGATGTGTTTGACGTCATCCCCGGTCTCCGGGTTGAAGTACGCGGAGTGGATGACCGGGTAACGAGATATCAGTGACATGCCTCGGAGACAGACTGACGTCACGTGCAGCTGCATGTTGACCTGAACATGAGCGCGGACAAAAAAACAAATATTAGTGGCCAGCGAGTGCAAGTTGGCAAACAAGAGGAGCGATTGAGGGAGTTCGGGAACGCGCACCTTGTTGCGCGGACTGCGGTTTTTGAACATGGTTCCGAATGAACCATCTTCGTTGCGGCGTTCCAGAATCATGTTGATGGCTTCGAATAGAAGGTCGACATCGTTGGGGTCCGGCAACGTAGGCATCGGCGCACTGGCATTCATAGAATCCTGAACAACGCCAAAAGTTCAATGACGACCGTGCACGCGCACAGCGCGATCAAGGCAAGTCTACACACCGGCACCAAGCCCTGACCACGGGGTCCAGTGATACTGTCAGCTTCCGGATCTTGTCGGTAAAACATGGCGTAAGTCATCACCATTTCGCACAGGTGGTCGACGCTGAGTATGTGCTCTCTTTCTCGCATTTCTTCCATTTTCCACCGCATGATCTGGCGTGTCATCTCCAACGCATACTCCTGCACGCGCAAAACAAAAGAAACCGTCACACCATGAACAGCCGCACGTCAAAAGCGCATCTGTTAAATGCTGCTTGTGGCGTTTTTAGGCAAGACGACGAACCCAGTGGTCATTGCCGGTGTACCATTCGCGGCGACCGAGGTTGGTGACTTCGAAGACTTCGTGCGTGAGCCAGTAAAGGCGTTCCGTCTCAGCAGGGGTGGCAAACCATTCCAAGTCGCGGCGTGCCGCGATGGACGACCGTTTGAACACGTTCCTCATTTGGTCGTCGACGGAGAGGGCAGGGTTCTTCAGCTCTGGGTTCGGGTGTGGCATGTTGAGAAGGTCGTACAGCAGAATGTACGCGAGCTTTTGGATGAGGCCACGGCGTGGGATGTGACCCTTCATTTTCTCCTGTAATTGCTCAATGCGTTGTCTGTAGTACGTGGAGTCCAACCCCATGCGCTCGATCTTCATTGCCGCCCGCAAGTAAGAAACGCTTTCTTGACGGAACTTCTTCTCGTAGGGGCTTTCCCACTTGATGCGGTCCGCAGGGCTGAGGTCCGGGAAATGCTTTGGTGCTTTCCACGTCCCACTCTGGCTCACCTCATCGTGGTATTCCGGCTCCTTCGTGACCTCGACAGCTTCTTCAACCTTGGCCAGCGCCCACTCACGAACGGTGCTGTTTCCGAGGTGGACGAGCTCTTCGAGCAACGACAAGTACTCGACGAAGTGCTTGATGCCCTTCATCTTTTCGACGTTTGTGAGGTAGTTCGGGTCAAGGTTTCCAATCGAAGTGGACCACTTGCCGGCAGTGAAGAGCATCTCCGAGTACGTCATACCAGTGTGCGCTGGCTCCACGGCGACACAGAGAGTGGCCAAACTCCCGAGGCCGAGGAGGGCAAGCAACGCACTCATCGCAGTCCCAAGTAGCCTCATCGTGGCTGATCGCTGACGCTGGGGCAGCGACGGGACCTGTCTCGGAGGTGCTGGGCTGTCTTGCAGGAACCGGCTTCAGCAGCCGCACCACACTACAACAACAGCTGACACGAACAAAAGTTCAAGAAAGCGACAGAGAAAGAAGGGAGGAAGGAAGGAAAAACCAGCACAACCTTCTAGCCATTCCACTCTTTTCTTGATGCATGCCGTTGCCTCTGCAAGGCCACTCGTCTGTTTGGGAAGAAGTACACTGATTCGAACACACGGGCTCTTGGCTCGCCTTACCCGAGCGTGCTACTTGCCAACGCACACCACGACACCAAACAAACAGCCCTACGAAGGTCACTGCGCTGCAAGCTTTCCCATCCGCTTCCCACGTGAAAAAGCGCAGAACCGCACGGTTCAAATGCCGGACATTGACCACAGCACATCGCAAACGACAACTTGAACAAAGCAATGCACAAAGGGAGATTGGCAGGAATGTATGTAAGCAAGCAAGCAACAACGACGACGATAGCGACTCCACAACAACGACGACGAACGAAGACAAGCGACGTATCGACGAACGACGAACGACGACGAACGAACGAACGACGACGAACGACAACAAACGGCGACGACGACAAACGACGACGACAAACGACGACGAACGAGCGAACAACGAACGAACGAAAACGAATTCGCTGAGGTTGAGAGTGAGTGAGACCGTGAGTGAGTGAATGAGTGGGCGCGTGGGCGCGCGACTCGCGGCCGCGCCTTGACCGCCCTACAATGTCGATCGACGTGGTACGCTGCTGCACTATGATACGATTCCAATGCCATTGCAGTTACATAATTAAAATCCGAGCTGCAATTCGAACTCCAAGTCCCCTTGGTGCCACCCCACCATGCACACACACACACACACACACACACACACGGTGAAGACGGCATGTTGGGTTGGTCGGTGTTGGCATACCACGCCACAGTTGGCTGTTGTCGATGGCATGGAGTGGGTAAGGATTCGCTATGACGCAGTGCTAGATGCTTGCTGCATGCCGATTGCATGAAGTACGTCTTATCATAGTCGAGAACACGTTAGCGCCTTCAGGATTTCGAACGACGCAATGCCTAACAATGTATTCTTATAATATTCGGGTCCGCCCTCGTTCTAACAATAGCTCGACCATAATCTAACGAATGTGCTGTTTGCCACTGCCGGTGCCGCAGTCCATGCCTGAATGATGCCGCACTTGACTTCAGGCATCATGACAACGCGCCCCACAATTGCCGTGTGGACTTCGCACTCGTTTCGCCAACAGGTTTGGTTGGCTTGTGATTAATCTCTGACATAGCTGGTGTAGTACCTGCCGAATCCACCTCTGCCTTCGCTGCACTGGATGGCTCGCTTCCTGCAACTGAAGTTGTCTGAAACGAGAATGTGAGCTTGACCTTCTTCGCCTTCGGCGGACTCCGACGAAAGAAAGGAGTTGCCTCTACTGCCGGTCGAAACGGTGCTTGTGCGGCGGCATGCTTCCCGAGAGAATCGCTATTTCTACTCACTCCAGAACTGGTAATGGGTAGGGAAGGATGTGGCTCCCCGACACCAGCGCGTTCTGAAGTTGCCTCCGGCGGATTCACCGAGTTTTGGGGCACTCCGTTTTTGCCTGCAGCATTGTCGTCGATTCCCAACTCCACCAATTTCGACGCAACAACGTCGACACGGTTTTCAATGGCCGCAGTATCTTCTTCGTCATCAAACATTGCGCCGTCGATTGCGTTCATGTCATCTACTACGATGGCTCGTCTGATTGGAATGGGGGCCTTCCCGGTGTCCGCTGCTGGGTCCTTCTTGCGCTGCGCCGCGGACGCAGCGGCCAGTGCCCGCCTTGTTTGTCGGCGTAGCATGAGCTCAGCGTATCGTAGCTCCTCCACCAGCTGGGCCTGCTCTTCTGGTGTTGCCGTTGCAGGAGATGACCCTGTTTGACCTAAGTCATCCGTTTGTCCTCGGCCCAGCGCGAGAGCACTCCGGAAGCTGGAAACGGCCAGACTACGCACGCACAACATACGAGGAAAGTGATTGCCGCAAAGCCCACAAGCGAAATTCAGGACAAGCAAGCACAAGGCGCGGGACATACCTCACTTCGCCGAGATTGAGACGCGCGCGGGCCAGCGTTTGATGGAACACCCATTCTTTTGAAGAACAGAGAACTGCAAGTTCAGCTTCCTGGCAGGCTCTGAAATCTTGCTTCGCTGCCATGAGCAACTGAGCCCTCATGTCATGCAGGCTCCCACGTAAGTTTCCGACGTCTAATTGGGAACGGCTTGACGTTGGCTGCGCGTTAGTTGCAGAAGAGCTTGACCTCTCCAGAGGGTCAGCATCGTCGACGTGAACCGCCTTGGAACGATCAATAAGTTCAGGGTCCACCTGTTCCAGCTTGCGTACGGCCGCTGCAAATGCTTGTAATGCCGGGCCGATTTGGTCTTCATCGACGAGTTTCAGTCCTTGTGCTTTGAGACGACGTGCTTCTTCGGTGAGTGATGTCGCTCGATCGAATTCTTGTCGCGGGCTCAGAGTATCTGTGGTGCGACGCTTTGATGTTCGCCCCGACGGACGTAACACAGCTGGCTGCGCGCGGATGCGTTGAGCGGACTGAGAAGGCTTTGTCGACGAGGCGCCGACGGATTTCTTGCGGGTGGTTGATTTCGGCGCTTTGCGCTGCCGTTGCTGGTTGGCTTTCTTTGCCCGCTGCAGTCCCTTCAGCAGAACCTTGACGCCCGGAGGAGCGTTGTCCAGTGAGTCAGCGCGGGCGTTGGTAGCTGCTTTGTCCGAGCCATCGTTATCATGGTCGCCGCTGTCGTCACTACCTTCATTGTCGCTGAGATCGAACAGATCTGTGTTTCCATCGACACCATGAATTGCGCCGATTTTCTGGCACACTCGTCGATGGGATCTGTAGTCTGCGCGTTGACACGCTTCATTACAGTAGCTCGCCTGGTTGCATGTAGGGCACCGCTAAACAAAGAATACAATTAGAGGCAGCAGGTGAGATCCAAACGATTCGTTCACATAAGCAATCAAACGAGTCCACACGAAACGCACGACTGGCACGCCCAGGGTCTTGCCGCAAGTGGAACATGACTCCGAGCGATCACCTTGACGACGGCTCAGGGCCTCAGCGTCCTGCAGTTCTACCAAGCGTGAAATATCTCGCTCGCGTTCGAGTTGATTGTGGATTTGATTCATAAATGCGTCCAATGGATCCACGTCATCCGTGCCGGTGGCCGCGGTCCCGGACGCCTCATGTGAATCAGACATTGGAGCTTGTGGCCTTGTCGAAACTACATCGGGTCGCGTGCCATGTGTCGCGCAATCTCTTGAATGACCCCACTCCTCAACCTCATTCAGCACCCAGCAACACAACAAACAAAGCAGAAACTGTTGTCTTACGTTTATCGAAGGATCAGAGCTTTTTTCATCACTCCTCCGCCGCGGCCTCACTCGTCACACGTCATCCAAAAAGTCGGCCCCGGTCTACCGTGTGCATGACGTACATGCGCCAACCACCCTCACCAACCAACACACCGACCTCGTTCGCACCAAACGAACCGATCGGCCAACCGGCGGATGCCACGTGGCCACCGCTCACCACGCCGTCATTGACGCCGAACAACAACCGTCGCAACAGCAACGACGACGGCGACGACAACGACGACGACGACGACAACAACGACGGCGACACGCTCGCCAACGAATTCGATGACGTCAACGTCGCGCCGTCTCGCCGTGTTTGCGCTGGCGTCAGTTGTGAGTCAGTTGCTTCCAGGCTGACAGTTGTACTTTCGAACCTTGAACATACATGCTGCGTTGCCTACCCGTCGTCGTCGCCGCGTCGCCCGTCGTCGTTCTGGCGTCGTCGTCCTCGTCGTCCTCGTCCTGGCGTTGTTGTACGCTTGTGTGGTTGTGTG
>ENA-OWNT01003257-OWNT01003257.1-seawater-metagenome-genome-assembly--contig:-NODE-3257-length-15526-cov-4.050489_pt1 | contig 15526 bp, 17 predicted proteins | sample MGYA00238136_ERZ651165 | MGnify/ENA primary metagenome ERZ651165 (study PRJEB26861, sample SAMN08777766) | seawater metagenome | isolation source: coastal seawater | place: USA: Florida | collected...
TACATTGAGTTCGCTAAGACATTGTATAGTGTACAGTACATGTATTGTGGAAATACAAAATTTGAATTTCACAACAAAAGTCAAACGGTCGAGGCATCAAAACGACGCGTTGACGTGTGGACGCTTCGATCATCGACTTCGGCAGTACACCGTAACGCCGTTCACTCGTTCCTTCCTTCCTTCCTTCCTTCCTTCCTTCCTTCGTTCGTTCGTTCGTTCGTTCGTTCGTTCGTTCGTTCGTTCACTCGTTCGTCGTTCCTTTGTCGTTCGTCGTTCGCCGTTCCTTTGTCGTTGGCCGTTCATTTGTCGTTCGTCGTTCGTCGTTCGTCGTTCCTTGTTGTTCGCCGTTCCTTTGTCGTTCGCTCTTCCTGTGTCGTTCGTCGTTGCTCGGATGGGGGTTGTTGGCGACTTTGTTTGTGACGTGCCCGCCTGGGTGCTCGATTCTCTTGGCTGTCGTCTTGGTGATGTTCACTGTTGTGGCGCGCGTGGTTGCGTGGTGTGTCTCGCTGCGGTAGTCATCGTCACTGCCGCCGCCGCCGCCGCCGCCGGAGTTGCTCACTTTCCGAATTTGAGTGTCAGGCCGTCCAGCGGTTGCCTCTCTTTCGTTGATTTTCGCAGTTTCCTATTGCGTGTCCCGCCTCGGTGTGCTACTGCTGCTGCTGCTGCGGGAGGTGCCACGCCAGCGCCACGTAGCACAGCGCAGCCATGGCGACACCGCGCAGCGAGACCACATTCCTCCGCACCTCACTAGCAGACGCGGACGCAAGCTCCGAGATCCAGTTCGCTGACGTTTTGACCGGTTACGCCAATGCGGTGGAAGGGCTGAAACAACTGTTCGTCGTCGGCGACAACTTTGCGTCCGCGTCTAGCGCCGCCGAAGCCGCCGTCATCGAGCACGCTATGCTGCCTCCTGCGAAAATCGACCATCTCGCGTGGTCTGGGGCGCACTATGCGACGAAATCCTTTGTTGCGTGGTGCCAGCAGAATGTGCCTGCCGTCTCAGTTCCCGAGCTCCTGCACAGACTCGGCGTCAATGATCGCGGAAATGTTCGACTCAGCGAGTTCTTCGTCTCCCTCGAAACTGACGTCAACCTCTGCCTACTGTGGATGCGCATTGCTCCCTCGGCAACCTCGTCGCGGGGCGCTCAAAGCCAGAGCACACAGTCCATCGTCCCGCAGTCGGCTCCCATCTCGTCGATCATCGTGTTTCTGCGGCAGCCAGAGAGCCTAAAGCTGCGCGAGGCCCTTGAGCAAGTTTCAGGTGCGGCATGTTGAACTTTCATGTTGCTCTCGCTCCACGTCCTTCTCTGTTCCCATGTACATTTCCATCTTGACTCCATCATCGTTGTGTGCAGGCGTGTCAGATTGCATCACTTTTCTGCGCCAAGTCAGCGAACGCCTCGACAAGAGCGCCCAAGCCCGCACATTGTCCGCCGCTTCGTTTCTCCGCCTGTTCAATGAGCCGCAGGTGCGTGTTGCAATCGTAACATGGGTGTGTGCTGTTCCAACGGCGCCTTATTACTATGTGTTGCTTTGCGCTGTTGGTCTTTTGCAGACGCGCGCGCGGAGAGCCATGCGAGAGCAGGCACACCTAGCTCGACTGGCGCAAACCGACGCGCAGACACCTGACCTGCGAGCAATGGCCGAGGCCATCGCCGCCGTGCCATGTGGCGCGATCATATTTGCTCCTGAGCTCACGCAGTGGCTCGATGTGTCCGAATCATTAGTACGCCGCACCGCCACTTTGCGTCCAAGCTGTGGCAGATGTGGTCACGCTGCTGTGTGTATTGTTGAACGATTTCAGGAAGCTGCGAAGATCGCCATGCAGGCCACGCCGAGAGGGTGAGGATGTTTTGCGTGTCTTTTCGCTGCTTGAAACGGAGTTTGGCCTCCGTCGTGCATGGAATAGTTTGATTTGATGTTTCATTTGTCTGCCTACCTGTGTCGACCACACGCAGTGATGTCACCAAACAGCTCGAGGTGTTGGAGCAGGTGGGTTGTGACCTCAATCGTCTCTTTCACAGGGCGTGTGGCCCGAGCAGATTGTTTCATAATGACTCATTTTGTTACTCGTGTTGTTTGCCGTAGAAAATCCCCTCCTTGGTCCGCGATTTGTCACGAGCCGTGGCTGCTCTTGACGCCCTGAGCGTTGAAGCAGACGTCGAGCCCGATGCACCCGCGGTTCCAGCGGACCAGCAGGAGTTACTCGACAGCTGTGAAGAGTCTAGGAGCCGTTTGCAAGAGCTCATGCGTGACTTTTGCGATTCCAGACGTAACTCCTCGTCGGAGACTGATCCCATCGCCTTGGCCATGGCGGATCTGGACATTATTGACTCTGACACCTGGCAAAATCATGACGATGCAGACGTTGGCAACGAACTACGGCGAGCGGTGGAGAAAGTGCGACTCGTCACTGTTGCCTTTCTGTCCGGAAACGGGTTCGTTTTCTTTCGCATTGCTTTTTAACGTCGAAACGTGCAGTTGCTGATGCTCTGGATGGTTTGTGCTCCGGTACTGTTTTGACTCGCTTGTTCCAGGTTGCGCGATGTAGATGCATGTAGAGCCGCAGCTGACGCTTTAGCCGAGGCTGTGCAACGCGCAGCTCGACTGGCATCCAATGCGGAATCGAGAACGGTTCTGTTAAGCCACGCAGCTGAGTTCCTGGTCGATGATGAGAATTTCAGTGACGAAGAAGCACAGCAAACCGTTGTTGATGAGCCACCCGCGCCGTTCCCATGGACGACAACGCTGCCTGAGGACGACAACGCTGAGGCTGCGGCCCCGCCGCAAGATGCCGACACTAGCACTGACGTCGACCCTTGTTGTGCTTATGACATATTCAAGCTCAGCTTGAAACGGTTGTTCGATTCCTTGGATCACGACGGCGACGGGGTAATCAGCAACAGAGAATTTATTGCAGCCACCAAGTTTGTAGTTGCGCCGAGTGCGCCAGACGATGGCGAGCCTCACACCGTGGCAGCGAATCCGGAACTGCATGAATGGTGTGAACGATGCGGATTTGATCTCAGCGCTCTCGGTTTTGATGACCTTGATCGCAATGGCGACGGGTCAATTAGCCGCAGCGAGTTCTTTGCGGCGCTGAGTCACGACTTGAAGCTGTGCAAAATCTACGACCGACTCGCACAAGCCTACCGTCAGGAACAGGCGGCCGACACAAAAATTGCAGACGAAGACCAAGCTGGAATTCCGGCTCTACCTGTCGAATTTGTTGTGCGTTACATCGGCCAGCGCGCTCCGCTGGAAAGGGAGCTCGCCGGACTGTGCCGGAGTGACCCTCTACGGTTGCTGCGAGAGTTCTCGCAGGGGCGTTCCAACACACGCTCATACACGGCGTGGGATACTTCCACGTCCTCGAACACGAAGAACACCGCGCAGGAAGTAACCAGGAACGATTCCGATGCCGATTTGTTCATTCAAGAAGTGAAAGAACGGCCCAGAGTTCGCAATTTGTCCTCCCCATCATTCCGAACTTTGGCATTAGTGTCTTTCTTTGGAGAGCACCAAAAGAGCGGTGCTAACTTGGAACCCTCACCACATATCCAGACCACGACAGAACCCGCTCAGGAGCTTCGTAAAGTTGCCCACCGCCGCCGCGCCACAATGCCACCTGTGTCTCACATCCCAACCGAAGTTAGCCAAATTGGCGTCCATGACTTCCTCGGACTGTTCTTCTGCCGTCACATTGAAGAGCCAGTAACAATTGAGACTGACTTGGGGCCCTTGTTCAGCGAGCTCGCGACTCTGCGGACAAGAATGCGCCGAGAAGTAGACCTCGCTCAATCTTCGTACGTCAACCATGTGATCAGAGTAGCAGAAGAAGCGTTGCAACGGGCTACGTCCCATGTTTTGCATGGGAATCAGGTATGTACGAGTTTGAAGTTGAGTGCGTCAGACGTGGTCGCGGAAAGTCCCACCTTGTCGCCCACTAGTGTTGAGTTCATGACGAGTACGTGGTTGCCATGTCACACAGGAGGAAGCCAAACTGGCGATGGGCTCATGCCGGGACAAACTCCGTGAACTTGAGTCTGCCGTGGGTACGTGCCTGGATGGGACTGAACTCGTACGGTCGAAGTGTCTCGCGTGAACGCGTTGCATTTTGCCGCGATAGGTGTTGAAGCCAGGCGGCGACAAGATATTTACAGCAAGACTGAGCGATTTGAACGCGCGAAGAAACGATACCTTGGGTTACGGCGAGACTTCGATCAACTCGTGTCCTCGGCCAACGGCAAGTACGAGCTTCAGCATAACCCACTTCTGGTAGAGGTGGTCAAGTCGACAAGGGATTTGCTCGACCAAACTGGCGAAAGAATGAACCTGCCAGGAACAGACTCAACTCTTCAAATGGTGCAAGAGTGCGGTGCCTTAATGAAAACATTGCGAGAGGTTTGTGGCTGCATTCAGCACTGTTGAGAAGAACACGATTCGTATCTGTGCGCGTGTGCGTGCTGGAAACGTGAATGATTCTCGCTTCGCTACGTCCAGGCTCTCGTGATCGGCCAAGCTGAAAAAGCAACCCAGGCACGCGAGAACAGATCTTTCAAGAACACGCTGCAGTTCTTGAGGACCGCTCAGCAGACAGTAGAACAGGTGTCGACGCGAGTGACTGCAGCATTCCGGGCACTCCAGATGCTGCGTCGCACCGTCAGCACGGAGTCTGACAGCGACGACAGTGAGTCCGAAGACGACATCGACGGTCGGCAAAGTGGGGAATCGCGACACGGTACTCCGCAAGATGCAGAGCTACGGTGCATACAGGTGGCACTGAAGGAAGTGCAATCCGTCGTCGATCGTACGAAACGGTCCGTACTCATTGGAAACCACGCTCTCGCGGTGCTGGCGAACAACAAGAACAAGGTTCGTGACAGTGCGTGGCACACAATTGTGGAATCTTCGCACAGCGCCACTCACCTCCATTTGCACGATTCAGGTCGCAATCATTGCTGCAAACATCGAACAGTGCGAAGAAGCCATCTCGAACTCTGAAGCTGCTTTGAAGGTTGTAAAGAACCACGCAGCTGCAGAACGACGGCGCAAAGTTCAGCAGTTCCGAATGGCGGTGCATCGACAAAGAGATGCGAAGCCCGCCCTCTTGAAGTACATTCGTTCCAACGAGGCGCTGAACAATGGGGCAATGCATTTGGGTACGGAGGCTATCGCCGATCACGAAGCTCGACGTGCCACACGTCGAGCCAGCGCGGGACGCACTGCGAGCAGCCCTTGGCGGCTACGCAACAGTGAGTTTTTCGACGAGTCTGTCGGTGAAGTGTTGCAAATTTGTGTCTCACAGGCTTCGTTATGTTCTGTGCTGTGATGCAGGCCGAGCAGGAGACTCGAAGGTGCTGCACAAGGCTGACATGCGAGTCAAGACCCCGCTCAAAATGTTGTACCGATCTTTCCTCATCGAGCACTCGCTTGACGGAGATACCAGCAGCGAGGACGATGAGCACAAGGAGACGGACTCCCACCCGACTGTAGATTGCGGACCGCGACCACCTGTGGGTGTGGAGGCCGCCAACCGCATCAGGCAGGCCGTCTTGCAGTGCGCGCTCGCAGCGGGAGGATTTTCCGGGCACCACGACGTCCAACGTCCCCAGCACGCCGGCCAAGTGCAGCATGGTGCGTTTGCAGCATATCGACGCCACGGCATTGGCGTGGCAATGGGATTTTTAGAAGCCCAATGCCGCGCCGTACGACCGCGAACGGAACAGTTTTCGGCGGGCTTCCTCATCGGGGTTCTTAACGAGGCCAAAGCCGCGCTCGCCGTTGATGTGGCACACGAGCTCGCCGGGGAAGCCGCCAGGGCGCAGTCCTTGCACGGCGACTCTCACCGAGCGCTGGTTCAACTCGTGCAATTGCTGGCTGTCCAGGGCACTGTGATCTTGCCAGAAGTGCTGACGGCAGTTGGAGTGTTGCTCCACAGCCCTCCTGAGTTGCAGGAGACGTCGCCGCCGGCGCATTCCACGTCGGCCGCTTCCAACAGTCACCTCGAGCCAGCGCGGTCCGGAAGTGTCGCGATGCATTGCCGTCCGCTTCGCCATCTGACCGCGCGCCAGTTCGAAGAAGCCACGCGAGTATCTGACTCTGCTAGCGACGCACACATACGTGGGAGTCAGATGCTGGCGCGTGCGGTTCTGAAATGCACTGTTGGGGAGGCGGAAAAAGTGTACGTGATGTCGAGGAATGGGGAAGCTGCAGCGAGCGACCCATTCCAGCCAACTGCGTCGAGTCCTCGACGAAAGAGTCTTGCTTCAACCATTAGATTTGCAGAGACACGGGCTTCGATGTTGTCTATTTTGGCGCAGCCTCGCACCCAGCAACGTTTGCGCGCCGCATTTCGTCAGCTGGATTCGCCGGAGCGCACAGGGCGGGTTTACCTTGCCGATTTTGTCACTGCAGCACGTGCAGTACGTCTCTACTCGTCGCAACTGCCAGCAATTTATGCTTGTCGATCCCCGTCATTCCACCATCATCTCCTTTTGTGTCTGGTGTGCAGGCTGTTGGTGTGTCGTTCCCGGCACTGCGAGTTGGATCGCCAAGGCAGGAGATTTTGATGACTGCCGAGAAGCAAAGGCGGCGACAAAGTTTGAAAACGCAAGAGGTGGCGCTGCGCCGCTTGTCAAAACAGAGGCGTGCGTCATCTCCTCGCCGGTTTTCTCTTCCCGGAAAAACACCGGCCGGCTCACGGCCGAATACGGCCCCCGTAAGAACTCTGTCGCTGCCGTTCAATTTGCTCAAGTTGAACACTGCGTTAGGGTCCGGCCAGAGGGGGGCTAGCGTCAGTGCTCGACGAACCCGCCAGGGCTCTTCTTCACCGCCATGGCGGCCGTCGTCGCCTCGGCCGTCTGCGGGTGCGATCGACATCACGCTGTCATCTGCTCTTGGTCGAGGAGAGGAGCGCGGGAATCCGTTTGCGCTCGTAGGCTCTCCCACGGCAGCCGCGTCTTCGCCGTTTGCGACGTTTGAACCTCCGCCGGCGTCCGAAGACTCCTTTGTGGCAGTGACGGTTCGTAGCGAGACCTGCCAGCCCAACTGCATGTGCACGTGCAGCGTGTGCGTTTTGTGGGCAGTTCGATGAGCTGTTTCTGACTTTCGCATGGTCTCGTGCTGTTTGTCTAGGCACGACTGTGGGAGCTCGCGGTATTTTTGGACAGTGGGCATTTTGGATCTTCTGAAGGAAGCGAGCAGCAGTTGACGGGAAGTTTACCATATGAGCAGGTGCTGGATGTGTTGCGGCTGGAGGGTTCAGGAGCGACGACGACCGGGCACGCGGACGAGGCGATGCTGGCACTGCAGTCCCCGAAGCATCGACAGAACTCGCTGATGGCACGGCTAACGTCTGGGCGGCCGACCCATTGACGATGTTGGCAGTTCTTGTGCTCACAATGTGCGAAAGCTGCTCTTGTATTTGTTTTCTAACTCTCAGATCTTTCTGTCCGGAGCCCTCCTTCCCGTTGTGTACCTTACATTTTCTCCACCCACTCCAATTTCTCGTCGAAGTGCAACGCGGGCAACATTTTCTTCATTCGCTGCGCTTTTGTATTTGTTGTGTGCATTTTTTTGGGGGAAAATCGATGGCCCGGCAAGCAGCGTTTGGTTGTCGGAGAAATTATGATACTCGAGTACAGTACACGACACACACACACACACACACAATTCTTCTGCACGAAAAGAGCATTGCCAAGCATAGGAACATACGGTAGTTATGTAGTTACGGGGACCGGAAGATCAGGCACCAGCAAGCAGCATTTGGTTGTCGGAGAAATTGATACGTGCACGACACACACTAAGTTCTTCTGTACGAAAAGAGCATTGCCCAGCACAGCAAAGTAGTGATTATACCATCATGAGGGACCGGAAGATCACATCACAAGCCATACATCACTTGCCCGCGTCGAATCGTCCAATCTGCTCCACAACGAATGCTGCAAGCTGCATTGAATTGATTGAGGCAAAGTGACGACGATGATCGCCGAAGCATCTCGGAAACATCCACGACATCGGTACCCAGTACGAATCACTCCATCTCTTCTCATCCACTTTCACGTCACGTGATTTTATTCAATCTTTTTCAGTGCTTCACATTTCCCAGTACAATATAATTCTGTATTGAATCACTGTATCTCCACCACCGCCTCCGCCCCCCCCCCACAGCCCACTGTGCGCTCCTTCACTACTTTTTCTATGGGCTGACAGTGAAGCCGATGTATCCGTGACGTCATCGTTCACCGCTACGTCCGCCCTCCCTCCCACACTCACTCAACTCACTCACTCACACGCACTCACACGTGAAAGTGTACATATTCCATTTTCACGGTTCGTATTCAAATACAATAAAGGTAATCTACCATGTATGAATAGTAAATGCACATAGTATGGGTGGCCAAAATTGCGTGGTATACCTCAATAGCCATATCCAGTCATGGAATGTACTGTGGTTCATTCAGGGGTCATCGACGTGTGTAATAAAGGTAGATGCCCTAATCCACCACATAACAATATCCCTCTTCAGTATCGTAAAAGTTGTCACTACACCGCTGTGCCCATACCATCACAGTTGTTGCTGCGCAGCAATGAAGGAATGAAGGGACCGCGGAGTTGATTGGCCGGCCGGCCACTCACAGTCATTCACAGTCACTCACTCGCAGTCACTCACTCACTCACTCACTCACTCAATGTGTGGCCAAATCACCAATGTTGGTGGCTGTTGTCGTGTTCGTTCGTTCGTTTGTTCGTTCGTTCGTCTTCGTTCGTTCGTTCGTTTGTTCGTTGTTGAAGGTCGTCGTCGCCGTATTTGTTGGTGGTGCGTGCTCGGCTCGTGTTACTGTGTAGTTGGCGGTCGCTTGGTTGTGAGCGGTGACGCACATCGTGCCCAAAACGGCGATTGACACGGCGCGTTGGGTAGAACATTTTGATGGGGTGTGTAGAGAGGTGCCACAATGGCAGTCTCGTCCACCCACAGTGACTTTCGTCGACGTCATGCAATTGTGGCAATCGTGGTATGTGCCTTCTTCCTTTTTGTTTCCTTTCCTGGAAGTTGTTCCCGTTTCCCGACACTGTGCCCACGTTATCATCGGTCGTAGTTTCGTCGGAGCTGCCTGCGGCTAAGGACCCGTTGCAGGATGTGGGTGTTCGTGGCAGCCATCATCGTCGTCTTGTTCGCCGTCAAGAGCTTCTTGAGCAAAAAGAAGAATGTAGAGGCAGTCGAGACGCAGTCCGCTCAATCGCCTGAAGCCAGTGGTGCGGACGGCGAAGACAAGAAAGAAAAGCCGCGCATCAGCTTTTACTTTGGGTCGCAAACCGGGACAGCCGAGGGCTTCGCCGCGGAACTCGCCGAAAACGGCGACGAGGATGCGTTCGACATCCGAGTCGTGGATCTCGAAGACGTGGACCCGGAGGAAGACTTGCCTGGCGATGCCGTTTCCATTTTCGTGGTCGCGACATACGGCGAAGGAGATCCCACAGACAACGCCGTGGATTTCTTTTCTTGGCTGGGCTCCGCCACTGAATTCCCTGAAGGTGCCGAGAACTTGAAGTTCGCAGTGTTTGGTCTCGGAGACACCCAGTATGAAAACTACAACTCCATGGGACGGGCATTCCAGAAGAGGCTTGAGGAGCTTGGGGGCGAATGCGTGTACGTAGTCGTCGCAGGATGGGCGTTTCGGCTCCACATTAGATGGTCGGGAGATGCAGTTTTGCTTATTGATGCCTTTGCGATGTTCGGTGCAGGTACCCCTACGGAGAGGGCGACAACTCGGAAGACCTGGAAGACGACTTCGAAAAGTGGGGTAAAGGATTTTGGCCTCCGGTTGGTGCCAGCATTGGTATGGTGACGCAGGCGGATCCCGAGGTATGGCACGATGCGTATTTTGTCCGCCACACGCCATCCCATTTTCTAAGTTGTCGTCGCTTCTGTTGGTGTAGGATGAAATCATGCCTCCGATCTTGCGTCTCCGTCTCGTGGATGTCGACGACATGGATGATATGGACCAACAGGAGCTCGTGGACAAAGCCCGGCTGTCTGGAGGCGACGAAAAGACGCAAACCTTCGGTGCCAAGAATTTCTACCACGCCCGGACTGTGCCCGTCATTGCCAACCGTGAAGTGCGTGCCAGCAACGAACATGGGTCGACGCGGCACATTGAAATTGACATCTCCGACGCCGACCACGTCAAGTATACCACGGTGCGTCTGGCTCTTCGTATTGTGATGCGGACCACTGCCACAGCACAATATGATGTGGTGTCTGTCACTCCGCTAACCTTTTGCCCACAATGCCATTATGTAGGCCGACAACCTGTCCGTGTGCCCGAGAGCGCCCGCCGAGCTCGTGGAACAACTGGTGCGTGACGGCCTTTCCAGCACTGTGTTTTGGAACTGATCATCTTGGAGACCTTGCGGTAACTGGTCTGCATTCTGCTCCGCATTCAGGCTGACCGTATGGGCTACGACCTCGACCGCGTGTTCTCGTTGGTGCCACCGCCCTCTGCGCGTCCAGACGAGGCAAAGGTTGGTAGAGTCTCTGCCAGTCCTCGTACATTCTCGCTAGCTCGCCTCACGTCGAATGCTGCCGAATTATGTGCTTTAGGCTTTGTTCCCGGTGCCATGCACTGTTGAGCAAGCACTTTCAATGTATCTCAACATTGTCAGCGTGCCCAAGGTGTGTTTCCCGACGACTTCCTCGTGCGCATATATGCTCAGCCGGTTTGTGGTTAGCGTGGTTGGTTGACGCGTCGCTTTTGTGTGTTCGCAGCGCAACATTTTAAAGCATTTCGCGTACTACGCGGAAAATGAAAGTGAGCGTGAAGCTCTGCTGCACTTGGCTGCAGACGGGCACACCGAAATGCGCAAGAGGTGAGGGGCAACTTGCTTTTGATGACCATGGTAACACTGCCGCACGTCAACGAGCCATGTGTTTTTTGTGTTTTTTTTTTTCGTTTAGTTGGGTGTCCATTGTGGACGTTCTCATGGAGCACCAATCAGTCGATGTTCCGCTGGAAGCCTTTGTGCAGGTATTTTGAATCTTGTTATCTCTGGCGTGTACTTTACCGATCCTAACAACGTTTTGTTCGGTTGTGCAGATGGTGCCCACGACGAAGCCTCGCGAGTACACTATTTCCTCCAGCTCCCTCGCAAACCCGAAGACGATTCACATCACCGTCAGCGTGGCAGAAAATGGTTCGTAGTGGACACTCTTTCGACCTGCTTCGACTGGTGCGCGTTTTCATGGCACGAGTGATTCCGCTCTACAGGACTTTGCTCAAACTATTTGGATCGTGTTGACGTATTCCCGGAGGTACATTGTGGCAATGGAGTAGTGTGCGCAACCGTTGTAAATCACAACTCACTGTGCCGCTCTTTCCGTGCCCCAGACTGACCTTCGAAGCAGCCGCGTTGATGTATTCGTGCACCCGTCCACGTTCAGATTGCCGAGGGATACTGAGGTGCGTTCATGTTGGTAGCGTCGCAGCTTCGCTCGGGGATTCGGTATTCTGACTTTTGTTGCTGTTTCTGCTTCCAGACTCCGATCATCATGGTTGGTCCGGGCACCGGAATAGCACCCATGCGCGCATTTTTGCAGGAGCGCAGCTTTCAGGTTTGCTTGCTGTAGCGCGCTACTGCAGGTTGTAATGTTCTTTTTTATATGGAATGCCCGAAATGTGCACTCAGAAATCTGAAGGAGTATCCATCGGGAAGTCGGTCTTGTACTTTGGCTGCCGCAACCGTGAGTCGTTGTGCCTGAACCGCGTGCACGATTGCGGTCGACTGGTGTATTCACAAATTCGCAACGCGTAGGAAACAACGACGACATTTATGCCGATGAGCTCCAACAGCATTTGGATGACGGTGTCTTGACCCGGCTCGAAGTTGCCTATTCTCGGGAGCAGGACGAGAAAGTGTACGTTTGACGGCTCGACATCTTGTCTGGCGTGCACGACAGACCGGCACGGATCTCATTTGTTGTTGTTGTTGTTGTTGTTGTTGTTGTTGTTGTTGTTGTTGTTGTTGTTGTTGTTGTTGTTTCCAGTTACGTACAGCACTTACTGAAGCGTGACGCAGCTGAACTGTGGGATCTGCTGGAAGAAGGGGCCTACTTCTACGTGTGCGGCGCAACAAGCATGGGCAACGACGTGATGAGCACGATGGAAGAAGTCGTGCAAAGCGAAGGTGGACGCAGTGCCGAAGACGCGCAAAAGTACATCAAGAGCATGCAGGCGCAGCACAGATACATTCAAGAACTGTGGTCGTGAGACCACCATGCGTGCTGGCGTGAGTTGACACACCACTGAGCTCGTTTGCAAGAGTAGCGAATGTTGATCTTACAATTCAATCATTCAATAATCAATAATATTTTTATACAAATCGCTTCTTCCATTGCTGATTCGACAATGGAACACGCTTCGTTGTTGTTGCTGTTGTTGTTTTCATATTTTGTTGTAGCGCTCGTGGCGACTAGGTTGCTCACAAGGTCTTCTCTTGTTCGGCACTCTGCAGAACAGGGTCGCTGTAGAACCACGCGTCAAGTGCCTCCTCGGCTTGGCCGTCCGTGCTTGCTTTTGCCTGTCCGTCACCGAGGCTTTGAAGCCGGTCCGTGAAACTCTTTGCAACCGCTTTTTGTGCGCGGCGCCATCGTGGACTGCCTCCACCTTTCTCACTTTCGGATTCACTCTTTTCAACCTCTCCACTCGTTGTGGACACGGTGTGGCGTCGGCGACTGCGTCGACCACTTGAACTCTTACCTTCCGTAGCAGGTGCAGCTGACGAAGAAGTCGCCTCTGCTGGAGCGGCTCTACGGCGACGCCGTCGGGTACTTCGCCGGCCAGAGGATGACGAATCGACAACTTGTGCAGAGCTTCCACCACTTTTGCGTGAACGGCGACTGCCCGGGCCCACTTGCAGCAACTCTGCTCGTTCTGCGTCGGGTTCGTGATCGATCTTTGTGGATGCACCGAGTTCTCCTGATTCTTTTGATATCACCTGGGCTTTGCGAGCACGTGCTCGACGGCGGCGCCGCGCGGCTTGTGGGCCGGCTGCAACAGCCGAGTCGTCGATGTCTGTAGCGGCGGTGGGCTTGAACTTCTTGAGGTCGTCCTTCAATTTGGATTTCTTTCTGCCTGCGAGTGGGATGGGGGAAACAGCCACAACGCGCGCAACACCGGCAGGGCGGGGCTCGGGCGGTGGGTTGCCGGTGCCAAGTTTCTTCAAGCGGGCCGCAGCCAGCTCTCGCTTGAACTTTAGGGCGTCTGACACCACGGCGTCCTGCAAGGCTAAGTTGGGATCGTCCAATGCCTCTGGTCTCTCCCATTGTCCCTTGCCCGTGGTTCCGCTGTAGTAGAAAGGATAGCCTTCGGCATCCACACACTGAACCCAGTCTCGTGCTGCCTGGTGCGCCTTTGAAATCTTCTTCATGTCCATTTCAGGTTTCGCGGCGGAGTCTTGCGTCTTGCGCGAGAACGTGTGGAGGAATTCCGGCACGTCTCCGGCGTTGCGTGGTGTCGTCTCCTGCTGAGCGGGCTCGCGCGGACTGTCCTTTGATTCCTTTGCTTCTTCCGTCTTGGAGTCCGGCTCTTCACGAGGAACTCTCACTGGACTGGGCATCAATTCAACGCCGCGGGGAGAGTCCTTGTTTTGGGGCGGCCTCGTGGAAATCGGGTATTGTCCGACGGGCATCATGTGCACCTTGCGATGGAGATTGTCGTGTTTCTTTTGCATCACGATAACGACGATAATGATCACAATGATGATTACCACCACGACTGCGATCAACACATACAGCCAAGTGTAGTCCACTTCTTCCACAGGTTCCGTCACCGCAAGCGCGAAAGCGACCTGAGGGACACCAGCAGTCGGTAGACACCCAATGTCGAGATTGGCTGACGATGCCAGGGCCTCCACGCGATCCACGGCGAGTGTTTCATCAACTGTGGCGTTGTAGGGCACTTGGACTTTAAACACGTACGCCGTGAAATCCTTGTTGTCGGCGTCCAAGCTTGCAGACTCATCAAAGTTGATGTCGTAAAACTGCAGTGCCACTGATGTGTCACGCGGTGTGCCGTCCAGGTTTCGGCCATACACTGACGTGTACGCTTGCTCGATACTATACGCCAACAGAGCGATCACGTCGTCGTGGAAAGGCTCGTATTCGTTCTGTGGAGCTTGCGTTGCTCCAAGTTGCAGTGCAAGCGTGCAAGGCTGCGTTCCATCGCACGGACGAGCCCATGACACGTCGGCAAGCGACGAGACACAGTCCACATCGAATTCAAACGTGAACAGCAGAATTTCATCCAAACCGTCCGTGGAACATACCAAGTCATCACCAACTTCGTTGGGCGTCATTGCCGTGCGATCGTCGATATTAGTGCGCCATGGGCACACGTCGACATCACCGCAAATAGAATCACTGTCAAAGTCGTTGTACCAATCATAAGGGCACGAGTCCACGTCACCACAAAGACCGTCGGCGTCGACATCATTCTCTACATCCTGAGGGCACGAGTCCACGTCTGCGCACAATTCATCGCTGTCCGCATCATTGTCAGGGTCCGTTGGACAACTGTCTGCGCATTCGTCGAAGCAAGAGCATCCGCACTGCTCGCAAACACCGTGTTCGTGGCAGCGACCTTCGTTGTGCTCGCCGGCGGCGTAAGTTGCGCATTGCCCGAATCCGGTGTCGATGTTATCGTTGTCCGAACACAGGAAGGGACTTGTGTCACATAGTCCATCACTGTCCACATCGTTGTCATTGTCAAACTTGCAAGAATCTTCTGATTCGCACAATCCATCGCCGTCGATATCATTCTCGGCATCGATCGGACATGGATCGACATCAAAACACAACAAATCGCTGTCTACATCGTAGCCAGCAGGGTCGTTGATGCAGTCGTCGAACGCAATGTTGACATCAATTGCCAGGTCCCAGTTGGGCGCCGCCAATCCTCTGCCGCGGCGGCTTTCGGACAATACGTGCACTAGACGCACGTTGAGCGAAAGCAACGATCTCTCCACAGACAGTTTCGTCGCCAAGACGTCGCCTAGGAGAACTCCGAACTCCGAGGTAATGTCGACCGAGCTGTCAAGGATTTCCATGCGAATTTCCGCCGCCAGTGCGCCGTTCACAGTAGCAAATGTCGAGTCATCTGGTGAGAACACCGTTTCCACTGAAAAGTTTGCCTGCAGGATGAATGCCATCTCGCCGCTCAAGCACATTGTCTGCAACGTGCGAAGGATTGCTTCGTTAGTCGATGAATATCGATCGGCACACAACCCATCGCTGTCAGCGTCGTTGTCGACATCAAATGGGCACGAATCGACGTCGGCACAAATGGCATCGCCGTCAACATCGTTTTGTGAATCCAGTGGGCAGGAATCAAATGTCGCGCACACATTGTCGGAGTCCGCATCGTTGTCCGCATCAAGCGGGCAGCTGTCGACCGACTCGCACAATTGATCGCCGTCGCCGTCATTTGCTGCGTCTTCGATGCACACGTCGGCGCTATCGCAAACGTTG
>ENA-OWNT01003258-OWNT01003258.1-seawater-metagenome-genome-assembly--contig:-NODE-3258-length-15525-cov-4.794601_pt1 | contig 15525 bp, 8 predicted proteins | sample MGYA00238136_ERZ651165 | MGnify/ENA primary metagenome ERZ651165 (study PRJEB26861, sample SAMN08777766) | seawater metagenome | isolation source: coastal seawater | place: USA: Florida | collected...
GGGGCGTTCCTGGGCATGGCGGCGGTGCCGGTGCCGGGCGTGGCCTGCGTACTGGACATGACCTGGGTTCAGGTCGCGATATTAGCGTGGATCGCGATGCAGACGGGAGCGGTTGGACGCAGGCTAGCGCCGACGGCGCATCGGGCGCTACACTGAAGCAGCCCGCGGCTGGAAGTGGCCGTCGTAACAGCATTGTGAAACCCGCAGACGAAGCTGGCAACGATGAAGAACGCGGCTTTTGGCTGGCAAGTGGGACGGCCAAGGACGCCACGATACACAAGGCGACCCCGTTTGCGCAGGCTGTGGACGTGGGCCGCAAGCATGGCACCAGTGTGCAGCACCAGTTCGTCGTCGGTATGAGGGTCCAAGTGCTGCGTTCGTCAGCGTGGTTGGCAGGGACTGTCACCAAGTGCCATGCGAACGGTACGTGTGATATTCGATACGACGATCAAGTGGCTGAGCTAGTGAATATCGATGGTGTTGAACGGCGAGTGCATCAAAAAGACATCAAGCCTCTTGTGGAGGTCCCCAACTTTGGTGACGCGCAGTCAGCACGGCAAGCCAAGCCGGTGCCCAGACCTCGCGCACGAAATCGATGGGCACAACTGCGAACCGCTCTTCGCTTCGGTATTGCCTCCGGCAACGCATCGCGTGATTCTAGGGCAAAACGTCGCGCCAAAACGGCAGCAGAAGTGGCGGGTCGCTCATCACGCCGCCACTCCAACCCAGGTCCCAACGGTGGAGTTCGCCGTGGCAGCGTTACCAGCGCTGCATCTGCCGCTGCTTGGCGACGGAGTGTGAATGATGCCGAGTTAGGATCCGCGAAAACTGTGAGTCCAAAAATCGCAAGTCCTACAAATGCGGCTCCTAAAGCTGCGGGCCAGACACCAAGCCCGAGACGCACAACAGGTCAGCGCTCTCGCTCATCAGCAAGCACCTCACCTCTGTCAGGTAGTAGCCCCGTCGACCCTGCGCTCTCTCCGCAGGTAACTTCAGGACGCGGGTCACCGAACACTGCTGCTTTTGGACGGCAGCTGTTCAGCTCAGTCTCCACCGCAAAAAGTCCTGTCGCACCTGCAAAAACCAACTACAGGGACTCCTCGCGCCACGAGGCGGAAACGAAGACTGCTGGCATGCCCCTTGGCCGTGTTCGCGAAGCGCAACGTTCCCCTGACAATGTGAGAAAACAGCGCATGCCCTTCGCGCATGGCAACGCAGAGAAGGTTGGTGTTAAGAGGCGCGTCGCCTCCCGCAATGATGGAATAGAATCAAAACAGTCGACGTCCCCTCGCAGGACAGCTGAACTGCACGTCGAAATTGTGCAGTCGGCAGCGTCAAGCCCCGGTACCAACTCACAGCGGTCGGCAGGTTCCTCCGAGGCGAAAAGTGCGCTCGACGCCGATTCCAGGCAAAGCAGACGTTGCCGCAAGTGCACGGCGAATTACCCACTGTACGGCCACGATAGTAACGGGCGCCCGTTGCTGTGCGAGGCCTGCTTTGCAGATTGTCGCTGCTCCGTCAGTGGTTGCACGGAGGTGCCCGTGTACCTGGCCAACAGCTGTGGGGTGCCCAAGCTGTGCAGGACTCATGCGCGAGCTGCTGAAATGTCGGGCTCCCACGAGGTCGGGCGGTTTGTGGGTGGCCGTGCCTACCACAAGATGCTGTGTCGGCTGGAGCCAGTAGTGCCGGAAAATCCCTGCCTTGTGGACTTGTCGACGCCCGAAGTGGAACAAGAAAGTGCGTCAGCCAGTACACAGTTAGCAGGATGGTCGAAGCGCGCTTTCACTTTCGGAGGCCACTTGTACAACGACACAATGTTCATTTTCGGGGACAGCTTTCGGAACTGCTTTGTGTCTTGCCCACGGAGTGCTTGCTTTATGCGACGAGGGTTGATAGTATCCCACGCTCGCCGACCCCGATTCGGTGGAGTATACTTGGAACACAGAGCAACACCCACGCACACTGCCAGAAATGTTTTTGATTTCGCTGTGCCTGCGTTCGTCAAAGCGAGTGGTGGTGCTGCAGAGATAAAATTCGACTCCTCCAAGTGTCGTTGGTACCTGCAAGAAAAAGGTAGTCGCCATGCGGAAACTCACAGCAAACCTTGTGATCCGAGACTCAGCGCCTTAGTGTCTGCAGAGTGGACAGGGGCCAATATAGCAGTTAGTGAGACTCGGTTCTACCCGCAAGGTCTTGTGATTGATTGCGAAGCACATCCAGGCCTCAGCGGTATTTGGTGCTCATTTTTCGGCATGCTTCCGGACGTATCAAATCGTCGCATCCCACCGCAGGCGTGCGTGTACACGCGCCTGCCGTCGAGTGACGCGGATCCACGACTCTATCAAATGCAATTCCATGCGGGGTCCCAAAAATGGCGCATTAGTGCTCGGTTATTCCATTCACGCGATGCGGGCACACGCCAGCATGACAGCCAGGTCCTGTTCGAGTCTGCAACGGCCACTGTAGTTGATCCTACGATCGTTCAGTGGCACAGATTCAGGGATAGCAGTGGGGCTGTCGTCTCGCTGTCTTGCTCGCCGCTTGAATTGCAAGATGGCTTTTCGTTGGATCAACAACGGCTCGCAAACACCTCTCTTGCAGAGCAACTGGACGAGGAGTTGCGCGGGGTGTACGTCGCCGACATTGCTGCAATGAATGTCGAGAGTGGGTCCGGTTTTGTGGGCGAGCGCTGCTACAAGCGAGTTAACGTATCGCAGAAAAAAATCGTGGCAGATACAGCACCTCCTCCGCCTTCGGCGTGTGTTCATTTAACAGGCCCGACTGATGAGACCAAGGCTTGGCGATTCGGTTTTGTTGCGGGGCATGACGATGCTAACTCACCCTCTCGGCCGCCGTTTCGCGCACGCATTCCGAGCACCGCGACTTTTGAGCGGTGGCTGCGCGAGACGCACATGGTGCCACCAAAGGCAATGGCCCCGGACATGTGGATTGCCGCAATGACGTACAGCCGCACTTTTCATCATGTCACCCCGATTGGGTTGCAGTGGACCTTGGCACAAGGCAACTCGCAGGACATTGCTCCCCCGGCACTGTCTCCACCGAAGCAGTTGAGTTTTGAACAGAGCGTCTCTTGGTCCCCCAAGCAGCACGTTGACCAATGGCCAAGTGTTAGCTTTGACTGCTTGAGCCCGCCAGACACCACGGACGGCCCGGCGGCGATAGTGTCTGGATACTTCATGTTTGCTGACCGTCCACCAGCAAGTGCAAATCAGGGGACTCAAAAGCTTTTCTTCCGCTGTTCAGTGAGCTCCGGCTCGCGTTGCTCGTTCTCCGTTGAACTGCTTCATGATGACATTGTTGTTGCGGACGTGTCCGTCGAGATTGGTCGGGAACATCACTCACGTCCACAGAACTGGGTCAGCATCGAGTTTCACGTGACGATGGAGCACCTGGTGCTGACTTGCCGGTCCACACACCGCACTCCTTGCGCCGATGCCATACGAGCTCAATGCTCGTGGTCACTTGCGGGAGTGTCACGTGTGTTGTTTTCACCGTGCGAAACTGAAGTATTTTGGGGCGGCGATTTCACAACACAAAGCGCTCTCTTCCACGGCGTGTTGAGAAACTTGCATCTAAACAAGCTGCCAATCAACTTCTCGCACATCTGTCACCATCCACAATGTGCAGCAGTCGCCACCGAAGGATATCGTATTGTGCGCCGCGCTGATGACACTGTCGCACTGCAACGTATTGCGGAAGCTCTCGCGGACAACCTTAAATCATATGCGCGCGTTACAGCCGTGAACGCGCATGCAGTGTGCACTCGCCCGTGGTGTAGTGAACACTTCGGCACGAGCAACAGAGAGAAGGCTCGGAGTCAGGCTGACGTGTGTCTGCTTGGCACGGTGTGTGAGATGCGGCATCGTGACGCAGTGCATGCCCTACACTTTGCCAAAGTTCCAGAAGACGTGACGACACGCGATGTTGTGGACTCGACTAGCGAGCAAGCCGAGCTGTTGTTTCAGTCCGGCACGTGTCTGTCACCAGCAACCGCGGGTTCAATCGAGAGACGGCTGGGATACGTCCCGTTGTGGTGCAAAGCACACTCCCCAAAGTGGGCGTGCTCGATCTCTCGGCCGTCGATAGTACAACAACCCGCGTTCAACACGGATGACGCGTTGGAAGGCACGCCGATCCGTGTGCGCCCAGCCGCGCGGCTACGGCTCATCAACCAAGCCGGCATTTGGTCTAGCTTGAATGTTGGCAGATCTATCGCGTCAGTAGCCGATCAGCGCGGTCAAGTTCTGGCTCAAACCATGGTGAACGGCCGAGCAACGTTACACGTGCGTTTGATGGATGGCTCTGAGCTCTTCTTGCCGCCAGAAGCTTTGGCGTACGACTCAGCACTCGATAGTGGCATGAAAGACCACACGGCGCAGCCTAACGACGCGCCACGGCGTGGTCGGGGGAGGCTTCCAATGCTCCCATTCGAGAGGATCGTAGCGAAAATGACTGGAGAGTCTCGCGACATGCACATTCTCGATGACTATCGCGACACCACTGAAGTTGCAGGCGATGACCACATTTCGGCGACCTCGCGGCGTGCTCTGGCAAAGAATCGTGCCCATCATTCTCCCCCACGGACTGCCCGATCGGTGGCCTCAGAGCCAATTTCTTACGCGCGCCCTCAAAGTGATGTCTATCAAGAACGAAAAGATTCGCATTTGTCTGTCAACATGATTGATCTTCAGCCTATCAGCCCAACCCTCTTGAAGGCAGTGAATGATGCCGGCAGGAGTCAGTTCAGTCGCGAACACGGACATCGACAAAAATCGAACAACATTCATCAGTGGAATGCGGAGCACTCATCAGTGCACCACAAATCCCGGCGGGCTCGCACAAAAAAGGGTCACAGGCGTTCAAACAGCAATGTAGTGGAACCGGTGCGACGGAACACCATGGGCGTTATGTTGTTAAGCGAATTGTCGCCGGGTGCGAACGAAATCGGTTCGTACGGTATTGTTCCCCTGGAAGCGGCATTCGAGGGTAAGTTTTCCACCTCTCCGCACCATCATAGTAAAAGCCCCAACCACCTGAAACCCCGTGGCGTCAGGAATGCCTCTGTCCGAATGGACACATCTGCGACAAGTCACCTCTACTCGAGTATGACCCATCTCAAACCGACTGCCGCCCTCCCTGCGGTCAGGGCGACGAAAATGCGGCAGCGAAGGCGGTCTAGTTACGTTCCTCTTCAAGACTTGGTCTCCGCCAGCATATAGAGTTGTGAGAAAATTTCCTAAGATGTTGGGTCTCCGTCCGCAACCTGCATTTGTACGATTTCGCTAATATTATCCTTGTTTTTATCGATTGTCGTTGTCGTTGACTGGAGAACTTGTTGTAGTGGTACACGATGTCTATTGCGCGGGGTTATTGTCGTCTTCCGACATCCACTCATACGTCTTGCTCGTGACCAACGGGTGATCCGAGTTGGATTGTTTGGATTGTGACAGTGTCTACACATTTGCAAAGAGTGTTAGAAAACACGCAACCTTGGTTCACTGTCGAGAGCCACGAGCCACTGGCAAACCTGGACACGGAAACGCCAGTTGGTTCCAGGCACAGTCCATTCACTACCCAAGCTGTTGGTGGCCTCCACATCGTCACTTGGCTCAGCTTGAGCTTTTCTGAAATCAGCCACGGCCCGAACAAGCGCTTCCCACATCAACCTTGTTTGTCGGTTGGTTGCTGTGGAGGTGGCAGTCGCAGCACTGCTGTAATTGTGCATGAACAGGCGGCGGTTGGTGTGATGCATTCTCAAAGAGGAATGAGGCGCATCGTCCTCCAGACGGAAAACCTGCAATGCAGGATGTTTTAACGAGATACGCACAGGTGGTGGCGTGGCAATTTCGGCAAAGTACGAACTTGAGTTTCCGTGTCATAGAACCCAATGCAGTCATTCGAGCAGTTCCTCATGACCGCTGACCAAGAGTTGAATCTCTGGTCTACATCACCAAGAGTCCACCAATCCATCGGAGCTTCGCAAGTGGATAAAGCCGTTACCTTTAGGCAACAACGCTCGCACTGAGGTACACGAGCTACACTGCTGCGCGTCACAGTGTTGACAAACTTACCTTGTGGAAAAAGAAACATCCCCTGCTCTCAATATGAAAACACTGCTGCCACAAGCCATGTAAAGCTAACGGCACACTTGTGGCGCCGTGAGTTTGCCGAAAGGTCGTCAGAGCGTCTGAAGTATCTGCGTTGCGCCACTCGCGCGGTGCTTGGAATTGGGGTCTGCCTGTTAAAACATTCAGCTGTTGACACAGGCAAGCAAGAATTTGTCTTTGTGAGACAAGTGGCTGGGGTCATTAATTGCTCTATGAATGAACTTGCAGCAGGACGAACATAGTATTTTCCGTTGCGTTGCGCGAGATCATTCATTTCTATCCAAACAAGCTGGTGGTCGTGACTTTGTCCTAGTGCAAACAATCAACATCAAGCAAACGACGGACAGGATGGCATTGCACAACAAAGAAGCAATAGCCCTACCTTCGTCGCCGTGGAGTGCGAGTCGAGCAGGGACTGGCGGGTTGTAGCAAACGGCCCGGTGAAATACTGCCTCCCACAGGTGAGCATCGTGGTGAGTTGCAGATCGAACAATATCGTGCGAGGTTGCACTTTGTTGATTCCGATGTGTAGTGCCCCGTCTCGCCTTCTGTACACCGCCCGTTGTTGCCCCGCTCTCGTCTTCACTGCGTGTTCTAGCCTGAAGGTCACCATCACCCTCAAAGTCGGTCACCGCCGTCTCCGCCTCTGATCCCGAAAACGACGGCACTGTCGAAGCCGAAGGGTTTCGGTCACCGCCATCAGCTCCGTGACCTGACACAGTTTCACCGGTGTCCGGGTCCAAAAAGTGAATGACTTCTTGTCCGTCACTCGACAATACTGCCTAATAGACACCAGTCAGTGCCACGACGTAATGAAGGGGAAATGAACACCGACGCGCAAATATGACGCACCATAAGGTCGGCATGTGGATTGCTGGACTCTGCTTCAGTGATGATGATTGGTTCCGTGCTGTGCTGTTGTTCCTTAAACGCATTGATTTGCGGGTCAACCAAGTATTGCTCCTTGAGAGTATCATTCCTGTTGACCTGCGATGAACGACGCCCTGATTACACGACAAAGCGCAAACAACATGTACTAGAGTCTCAAAAGTTATCTCGCACCTCTCCGACTGCACCACGCAACGCAATTTTGTACTTTGGATGCTTCCAAATGTTGTAGCTGAATCCTCCTGTTTCAGCAATGACTTGCCATGTATACTTAGGTTCTCCTTGCTCATGGAACAAAGCATCAAGTGTTCCCGCTCGAGGCCAAACTTTCAGGAGTAACACACAGTCGTCGTCGCCGTGGCCGGACATCGCATCAACGCCCGAAGTGTGCTTTGGGTGAACTTTTGCAGAGTGGGAATGGCGATTACCACCTGTAGTGTCCACTTTCATGGTCACGGATAACTGCGCACAAGGCACGAAGCATAGACGACGCGTCAAATAACACGCATCTGGCATCTGTAGTTATGAGTCGATCGCACCGCATGTACCTTAATAGATTCTCTCCAACGCGTAAGTTCGCGGCCGCTGCAACGTCTGATTAATTGACTGTGACCCACTAGGACTTCGCCAACCCGAATAGCCTCGATTGTATCTGCATCCATCGTGTCGTGCAACAGAAATCTGTGCAATATGCGATGTCAGTTGTAGGTCAATTACACCGCAAACGACCACAGATGCGGACTCACTGTGTTGGCCCACCCATGCGGAGCCATCCAACAGCCGGCCAGAGTATCTGCGCGCAACAAGGTGTTATGCAAACGCGAAGAAAAAACACAAACAAAAGCGGCGCCAACCTTGAAGAAATACTCTAAGGGCTGCTGATCAAGGTGCGGCAACTACGGAGTGAATGCAACAAAAAGACAGTGTTGAACGAATACACGACCACACTTGAGAACACTGTTATCGATGGAACCTGAGCATTTTGAACTAGGCGATCGTGAGCGGTGAAAGGATCAACGAAACTTTCTTGCTACAAGGGACGGGCACATAATGGCGATGAGAGGTAGCGAACGTGTGCAGCAGCACGGACGACCGAATATGTACCTCCTTATCAATGCAAACAACGCTGCCGGCTGCAATCATTCCACAAACACTGTCACTGCGCTCGCGGACGCAATCTTGTTGCGTTCGATAAAGAATAATGTTGCGATCCACCACTGCGCGCAAAGCGTGCTTTTTGCGCCATCTAATAATAATGCATCCCACAATACACAACAATGCAAATTAGTGAGCACGCCACAATGCTGCAAGACACACCACCCGAACAGACCCTCGGTTCGTCCCAAATGCAAGTTTGCGGCGCTCGATTTCTCTTGAAGATAAATGTGACACGTCCGCAGAGTAAACAGATGTGTATGCGGGGTAGTGGATGGCGTTCACCAGTTGAACAATGTCCATAATCACTCGTCCAGCTAGTTGCGTGAATGACGTTTCACGTGCCGACAAACTCTTTCGTAAGTCAGCGTGCAAGTCACCGCCAAGAGAGAGCCCTTTTCCCGGGCGCGAGCCAAAATTCCCGCAACAAGCTCGCCACAATCGGTTAAGGAGAGGGGCCACTGTTGCCCGTAGAAGCATCAGGATGGCACTCACAACTAAAACAACAGCCAACAAAAGTCTACAACACGTACACGGACATATCCGCACAAGTTTATGACGCAAGCCACCATAAAACACGCAAAGTTATTCATCAACGTACGTGTCGACACGCAGCAAGCGCCGCAGGAGGCCATCAACTCTTTCGGATAGAAGGCAAGTTGAATTGAAGTCATCGTAAACTTCGAACTGGACACAGTAGTACCACTCGAAAGGATCGCGCTGAAAATAATCCTCTGCCGTTGCAATCAATTGCGAGAAAGCAGAAGACAAAGTCGCTCCACTTTCCGTCTCAACGAAAAATGAGGCTAGAATCTACAAGCATGCATCGTTCAATCGCCATTGCATATAAGCATGCCACCCGCAAACCATTTCATTACACGTGTACTCACAGTTCCTTCTCCCGGTGGCCATGAAACTGAGTATGAAACGTCTGGTGCACCAAGCATCCAAATGCCCATAACGAGGTGTAAGACAACTGCCCACGGCAATATCTGGACGGCCGTTAGAGCAAGTTGTCCATCAAAGCGGCCAGCGTTCTCTGAAGAATAGAACCGCAAACTCAAACATTTGTCAAACACAAATGTTGTCGTGAAGCAAACAATTCCGATGGGAATCATGAGTGGAAGTCCTGGCAAAAACACATACATGAAGGTACCAGCACGTACAATTCATACGATTCATACGATGTCACTCTTGCACGAACCCGTCGAATAAAATTGCGCCAAGAAGAAAACCGTCAACAAATGTGCGTATCGAGCATCGATTGGCAACGTTGGCCGCTGGTACAATTTATCCAAGTCATGCTGAGTGAATTGCTGCGACGTGCACACTCGGATACGAATGGATCGCCACCCGATCTTGAATATTGTTACAAACAAGGGTGTTAGCATGTTGGCTATCAAAGTCAACAGCAATGCTGCTCCCACGGATGAGTACCATCCTCGATTCAAGTCCCCAAACTCTCCATTGAACAACTGCAAAAGCACACAGCAATCAGTTGTCACAGCAAGACATCCCCTTCATCGAACAACTGCAAAAGCACACAGCAATTCAGCGTTTCGGTTGCAAAATGCGTACCCCGAAGCTTGAGAACAAATCCGCGATCAGATTGTGGAGGTTAACAACATCATCTGCATGTCCATCCAATGACTTCCGTTCACTTCCCATTCCGGCCAAAGGCAACCCGTCAGCGGCCACCACAAGCACAACGACTGCTGAATTCAAAAACCTTGAAACAAATATCTGACACACACGCACACACAATTTAGTCGCTGATATCATGCAATGACGGACTGGAACGATATGATGTGTGTACCTTTAACAAGTTGGCACGGTTCTCGTTGCCAGTTGCAGGGTGACGTTCAAATTGTGTCAGGCGCTTCAAAATTACCATCATCGCGACGTTGATGCTAGCTAGGACGGCGATTGCACCGTATGTTATGGCGACATTGCCAGCAACGAGCAGAACCACTTCCGTGCACAACTCGTCATTGTACCCAGCGGCAATATCCAAAAGTGCTCTTGCGTAACCCACAACACTGCTATGGTTGTTAAGTCGAGCAAGGCAGTAGCAGTTCGCGAGACATGCCGACTGTTGATATTGATTGCAGCGGACCGGAGCGAGGGCGTTGTAAGGTGAACATGCGGCGGTTGGGCAAGCGTGATTCAAAGTCGACTCATGTCCAAACAACACGACATCGAAGTCAACACACGGTCCTAGGCAAGCCGACGACGTTGAGTCTCCAACAAGGGGTGCACCGGGAAACCACGTCGATACATTTCTCGATGCATGCACATTGCGGTAGTACCCGTCGTCAGACGCCAACATAAGGGCTTCAATATCGCCGTCGCTGGAACCAGATTCCAGTGCCGCTGCTACTTCGTCGCCGAAGTAATAGGCGTTAAGTTCAGTTCTGTTAACACCTGCATAAGTGATGTACGCAGCTGCCTCTTCGCCGGTTGCAACCTGGCATCTAACCACAACAGTACGCGATTGATAATCAATTCGAAATCAATTCGCAAATCGCCGCAATACAGCACCCCAGGACGCACGCTATATCCTCGGCGCTACTGCCTCGTTGAATGTTGGACAAGTCCGAAGTTGACGCTGATGCTGCGTCGTATCCGAACGCGAGGGAGCCATTGAAGTAGTAATCCTAGTGCACGATGCACAATACAGGGCAGCTCAGCATTGTCGGCGACACACCCAGCACCCAAGCAACAAACAAAGGTGCATCCAAGATCAACCTGGTAGTAAGTCGCGGGTAGCTCAAATTCGCACATGTTCGTGCCAAAACAATCTGTCGACAATCGTTTACGCTGCACTTGCGCGGTTGCGAACAAAACAACGCACAAGAGCAACAAGGCGGCAGAGACTACAGAAGTGACAGCGCGACGGCAGCACTTGTCGCAACAGGTGCTGTCGAGGTTGTCCCACACTATCGTGGACGGCTCCGGGGCTCTCTTGACCTTGATGGAATGAAAACCACGAAACCGCAGTGGCGGGGGTTGGTACCGCCGGCAGCAAGCGCTTGCCGAATAGCGGTAATCGTAACTAGACCAGCAAAATCCAGCGTCAACACTGCAGCCCAAAGTGTTCGGCGCAAAGCACAACAACGAAACATACATGCACCGCTCGTAGCTTTCGCGGTTGTTGAAAATGATGAAGGCGCCGAGGCAGGTGTCGCCACCATCGAGTGAATGCCTGGCAGGCGCAACTTTCGCTGTCCTGGCGTGGCGCGTGTGATGGGCGTGATTGCGGCGTCCCACCTCGTCAGTGGCGTCACTGGATTTTATTCCACTGATCTCACTGACTTCACCGATGCTTTCCCCACGCCATGCATCCTTGCTACCGTGCCGCCGTGACAGCCTCTCATCAACATTGTCGACACCTGAGATCCGGGCGCGTAGTTTCGCCAGCGACGCAACTGTCGCCTTGAACTTGGCTTCCAGTGCTTCCAGTTGCCGCTCTGTGGAGTGAAGAGCTGCATCAAGTCGGAATCAGGGCAGGCATGCAGCACACGAACGCACACACGTCAGGGCAGCGTGGATGTGCGCCGTGAAACAAACCATATTTGGTCGCGGGGCGCGGTTTGGAACAACAATGACAACAGCTATTGAGGTCACAGATCACGGGACATACCTGCCGACAGGCCCGAATTTGTTTTGGCTTCCTCCCGCAGCTTGCGCACCTTCGCTCGGAAGCGCTGCAACTTGATGAGCGTAGCTTCACTTCGGAGGAACCGACGCAGCACATCGCAGTTGGCCAGAACCAAGGACACCTCGGCAACCCATTTGCCGTGGTACCTCTCCCTGGCGGCGGAGCCCTCGAGCGTGTTGAGTGCCGTGTTGGTGACTTGCTGGTAGTGGAGTCGACGATCTGCGTAGCCCTGCGAGGTCTGCTTGCGTCTCCGACAGAAAACGCCACACCACCCACGAAACGTGTACGATGTGCTCCTGGACAAATCGTAAAGACCAGAAAAGTGCTCCAGAAGTTCCGCCTTTGTTGCATCGCGGGGGAGGCCGCGCACCTCCACGGCGTAGTCCGCAGCCGTGAGATGATGTCTGTCGACGTCGGCTTTGAGCTCCGACAAGCGGACATGGAATTGGAAGGCGCACAATAGTACGACCAGTGAGGCAACGACGTCGAGACTTGACACGAAGAACATCACGTCCGACAACGCCATTTCGATGTTGAAGAAGAACCCTACCCGGTCGGCGCAGAGGTCGTCGGTGGACACATACCCATCACCGGTTGCTTCAGACATGAGGAGGCTGACTGACGAACTGTTCGCGGCGCAGTCGAGCCCACTTCCAATGTTGCCGATCGTTGTGAGCCCGAGCACACCGGCTTCAAAGTTATCGGTCAGGGCCGTGCCCGACACGCAGAAAATAAGCGTCGGCAGTGTCACCAGAAACGCCAACATGAAGCACAGAATCAACATTTTGAGGAACTGGAAGTACATCACAATCCCATAGCCAAGGCTGGTGAAGTCCGCCGTCGATGTGCTGCACAGGTCGGCTTCTCCTTCTTCAAACATTCGCTGCTTGCTCAGCTCCTTGGCAAACTCGACGTCGGGCGGCACATACGCGTCACCCGGACCAGAGTAACTCGTGTTGAAGTTCAGGACACTCTGACCCCGTTGCATCCCTCGACCAGTCGCAGATTTCTTGGCCGAGCTGATCGCCGACGCTGGAGCAGCACTTTCTCGTTCAATCGGTGATGATGGCTCGTCGCGTGAAGCTGCAACTGCTGCTGCATGGTCCGCAGGCAACTGCATGGTATTCGTCACGGAGGACTCGCCCTGCGGAAGTGCTGTGACCTGCTCACCCTCGCGGAGCAAGTCTTGACTAGACATGATGTGGTTGTCGGTTGTAGTTTGGGGGCCGGGCTCCACGCCCCACGCATCGTCGCCGTTTGCATCCTCGAGCACATCCTGTCCCTCATCGCCCTCCTGACCATTGGTCACTACTTGCACTGGGGTCGTGTCGGCCTCCTGGTCGGTCCGTGTGTCGTTGTGATCAGTCAGAGAATGCGTCTGGTCAGTTGGCTCGTCGGCAGCGTTCGCTGACGCACGGGAATTGGTGCTGAGCGCGTCGGTTTGGTTTCTTTGCGCCTCGCCGACATTGTTAGTGACTGCGTCGTCGCCGACATCAGTGGCTGCGGTGTTGCCGTAGTCGCCGACGTCAGACATGGCGTCGGCGCTGGCACCAGTCATTGTGTCGCCTACACCCGCCGCTTCGTCGACGGGGTCGACTGCTGCGTGGGCATCGGCGACAGGTGCGTCGCCTTGGTCCGTTGTCGCGCCAGAGTCATCCACTGCGTCATTAGCTCGTTGGACGGCGTCACCACCAGGCGCGGCCTGTTCATTTACCAATTGAGGCTGGCTATCTGCGGCATCGGCGTTGTCGGTGGCGGGATCAGTGGTGTCGGCGGCGGCGTCATGCTCGTTTGGGCTGGCTGCCTCGTTTGGGCTGGCTGCCGCGTGCCAGCTGCCCGGCTGGTGTGGGCCGGCTGGCTCGTCTAGGTGGGCTGGCTCGTCTAGGTGGGCTGGCTCGTCTAGGTGGGCTGGCTCGTCTAGGTGGGCTGGCTCGTCTAGGTTGGCTGGCTCGTCTAGGTTGGCTGCCTGGTGTGGGCCGGCTGCCTCGTCTAGGCTGGCTGCCTCGTCTGTGCTGGCTGCCTCGAGTGGGCCGTCTGCCACGTCTACGTTGGCTGCCTCCTCTGCGCGGCCGCCCGCCCCTACTTCGCCCGCCGCCGCCGTGGCAGTGCCAGGCGAAAGTGTACTTGTCGGCACCACAGCTGGTTCTTTAGACCCTCGAGATTCGGACGGATCCACTTGCGGACTCGCGGCGGCATCTCCGCGCTCGCCCGGGGATCCCGGGTGTGCTGCGGCCGATGAGTTTGAATTCTCCATCATTCACGTCCGCCGCTCGCAGTCAATGAGCCGGGTCTTGCTGCTGTCAAGAGCGGTGCAGCGAGATTTGCATCTGCACAGGTCGTGAGGCGGCTGCGCGTGCAGGTGTTGAGGAGCACAGAGCACGGGTGGCCGAGCGTGCTTGGCACACGAAGCGAAAAAAAGTCGCACGCAAAACCCCAAGCCTAGCTTTGCATGAACGCTTTGCATGAACGCGGTCGCGAGCTGGCAGCGGTTGCTGCGGAGACTCACTCGCCGGCGGCTGGTGTTTGTGACGCAGGCGTTTCTGGGTCAGACATTGGTGCGGCAGACGCCAGCGGAGCAACGACCTTTTCTTTTGAAAGGTGGCGGTGCACTGGAGGCAGGCGAGGGGTAGACGCGCTCCATGCGCGAAGAATGCGGTGGCGACGAAAGACCGAGCGGCCACACGACCAAGCGACCACCCGCCGGTCCGGTCCATTCCGTGACGGTCACTCGCTCGCGCGCGCTCTCTCTCTGTGTCTGTCTGTCTGTCTGTCTGTCGATTGGAGACACGTGACAGAAGGAGCGGAAGATTGACCCAAACTGGGCAGACTGCACGGAGTGGTCAAACTAACGGACCACGAGTCGCAACTACTCCGAGCAGCAGGCCGTTCTCGAGAGCATGGGACTGCTTGCAGTTTGATTGTACGGTACGGTACCTGGGGCTGCTGGGAGGAGTGTGCCGTCCGTGAGCGAGCTGAGCGAGCTGGGTGCACCAACCAAGCACAACTCGCACGCACGTCACGAGCAGGGAACAAAACGAACGAAAGGACGAAAACTCCCCACAAGAGAGAGCGAGGGAGGGCGGGAGACACAGACAGACAGACAGACAGACAGACAGACAGACAGACAACGAGAACACGCGAACACAAGAACCGTCACACGACACAACAGGCAGGTATGGCAGGCAGGTATGGCAGGCACGGCAGGCAGGCAGGCAGAACACTCACTCACTCACCGCAAACAAAGCAAACACACCAAACAAAGCAAACAAAGCAAACAAAGCAAACAAACCGAACAAACCGAACAAACCGACAAACGGAATGCCTGCCTACCTGCCTGCCTGCTGGGTTAGACCTCAGCACGCACACACTGCCAGAGCAGTGCAGAGTGCACAGCAAGTAGTGCATACAAAAGAACAGAAAGACAGAAAGTACTCGAGTATGGTCATGATCATAGTTGAAAGTGAATGAATGAACCGAACGAACCGAAACGAACCGCCGTCCGACAGTTACTTCCGTGATTGATCAAATAAATCAATCAAATTGGGTGGAGGAACGCGTCCAAATTTTCAAAGACCGACCCCGGTGTACCCACCCACCCACCCACCCACCCAGCATTCATTCATTCATTCATTCATTCATTCATTCATTCATTCATTCAGTCATTGGTTGGTTTTTGGTTTTTGGTTTTTGGTT
>ENA-OWNT01003259-OWNT01003259.1-seawater-metagenome-genome-assembly--contig:-NODE-3259-length-15523-cov-4.853813_pt1 | contig 15523 bp, 15 predicted proteins | sample MGYA00238136_ERZ651165 | MGnify/ENA primary metagenome ERZ651165 (study PRJEB26861, sample SAMN08777766) | seawater metagenome | isolation source: coastal seawater | place: USA: Florida | collected...
ACGGTGGTGTCGTTCAATAAGCCTCCGTGGTCTTCGGGCCACATCAGGGCCCGTACCACCTTCTCGATGTCGACCGCGGTGCTGAAGAGCCCCGCGTGTCCGGATATGCCGCCAAGAATGTATGCATTTCCATCGTTCACTCGACCCTGCACAATCGCGGATGCATTTTCTGCCACTGGAACTCCAGTGGGCATGCATGTACCGGCATCGGCCGGGGATGGAAGAAAACCTGATGAGTCCATGCTGAGCTCGTCCAACACGTGAGTTCTGACGAAAGCCTCGTAGAAGCATTGGCGACCAATGCCGTCGAGCGGAAATGCTGGAGATCCACACTGTGGCAACAAGTCAGCTTCGTCGACGAGTCCATGATCAGATACGACCTGCATAGTTTGCAGCAGCATAAAAGTCATTCACTTGCTGCCGTGCCTAACGGTGTGTGATTGCTGAGGCAACAAGCTACACACAACAGAATTCTCCACGAACCTGACCGACAACATACATCAGCGTGATCATCGAAAGGTCCGAGTACACGTATCTATGAGCAATTAAAAAGAGTGAGCGGCTTGTGGGGTCCAGCCATGTGGCGAGGACCAAACGCACTTTGTGTTGATCGGGCGATCCAAAGTTTGGTTAAGAAGCGCCTCGTAGATGTGGTTGGAACAGTTGAAGGACAGAGTTTCTGGAAGTGGTGCTCCTAGGAAGGAAGTGACATCAATCAACACAGATGCAGCGGCAGACACTCAAAATTGAAGCCCACTCATGCAAATGATGTGCTCCTGAAAGGACGGCAGAGCGCGCAACATACCCTCACATCCAAACACAGGATCCCAGTATTCCGGCGACGGATCCGGCGGATATCCGGTGTTGTGGACCAGGCAGTTCAATATCGTGACGTCGTCCTTGCCCTGCGTGGCGTAGGCTGGTCCGAGGTAGTCTTGGATTTTGTCATCCACAGAGATGAAACCTTCTTGGTACAGTAGCGCCACAGCAGACGTAGTTGCGACGACCTTGGTGCACGAGGCCATGTCGAACCGAGTCCCATCCAACGTCGGGGTTGGGTTCGGGTCGGTGGTACCTGCAGGAATGAACGACGGGTTGTTGCCGTCATCAGTGTAGTTGCCGACAGCTGCCGAGAACAAAGAGCCTTCCCGATTGCCGACAACTGCAACGGCGCCCGGAAATACTTTGGCTAGCGTTCCGTTCTGAAGGATCTCGGTCACGGCGTCCCACTGACTGTTGCCGGGAGCGGCACGATTGAAGTTGCCGTGAACCTGGTGAGCACTGCCGCCAGCTGCCAAAAGCAGGCAAGGCACGATGCGTGGCATGAGAGAAGGCATGTCGCTTGTTGTTACGCGAAACCCAATCCCCGTCTTTTTTTTTGTTTTTTTTTCATTTAACTCTAGTTTTGCCCACGTTCTGCGCGTTTAGCTTCTTGTGACGGTGATCGAACAGGGGATTTTGTGAGACGTTGGATCGGTCGCCAGCAACGCATTTCCTGTGGCCGAAGCATTTCGTGCCAGCCTGCGAGAAAACAATTACGACCGCCAACGTTGGATCTGCCATTCTCATGCAACCTTGAACCGTGCCTGTCTGCTCAGAAAGGGCGTGGTTGCAAAGATCTCCTTCCGGAGTGCCGTGTGAGCGCGTGGTGAAGGCATTCCGTTCATGTGCGAATGCCTTCGACGGTTCCATCACGCATGTTAGTGCGCACTCTCCACGTTGCCCCTCGTGTAATCACAAAGTCGTTTTATGATAGTATCACTCACGATACATTTCAACAACGATGTCACAACACCGTAGAGTACTCGAGTAGCATAATAGGTCTTCTGCTCGTCGTTGTCACCGCCGTCGTCGCCACCATACTTGTTGTTCTTGGTGGTGGTTCGTCTGTGCGTCTATGCGTCTGCGTGTCTGTGCGTCTTTGCCGTTCGTTCGTTTGTTCGAATGTTCGTTCGTTGTTCGTTCACCAAAACGAACAAACGAACGGAGCGACCACGAAATCATGAATTTGTCGGGACCACACTTTGAGGGACGGACTATTTCGGAATTGATAACATCACAAAACAGCTGCACTTACGCACATCACATGTGTATTGATCTGTGGCGACACACCCGGTACGCAGTACAATGAAAACAGCTTTTGATGTTGCTGTCCTCCATGACGAACGAAGCAGCACCACAGCACCACAGCACACCGGCGATGACGTGATGCTCACGAAAGTATCGGAGGTGTATGTATGTTGTATGTTGTTGTGGTGCTGATAATACTTTGCGCGGGAACTTGTTTGTCACTGAATCACGAACGCGAGCTTTCGTGCACAACAATAACAGCGACTGCAACTCAATTGGTTGGACGTTGGATCGGTGTTCGCAGGATGTAGTCGTGCAACATGTGGTCGCCTTATTTAAATGGTTACTTGTGTTGAATGAGCGTTCTCACGAAGGCGGCTGCAATCGACGGCTCTGGCGCTCGACTTCTTGTTGCAGCTGAAGCCTCTGCTCAGGCGTGAGTATGCCCTTGACTTGACCCCATTCCAGGAGAGTATTTGTGAAGTGCACTGCGGAAGCCGTGCGGTCGATTCGAGGCTGTCCGCGCAATATGTTGCACACAAGAATCAGGTGAGACAGAGAACACCAAGCAACGAAAATGATTCGCCAGTATCAGCATACCTGCAGAAGCACAGCAGGGCCTTCGCTGGCGGCTACGAACTCAATTACGCCAGGCGGTTGCAGCCGTGGCTCACCGTCGATCTGCATTGCAGTGAATCCTGTTCCGGACAGTCGGAGTTGAACATGACGTGCATGTGCGAGTTTGATGCCGGACGGGAGACCAGACTTGACTTGCGATGTCGCCAAATGCACCATGCGCACTCCGAGAATTTCCAAACGTCCATCGCATTTACTTGTCGAGCCAACAGCCGTATGTTTTGAACCATCATCCTTGCCGCCGTCGGGACCACCAGCTGTCTTTGAAATTTCCTTGTACTTCTGATAGCAAGGCGATTCCATCGCGTTGGCCCACAAGTCCGCGCCTCCGCCGTAAGAATTGCTGCACAAGATTACATATCGGTGAGCAAACAGCACTTGCAATGCACGGATTTCACACACCATCGTACATGTTGAGAACGATAACTCCTTCCAGGTGCAGATCTTCGAGCCCCTCGAGACGCTTCCCATCACAGATAATCTCGACACGTCTTGCGAACGAGTTGCGGGAACCAAAGCAGAATTGACTTCGCAGCACTTGGCCTCCACCAATGTTGGCGTAGATGAACTTGTTCAACAACTGTAAGGCGCCAAAACAATCATTAACCACCACGTCAGACTTGAAAGCAGGGTATGCCAGCGCGGAAGTGCTTGCAACAGACAACGTGACAAATGTTACCTGACTGCAAAAGAGCCAGCGATGCTGCTCGCGGAGCGTGTGAAAATTCAGTGCAACACGGGCGCCGCAGCCAATGCCACAGTAATTCAGCATGGACATGGATTCAGTATCTGGCTGGTTGACCTCTGCCAATTGCTTGTTCTTCTTATCTGCCCCGTCTGTTCCATGGCGCGGAGTCGAACTCGTTGTCGCCGTGACGGTCCAGCGATCCAGCAGACGCTCGTTTGCTTCCACGACGCGGAGGAGGTGTGGTACTATGCCATGGTCGTGGGGGGAATATGAGGAGTTCCATCGAAATGATTTGGCCAAATCATTGCCAGTTCCCAGGGGCAAAATAGCAACCGGGAGCTGTGACTTTTGGATCGACTCCGGCAGGCAATCGACGCCGTCCTTGCCGAGCACCCAGGAGACAGTTCCATCACCACCTGCAACAAGCAACCGCAACGAACGGCCCGACTTCAAGTAGGATAACCACGGTTCAAACGCATTTCGGGGAGGGTGGTTGGAGGACAATTGCCAAATCTGGCAGTCGTGCATTCCCAGTGCTCGAAGCTCGCGAATCAATACCTGGCCGACGCCGCCCCCGGATTTAGTGTTGACGAAGGCCAGCAAAGGCGTCTTGTTACTTGGAACGAGCGAGCTGTCGACGACTGGCGCATCTCGCTTTTGCCATCTGTATCTCTTTTCGTATGCCCGAACAACGCGTTGTCTGCCTTTGACCGCGGCACCAACAAATCGCGATTTAATGTGCAGTTGCTGCTCAATTATGAGCACAACTATGGTGCAGACCACCCACACGAGCAAGGTCGAAACTTTGGCGTCCAACAGGTTTGCTTGGCGCAGGAACAGAAAGGTCGCCGTGGCCATGATGCACCACATCAGCCGGAGCGGGGACAAAAGAGGCGGAGATGAAGTTTGAATTCGTCCGAAAAACATGCCGGAGCTAGCCCGAGAGCGTGCCCCGGCCGGGGCATCGGGTCTGCGCAGAAATTTGCGCCGCCGTTGGATGGCTTCTCCGCGAGTCTGTACGACCACACTTGATGAATCCAAAACAAGAGTCTGTATGAGTTTGCTCGCAGTTTCAGCAACAGGAGTGACAAGCGAAAGTTCTGCCCCGTTTCCATTGCCGGCCAACGGGATAACAACGAGAGGCAATGCCACAAGAAGATAGTTGAGAGGCTGGGCTTCAAAATCCACAACAAAGAACTGCACTCCGACAACATAAACTGCGAACGAGAAGACTGCAGCAATGTTGAGCTTGAGCACTGTGGATCTCTTGACGGAGATGAGGCCAAGGGTATACAGGTTCACAGCGGCTATCGTCACTGCGAATGCTGACAATCTCTTGCTGGGATATATGAAGTCATCCATGTTTCGAAAGTCACTCAAAGGACGCACGGCGAAAAGACAGCACTGGATGAATTACTTCGTGGAACTGTGCAGCAGGGCACGTAATCCAACAAGTAAGCAACAATCAACAGGAGAAAGAAGCAACAAATGTTCGCAATCGCTATACGTGCAAGCACAAAGTTGGGATGAAGGCAGGCACGCATTGCGCACGCATTGGACGAGAACCACAGCACGCATTGGACGTAAACCACGACCGGTGCAACCAAGCACCAATTCCGCGTTGATGTCTGAAGTTGAACGCTTCGAGACGGAGACATAACATCGAAGTAGCCAAGTAGCGAAGTAATGAAGGAACGAAGGAACGAAGGAACGAAGGATACGAAGGATACGAAGGAACGAAGGAACGCAGGAACGAAGTAATGAAGTAATGAAGGAACGAAGGAGCGAAGGAACGAAGGAACGAAGGAACGAAGGAACGAAGGAACGAAGGAACGAAGCAACGAAGGAACGAAGGTACGAAGGAACGAAGGAACGAAGCAACGAAGCAACGAAGCAACGAACGAACGAAAGAACGACAGTCCCACAATCCCACAGCCACAGTCAGTGCACGATCGCGGCGAGGCAGAAGGTCCTTTCGGCTCAACCACGCGCACTCGGAAGTAACTGCCAACACACCCACAGCCGCCAGCGCAGGCAGGCAGTCCGCTAGTCGGCTCGCTGTTCACATACAGCCTGTATTACATTCATCTGCGTCGAATTTTCCACGCCACCGTTTTTTAGACACAGCGTTTTTTAGACACAAAACGTCGAATTTTTTACTGTGGGGTTGGCTGGGCACTGAGTGACTGACTGAGTGACTGACTGCGCGCTGTTGTTCGTTGTCGGTTGTTGGTTCGTTTGTCTGTCTGTTGTCGTCGTTGTCACGGCACGCGCGCGTGTGTGTGTACGTCACCACCGCCATGACGAACGAACGAAGAAAGATACGCCACGTTGGCGGGGCAGGTCGGTCCGTTGGCTGGCTGGCGAATACCACGAAGTCGCGCAGACGAACACGTAGTGAATGCACGTGAAGTCGTTCAAGAGGTCGTGCATGGCATGGGAGGGCGTGGTTTACAAGGAGAGGCAGGGAGAACGGTTGTGGACGAGTGCGCATCCTTAAAGTCTGGTCGCTTTTTGCTGGCCCATTTGCCAGTTTACCGGAAGCCAAAGTGCAGGATTTCATTCCCGAGCGTTGTCAGGCCAAGAATCAATCTCATAGACGAGTGCAACGAGAATCGACCACTTTTTCGCGTTTTCTTGTGTGCCCTGGCGTGCCGGAACACATAAAAACAACGTAGGTAACAATCATGCCGTTCGATCCAGTTGTTGCCACAGTCTTCCGCGCCTCAGTGGAAGGCTGCATCTCTGCGCTTCAAGAAGCAGGCGCTCTCAAAACATCGCCCGCAGTGACGACGAGGCTGATGATGGGTGGCGAGTGCGTGATGATCGGTGGAAACATGGTCGGCGGAGTTTGTTCACAGGCCAAGGGCGGGGATATTATCCTTCGTGTAGGCAAAGAACAACACGAGCACGCGCTGTCGCTTCCGAATATCAACGAGTGCGATTTTACTGGCCGTAAGATGAACGGGTTCGTGAAGATCGATGTCGCTGGGCTCGGGCTCGACAAACTGAAAAAGCCAGAGTCCATAAGTGCCAAGCTGCAACAGAAACTCGACAGTCTGGTGATGCTGGGCACCGACTTCGCCTCGTCGCTGCCAGTTAAGGGGGCCAAGAAAAATACCACAAAGCGAAAGACGACAACTGCGAAGCGCAAGACTACGAGTAAAAAGCCCAATACAACAAGTACCAAGCGTAAGACGACGAGCTCTTCTCGGTCGACCAACACAGCAAAGAAAGCGAAAACAGCAGCTGCAAAACGCACAGCGTCCAAGAAAGCGACATCACGAGCCAAAACAACGAAAGCAAAGTCAAAGCCCGCGGCGGCGAAGTCCAAAAAGACACCGAAGGCCAAAGCAAAGACAAGAACAACACCACTGCGACGCAGCACGCGTAACAAGTAAACTCAATGGCAGCAGTATTTGCTGCAGCGCGGAAAGCGGCGAGCCCATTCCCCGCAGTCGTAGTTTGTCAACGCCGTAACAGTCGATCAGTGCGTGCGGGCTTTAAAATGCGCGTTGGCTGCGATGCATCTGTCCACTTTCTTTGTCGTTTGCTCATTCATACAACACTGCGATGTTCGAAACCTGGCAAATCTGTGACAATATCAGACCGCGCGAAGGAGGAACGACTACTCACACCCTCAAACGCAAAGTCGTCGCAACGTTGGTCGACGAATGCATCGGCGGCAGGATAATACCATTGACACTGTCCACCACCCGCGTGTGGCCAAACTTTCATCGTGCATGCGTGCATTGATGGAGGAGCAGCAAACACTCAACGACCACATAAATGCAAACGAAAACACGCGGACAGGCCGACGCGCAAACGAACAGACGACGGCCGGCCACGCAGCGTGTTCGTTGTCGCGCAAAGCAACACAACATGTCATACACTCTGCGTGGTCGTCACAGTACAGTACTGGAGTACGTGACATTCAGCACCTCGAACCGAACGAACACGAGTGCGCGTATGGTGTACCGTACTCTGACACAAAACTCGGCGGTATGGCCACACAAACCGGGCGGACGCAGCAACCAACGAACGAACGCAGCAGACAACAACGACGAAGCAACCGAGCAGCGCCGACAGTCCGTAAAAAATGGAAGTTCGAAGTTCGTTTGAAGCCGAACGAACGAACGAACGAACGAACGAACGATGCGGCGACGAAGCGACGAAGCGACGGCGACGGCAACCACACCATCCGCATGATGTATGTGGTTGTGTCCCTGTGCGGCCGCTTGTCGAACGTTGTTGTAGCGCTTCCACGATGCCGCTTGGTGGCGTAAAGACTTTCAACTAAGTTTCGGCCGCTTGGACGACGAACTTCATCCGGCCATCCACACTTACTTTCTTGACCATCGCCGATAACTTTTAGTCTCGCTTGCTTTGCTGGTGGCCACGGTCCAGCAAATAAAGGAACGTCCTGTGGACGTGTTTTGTGGATATGCTGCTTGTTCTCTGCCACGTAAGTGCAAGTTGAAATTCACTATTGTGCGAACGTGGCGAGGGATTTATGGCATAGTGGCAACCCCACCCGCACGCATCCAAATCTACCGCGTGCAAGTGGGACAGTTTGTCGCTTGACCCCACGTGAATCTCCTGGCTGTTCAGTCATTGTCATTCACATGCTTGGAGTCAATTAACTCAGGACATTTGTGCTCGACTTTGTCGGGGAAACCTCAACATTTTCGGACTCAGGGCCTGCGCACTTTCTTGGGTCAACGTTGCCTTCTGAGAAACCGATGGCTGCCGCTTTCGATCCCAGAGTGCTCACTGTGTGATGCCATCACGGCATCACAATCGCGGCGTGCCGGCCAGGTGTGCGGGGTAATTGCTCCGAGATCGTCGCCACGATGCCACGTTCAAAGCTCAACCTGTTCTTTCCGCAGCGGAACACGCAAGTTTGGTTGTGCGTTGTGAGCACGAATGCTTACTCAAGTCCGCACCGCGATGCCGTGGTGTCAGGTAGAATCCGTAAAGGCCAGCGCGTGTTTGAGGCTAAGAGATCGCAGAAGTTAGACCGTTTGTGGATCGGGTTTCGACCGAAACCGCGGGCCGCCACTGGCTCAACGAGTGGAACATCCAATATTCAGCTGCAATGGGTTCCTACGAGCACTGTCGACTGGATGCCGATTCTACGCAAAGCAGAAGATTATGCCACCGATGCCAGGCATGTGTTCGACCTGGATCGCCGCTTGTCCATCGCCGTCGTCGGTGGCGACGAAACTTCGCGTGCTCGGACGCGTGCACGCACTCGGTCGCGCACACGCACAGCAAGCGGCCCAGTGTGTCTCGATCACTTCGAGGAAGTCATGACCAAGCCAGCTGCTTCCGACGAGGTCGCCACCCCGCCGCTGCATGCGCAGGAAGTTGATGCGATTGTCAAAGTTGGCGCGTACACCGCTCGCAGCATTTGCCATGAGCTCAGCGCAATGGTGAAGGCAATAGTTGTCCAGGCCCAGGACATCGTAATCAGCCAATCGCACGTTCCACACCATGCCAATGCACATGCATCCGCCAAGGCATCTACACAGCGCAGCCACACTATCCGGAACAATCACGACGATTGGAATGATACCAATGCGCACTTGAACACCATCGACAGTGCGAATGCTTCCAGAAGAGCGGTGTCCGTTGGAACGCTTTGGGCTCACATGGATATCATCAACGCAATGCATCACTGCTGCCCTCGCGAATCAGCCGCCGCGTTCAGTGAGTACGTCACCGCCGGGTGCGATAGTGGTGCGCCATTGGCGTTGTCGGTTGCTGACCTCAACGAGTGGGTCACGCACTATTTCCGTGCGGACGCGCACCTCGCATCGTGCATTGCCCCTCTGCAGGAGTTTCTCAAACATGAACTGGAGGCTCGCCGTCGTCACGCGCCGACGCAGTATGGGTGTTGCAGCGTGCTGGCTGTTTTGGAGAACATGTCCGCCACGGGTCAAACGCTGTTGCACCAGAGGTTTTTCTGGAAATCGTTTTCGCAATCGTCGAAGCATGCTGTTGGAAACAGTCGAGGCGACACGGGCCGTACTGGAGTAAGCGGCCATCCGCTAAAAAAGTGGCTTGGGGCTGCAGCTACAGCCATTTCGTCGCTCCTTCGGGGCAACAAGCAAGCGCGAACAATCGGCGTCGACGATGCAGTTTCTGTTGAAGCGGCGCGCTCGCTGCACACCTTGACAAAGTTGATTCACAAGATTTACTCGCTGCCACAGTTTCGCCAACACAGGATATGGCACGCGCGGACCGTCCTGCACATGGTGCATATGTCCAGTCGTTCTTTGAGATTGCTGCCCCACCTGACGCAGTTGGTCGGCGGCGAAAAGGCATTCAAGGAATTATGGGAAAGTTCGCAAACACCTACCACTTCCCCGGCTACTTCGAGATGCACGAGTCCCAACGTAAGCCGTAAATCAGTCAGGAATGACCGTGCTTTCGTGACACCGCCTGGTAGTCCACGAAGCCGTGCTGACTGCACTACGTCCAGTCCACAGAGTGCCAAAGTGTCCAAGACGGTTTTGTCATTCATGGACGGAAAGCAAAGAACCAAAGTTGGACCGATCTTAAAAGTTTACGTGGAGGAGTTGGACTCGTACGTCTCAGCTTTGAGCCTGCAGATGAGGCAATGCAAGTATCTCGAATCAGTGCTATGCCGGCAGAATGTGTACTTCAAGCAAGTGCTCGGACGCATTCTCGCGGGTTTTGATGGACTCAATGAGCTGGTTGAACGCGTGGAGCAGCGATTTGCTGTGCACACAAGCCTTTTGCAGCTCACGAAAGCCGCTCTGCAGCTTGCGGCAGAGTGTCTACGGCGCCGGCATGTTGTCATTGACACGCTTATGCGAAGCCTCGATGACGATGGCATCCTGGTGGCTCCACAACGACAGAGGCCACGTACACACAAGCAGAGAGATATGCTATTACTACAGGCGCTACAGTATTGTTCGAAGCCGCAGTATGTACTCGCTCAAGACAGTGTTGTTATGGATGCTATCAAGCGGTGGGATGACATCCAAACTCAACTGGTGACAGTGGATGGCCATATTGACGTCTGCATAGCCGCAGCACAGCAGCATGTGTCGACTACCATCAGTGCCTTTCGCAGGCAAGTGTATGAGGCTAGCCACAAGGCAGCTGAGGGAATGATTTTGCGCGAAGCCGGTGTGCATGCTGTCACCGCGGGCGCGGGCGCCTCGTCCACTTCCACAGCTGTGCGTACAACCGGGCCATGGGCCGATCACGTTTTGCAACCAAGCTCAGTGTATCTATCAAACGTATGCTCCAGCTCGTTTTTGAGTTGCGGAGCACTCGCAAACAACATTTTGTTGCCAGAGGTATGTATGCGTTGAAGCGCGACTCAGCTGGGCCGTTCGAACAGCACGAGTGACCAATCGTGTACGCGCATTTGTAACCAGGTTCGGAAAAGAATACGTAAGATTGCACGCGACGACAGTGTGTTGCATTTGACAGGCCCAGTTCAACCTGAGTTGAACATTGGAGTCCCGGCACGGCCAGCAGGTGGCGCAGCGCTTCACCACCTACTGCAGTTTGGATCCACAAGGGCCTCCAGCGGGACAGATTCGATTGCAACAACGAACACCGGAGCGCGGTCTGCCTCGGACAACGCTTGCCGCGCTTCAGATAATGAGCAGACGATTGCGGCTTTGGCACCAGCCGAGCTGTCGGAGCGGCACGATACCGCCGTGACCAACGTTCTCAGACTTGTTCGTCGTTGTGCAGCATGTGTTGCGCAAGAATTGTTTTGGATATTCTCCGGTCAAACCACAACTGCTGCAGATGAGGCGATTTTGAAGCACCTGAACACCACAAAGGAGTCCTTTGCAAATGTACAGCGATGTGCCGTGTACCTTCAAAGCGAATACTTCTTTTGGTCTCAATTGTACAGCGAAGTTGTCGCGACATTTGACCCCCACCCCTGCCTTTTCTGTGATGTGCTACCGCCGTTCGCCAACCATTATGACCCGTCTGGGGCATCATTTGCGGCGGTTGAACAACATCTTGTCGTTCAGACGCAACGCATTGCGTCCAAACACACACTATCGTGCGTGGGCGTGTGCGACAAAGTCGCCGCTGCTGTATTCAACTGTGACAGTGCACAGGCGTTGATCAGTGTGGCCATTTCTTGTTCATCGTTCTCACAGTCACGGTCAACGCTGGCTAGTCTACTTCGGTCGAGAGGCGACATTCTGATGAACGAAGCATTGATATCGCTGTTAAAGGCCATCGTTGCAGACATCACTGTTGCCCGAGGATCGAAGAAAGAGCCACGCTCCGCGGTTGGATCAGAAGACATGGTTCGTAAGGCAGAAATACTGTCTGTGAGCCGTGATTTTCATGTCACGTCACCGTTCTTGTGTTATTTCAGTTTCCAGTACTCATCTTCATCTTGGTGACGTCGGACGCAGCCACTGTTCGCCATCTGGTGCGATGGGGCCAGTTTTTGTCATGCGCTGACTCGGCGCACTCAATCGATGCCCAAGAAATGGGACTTGAAAGTTCAGATACGCATGGACACGCGTCGTATGCTCAGGTTTGACTTTGTCAGCACGAGCTGTCCAGCGCAGCCTTTCGCTGACGTTTCTGCCTTTTCTCTTTTTATCGGTTCCATTTCCACAGGCCACCCTGCACGCCGCAATCAGATGGATACTCGACTTTAATCGGCAGATTCCTGATGCAAACAGTTCTGTGGCTAACAACTCTAGGGTGGTAGGCTCGTAGAACCACAGCACCTGTTTTTGTAAGTTTCTCGCGGCGACATACACACGTACTTGAACAGTGACTGTGCTTTAGAGTTAACCTTATTTTGCTCAACTGCAACGCACTCGACTACCACTTTGAAAGCACAGAGTACACCTGCTTGTCGTGAGAAGCGAGAGTCTGGCCACGCACAGAGCTCGGGAAGAGGACTGTGCCACATACATTTACGGCACTTCCTTCGAGAGCAAAGAGTACATGATCGCTTTCACACTTGGACATGCCGGCAAGTGATTGCTTGACACGCACCCTTGACAGACTAATCTGCGTGCCTTTGTCAAGCCACGTCTGCATTGGCCCCAGCAATGTCCCGCTCAATCATTTTCTGAGCGATCGGATGATAAGAATCTTTCGCCTCCCGAAAGGTGTCAATGCCGGCTGTGTGAAATGGAGTGCCTTTGCCTGCCTTCAACAAGTCTTTGTACAGAGGACGGATGAACTTCAGGCGTCCTTGTGCCTGCAAACATAATAGCCGTCATAATAAACGTTAGGAAAGGGATACACGACGACCAACAACGAAAATCAACTGGGAAACAAAGACAAACCTTCAAAAAGTCGATCACTGAAGGTAAGACATCAGCTTTGCCAACGGCAATGCACAAACGCTGCCAATTGAATTTAATTTCAGCGTTTCGACTGTCCGAAAAGCGGTAAAGCTGGTCCATTTGGTCGAGCGTTTTCACAGTCAGAGCAGCAACGTGCTCGGTCAGGAGCTGTTTGAGTAGTATGGTCGTCTGCACGCACGTCCACCCATCAATATCACCGGCGGTCGGCTCGTGATCACCTTCGGCTGTCCAGACACGGAGCAAGGCGTTGACCTCATTCAACAATGAGTCATCCAAGAGTTCGCGTGTGCCCTTAGGCATGCCAGGCTTGAAGAACCACTCGCGCCAATCCACCAAGGCTTCAAGATCTAGGTCATGGTGCTGTTGAAAGTACTGAGTCGCGAATTCACGCAATTCCTCAGACGTTATCGTCATTGTTGGGTGGCCGAATTTGCTCTACGTGTATAAACCAAGAACAGTGCAAACGGGAAGCAAAATAAAACGAGAAAGAACAGAGAAGCAGGAACAATAGATTGCTGGGCTTCACACGAACCACGTAAGCCCGGATGAAAGGATCCATATTCTTTGGACCTCCAACCACGTGTTCAATATGCTTGAGCAAGGCAAAACCTTTCTCGTAGGGTACAGAACTAAAGGCGTCGTCCGGATCCCCATCACCGGCAAGATTTGGGATGAGCCTGGAAAAGTTGTGCTCGGCCCCGAAATCATCAATGTCTTCTTGCAGTTCAGCGATGCCCTCAATGGCATCCAAGTCGGCGAATTTTTGTCCAAAGAGAGCCGCGCCAATTTTTCGCTCGACAAACATAGTCCACCCCTCGTTTATCCAAAAGTGTTCCCACGTTCGATTTGTCACCAAGTTGCCGGTCCAGCTGTGCGCGACCTCATGAAAAATTACGTTGGCAAGTGAACGGTCTCCCGCGAGTAAAGTAGGCGTGGCAAAGGTGAGGCAGGGATTCTCCATTCCCCCAAATGGGAAGCTCGGTGGCATACACAGAATGTCGTAACGAGTCCACTGGTACGGACCACAAATCTGTTCCCCCGTGGCAATGAATTTTTCTGTGTCTACAAATTCAAAAGCGGCAGCGTCGACGACCGAAGGTTCGGCCCACACCGCTGAGCGAGGCCCCACTGGTTTCGACACAAGCTGACCCACTGCAAGCGCAACGAGATATGACGCCATCGCGATCGGCTGGTTGAATGCAAACGTGCTAGAGCCGTCGCTGTGAACTGCAATGGGTTCATCGCCATTCCCCAAGGCAGACATGATGGCGACAACACCCTTTGGGCAGCGGACGTTGGCTTTGTAGGTAGCTTTTACGGTGGGCGTGTCTTGGCAGGGCAGCAAACTTCGGGCATGAATTGCTTGGCACTGGGTAAAACAAAAGGGAGCCAATTTGTCTTTGGTCGCAGAGGGCGCGAGCCATTGAACGGCAGAGCCTTTCGGAGTTGTATTGTAGAAGACTTGCACACCAAAGGAGTTGGTATCGGTGTCTCTGTCATCCTCAGTCAAAGGAATAGTGAGTGCGCTCCCCAAAGCTCCCGGTTCATCCACGGAAAACGCAAGCTCGTTCCCGGTCTTGACACTCGTAACCTTGGTGATGTTGAGGTGGTTGACATCCAGCACGAGAGCAGTCACTTCTTCCGTGACGCTTCGTGCCGTTAAAACCACACTGCCGTCAATTGTGGATGACTCAAAATGGACCGTCCAATCAATGTCTATGTGAGTCACCTGCATACGCAGGACGTTCGACTTTGTAGACGGATCGCATTCATGGGGGTACGTTGGCTCGGCAGCAGACATGATAATAGATGTGTCTGTATATATATCAACACGGCACAACCTCCAAAATGGCAAATGGAAATCAATAAATGGGTGCAAATAACAAGTGCGGTCTGTTTTTTGTTTGTGGCTCCATCGAAAACCAAGGTGAACGAGTAAACAGATGGTTGCGGAGATATAAAAGCGGCATTGCCGCTGTCTTGCCGGAGCAGGGAAGTCGGAGAAGGAAGGCTGGCTGTCGGAATATTATAGTAAAGTCAAGGAAGGGTCGGAGAAGGAAGGCTGGCTGGCGGAATAATCAAGTAGTCAAGGAAGGGGAAAGGGGACAGGGAAGGGCCGGGTTGGCTGTGTGTGAGACTGTGGGAGCGGATTGGGTGGGTGAGGGAAGGAGGGAGGGAGGGAGGGAGAGAGGGAGATCGAGCAAGGGTCCTTCTGCGTCCATGCTACAACCTCGTGGGCACAGACTCGTGGGCACAGACAGACAGACAGACAGACAGACAGACAGACTGACAGCCGGTCGGTGGGATGTATGTACAGTGTATGTCATGATGTATGTATGTATGGGTATGTGTGTGGGTGGATACGATAGATACGAGTTAGTTCAGTCACTGAAGTTGACAGGGAGGGAGAGAGAGAGAGAGGGAGCTGACTCCTCGAGTCGAGCAAGCGAGCGAGTGGAGGCCATGCCTGCAATCGGGACTATGATACGGGGTATGGTCTAACTAACTTGGGCGCGTCTTGCAGTTGGAGAACTTCGTTCGAGATGTTCGCGTCCACTCTTGCTCCTTCACAGTTCACTGGAGTTTGTACTTCATACACAAAATTTAGTCAGTTCGCGATTGGTTCTGCATGCAAGTTTGCGCCAAGTAAGTAGAAGTAAGGAGTCTTTGTCGCTTTGTGGAAGAACCACTTCGCTTCCCGTCGCTTCCCGTCGCTTCCCTTCGCTTCCCTTCGCTTCCCTTCGCTTCCCTTCGCTTCCCTTCGCTTCCCTTCGCTTCCCTTCGCTTC
>ENA-OWNT01003260-OWNT01003260.1-seawater-metagenome-genome-assembly--contig:-NODE-3260-length-15517-cov-6.678238_pt1 | contig 15517 bp, 14 predicted proteins | sample MGYA00238136_ERZ651165 | MGnify/ENA primary metagenome ERZ651165 (study PRJEB26861, sample SAMN08777766) | seawater metagenome | isolation source: coastal seawater | place: USA: Florida | collected...
CGGCGTGGGCGGTGGCGGAGCGGGCGGCTGGGCCGCAGGGGTGGGCGGCGCGGGCGGGCGCGGCGGGAAGCCTGTGGGCTTGGGAGGTTCGGGGCTGCGCTGGGTGGGCGCATCGAAGCTCGCCGGCGGCATCGGAGGCGGTGGCGCAGCAGCCCGCTCGGTGGGGGCGTCGAAGCGACCAGGGGTGGGGGGCGGCGGCGGCGCGGCGGGCCGCTGGGTGCGACCGGTCGGCACGAAGGTGGCGCGCACCGGCTCGTCGTCATCTTCGTCGTCGAGCAGGGCCGCGATCTTGTCGCGGCTCCAAAAGGCGGTGCTCTCGCCCTTCGCACTCGCGGCCTTGCGAAGTCGCAGCGCGGCGGTCTTGCTCACCGGGGAGTCACCGATGGCCTGGGGACCGCCGAGGTCCTCTTCGAAGGCAGGGGGCTCGGCGGGTGCGTCGCTGTGAGCGGGGGCACCGTAGCCGTCGTCCTGGTCCCACCGTGCGTTGAGATCGACGTCGAGCACGAGGTCGGACCACACCGTAAGGTCGTCGCCGGGTGCGACCGTGGCCACACCGCCCAGCACATTGGCGATGTCGAGCGAAGCCGGGCGCTCGGCAGGATCGTGGGCGAGCATGGCGCAGAGGAAGTGCTGCACCTCCCCCACCCACTTCTTCTGCCCCATCGCGGCCCAGTCCACCTCGCCCAGCCGGCCCAGGATGTGGTCGTCGTAGACGCCGCGGTCGTTGGGCGGCGCTTCTGCGAGGGGGCGCCCGGTCATGGCGGAGAGCATCACCTCGCCGATGCCGAACACATCGGTGGCGGGACCGATGGCGCGGCCTTCCGGGGCGCGGGTGGGACGCGGGTGGGCCATCCAGCCCGAGATGGAGACGGCGCCGCCCTCGTCGATGCAGATGCCTTCCGGCGAGATGGCCCCGTGGACCGCGCGGTCCTCTTCAGAGATGGTGAGGATGTCGGCCAGGTAGGAGACCAGCTCGAGCACAGCCCGGTGCGGCATGGGTCCCGTCGCGCGCAACAAGGCCGCGAGCGAGATGCCGGGTGCATCCCCGTCGTCGGTGAGGAGCTGCCCTTCGGGGCCGGGCTCGCGGGTGTAGTAGAAACGCAACGGGGCTCCCAGCTCGTCGTCCAGGTCAGGGGCAGGGGGACATTCTGGCGCCCGGGGGACGGCGCGGTCCACTTCCACCCGGACCGCCCGCTAACCGACCACACCGCCCACCGGACACCCGCGAAGCACCGCAGGTCACAGGTCGTCGACGAGGTCGGTGAGGAGGTGGCGAAGGGCGCGGCGGAGCAGCCAGCGAGCAGCCTGCCGGAGGGCGCGGCGGAGGGCTGGCAGCGCGAGTGTGAGCAAGGGCAACAGCAGCGCGGACCAGGCGACTGAGTCGAGCCGAGCGCCCGCAGAGACAACCGCCAGCGCAGGCGACAACACCCCCCCGACGGCCGCCACCCCCCACAGCGCCGTGCGCCAGCGGTCCAGCAAGGCGATGCCCGCCGTGAGGCGCGTGATTCGGGTGGCAGGCGCCAAGGCGTCCACCGCCTCGAAGTGCTTGCCAAGCGCCTTCTTCCGCTCCTCCGCTGGCAGCTTCAGCACCCCCCGTCCCACCCACCGCACGATGTCGCCGCACAGGTAGATGCGCGTGGTCAGCTCCAGGTCCCCCGTTCCGGTCACCACATCGACCGCGCCATGGTCCAACAGCGTGCGCCGAACTTCCGCACCGCCCCTCACCCCGTCCCCTTTTCCCCCCCGCCAAAAGCGAGGCCGAGAAGCTCGACGCCGAGCTTCGCAAGCGACTCCCAAAAACCGACGGACCGTTGGACACCATCGCTGTGAATGCCGAGCAGCACGTCTTTCTCCGGCTCATCCATCAGCTTTCTGGCCACGCGCGTGATGACGTCTCCATCGAGGTGGACGCGGGTCTGGCAGACCACCGTCTCGAGGCCCAGGTCACGCATCTTCCGGATCCGAGACTGGTCGGCCGCAGACATCTCCCTCGACATCACCCGGTCCAGCGAAGCACCCGCCTTCGCATCGAGGGAGCCCTCCAGCCTGGTGTCCTTGAAGATGCGGCGCAGCTCCTGGGCGTTGCTTCGGATGCGCTTTTCGCAGTCCGTGGCGGCCACGGCGGCCATCGCGGCCTCGTCGTCGAGAAGGTTGGCAACCTCCGCTGTGACGTCGCCCAGAGTGCGGTCCCGCTCGGCTGTCGTTGCCAGTCCAGCTTCGGTTCGGTAGCTCCGCACGAGGTCGAAGAGTGCATGGGAGAGGCTCCCCACGGGCCGGGCGGTGATCTCCGACTTGATGACGGTGTTCACCTCGAGCACGAACAGCTCGTGGAAGTGGTCGAACGACCGCTGGAGCCCCCCGCCCTTGCCGTCGCTCACGTCTGTCCCTGACCATCGCCCGTCGCGTCACCATCCCGCTTGTCGAGCTCGTCGCGTACAAAGCAATACAACGACTTCAAGGCCTGGATGTTCTTCTCGACGCGGTCCTGGGCGAGCTGCTCGCGTTCCTTGTGGAAGGTGAGCATCGGCTTGAGCGGCTCCTCCTTCACGAAGCTGTGGTGGACGTAGGTGCGCACGTCGCCGTCGATGAGGTCGAACACCGTGGAGATGCAGGGCTGGCCCGTGCCGTCCACCTCGACCTTGGAGCCCGCCCCCGCCTTGTCCTGCACATCGGCCGTCACGTCTCCCACGACAGTGACCACCCGCAGCGTGACCCCGTCTTCCACGGCTGCCTTCAGCTTGTTCAACAGCTTGTCGCCAACCTTGCCCATCGCCCACTCCCTCACCGCCTGATCCTGCGCGGCGCGGGCATCCTACCTCAAAGGTCGAGGCCGTCGTCTCCACCCGCCTCCGGCAGCGTGGGGTCGCAGAAGACGATGACCCAGCCCTTGCGGGTGAACTTGTTGTCGTCGGGCAGAGTCTCGGCGAAAGCGGGCATCGCATCACCCTTTTCGAGCTTTCGGAGCTCTGGGACGGCCTGGTAGGTGTCGACACAGGTGGTGAACTTGTCGCGCATCCGCTGAGACAGGGCCGCCTCCACCGCCTCGTGGCACTTGGCGTGGCGCTTGCGCGTGCCCCGGTCGCAGATCTCGACCTTCGCACCGTTGGAGAAGCTCGACCACAGGTTGACCGTGGACTTCTCCTTGTACTCCTTGGCCTTTTCCTTGTAGGCCTGGGTCTGGGCGATCTGGCGGTCGAGGTCCTTGAGGGTCTGCTTGAGCTCCACGCGCAGAGTGTCGCGCTCCTGCTCAGCGACCTGCAGCTTCGACCGCAGCGACTCCAGCTCGGCCTCCATCTCCCGCCACTTGGCCGCGGCCGCCTTTCGCCGCTTCTCGTCGGTGATCTCCTTCGCCTTGTACTCCGCGAGGGCGGCCTCCTTGGCCTCCAGCTCCTCGCGCAGGGTGACCACGCGCTCCTGGGCCTGCACCACCTTCGTCTTCTCGTCGTCGGTGAGCACCTCGCACAGCTTCGCGAGGTCTTCCTCGGAGATCTCCTGCTGGATGATCTCGGGTTCGGCGATGACCACCTCGGGTTCGGCGAAGGTGGCGTGGGACAGGTACCCGACGGCACCCCCGAGCACGATGCCACCCAGCAGAGCGGCGCCGATGCCGACGATTTGGCTGTTGCCAGACACTTGAACCTCACGGGATCGAAGAGACCGCGCGACGCTATCACGCAGTCCAGTCGCCCGTCCGGCCTCCTACTCCACGGCCCAGTCGTCGCTGGTGCGCGGACGGACCTTGCTGTTCGAAAAGGCGTAGTGCAGCGGTCCCTGGATGAAGCTGTAGGTGGTGCCCAAGGTGCGGTCGTAGCCGTCGAGGATGCCGTCATCGATGCGCAAGCAGCTGTCGACCTCCATCTCGCCGTAGTCGTCTCCAGCCGAGGCATCGGGGTTTTCGTCGGTGACGGACACATCTTCCACCCGCACCAGCATCGACTCGTAGGCTTCGGCGAGGCTGCCGCCGGTGCCGATGTCACAGGGGTCGAGGACGACCGGGTCGGGGACCGTGGCTGTTCCGGTGACAGTGACCGTGGGACCGGTGATCTCGGAGAGGTCGTAGTACTCGACGTAGGTGCCCGTGACCGTGACGAGGTCGCCCTCGGACACGCCACCGGCACCCGAAGACGACGTGTAGACGTAGATTCCGCCGTAGGTGGACTCCGCGGGGTCCTGCACATGGAAGCCCGAGGGACCCACCGCGGTGACGACCACGTCATTGATGGTCACGGCCGTGTCTTCGGGGGGGTGGTCGGGGTGCGTGCTGTCGCGCAGCGCGCGCAACGGGATGGCGCAGGGACCGTTGCCCGGGTTGGGCGCGTCGGGACACACATCGCAGGCATCCCCCACGTCGTCGCCATCCGAGTCGGTCTGGTCGGGGTCGTACTGCAGCGGGCAGCCGTCGTCTTCGTTGGCGTGCCCGTCGCCGTCCCAGTCGGTGGCGGAGGTGCTGCAGTCGGCGGCGGTCGCACCGGGAATGATGGCGCAAGGGTCGCAGGCGTCGCCCTCCCCGTCGGCGTCCCAGTCGAGCTGGGCGGGGTCCCAGGCGTCGGGGCAGAGGTCCTCGCCGTCGGTGACACCGTCGCCATCGGCATCATCGGCAGCAACCTCGGTGAGGTCGCAGCTCGCGCGGCTGTCCTCGCAGTAGAACAGGCCGTGCAGCTCGTTGGCGTAGGGGTGGTCGGGGTGACTGTCGGCCGTGGCGAGCGCGCTGGAGAGGATGGTCTCCAGGTCGTGCATGGTCTGCGCGTCGTCGCCGGTCTCCGCAGACTGCACACAGATGCTGCGGGTCTCGCCGCCGCAAGGGTCGACCGACTCACACCACTCGGGGGCCGCAGCGAGCGGCTCCGTCAGCTCAGGCACGCCGTACAGCGCCTGCCCATCGAGCACGACGAGGCGCACCGATGCCGAGTCCGCCTCCACGATGGAGCGGTAGGGCAGGTGGGACCAGGCGAAGACCGAGATGTCGGCCACCATGCCCGCTTCGAGGGAGCCCACCACGCCATCGAGGCCCACCACGCGGGCCGCGGTGCTGGTCACCATGTGGAACAGCTCCACGTCCCACTTGTCATCGCCCGGCGTCGCCGCCTTGCGGGTCTGCAGGTATTCGTGGGCGCAGAGCATCTCGCGGTGGGGGTTCATCGAGCCCGACCAGGTCCAGTCCGGGCCGAGGGCGACGGTCACGCCCATCCGCAGGGCCACATCGGCGGGCGAGGTCTGGCCGTAGAGGTCGAGGTTGGAGCGAGGGGACCACACCATCGCGGTTCCGTCGCCAGCCATCCGGGCGAGGTGTCCGACGTGGGCGTCGGTGGCGTGGACATAGGCCTGGCCGTCGCCGTGCATGCCCACCGCGAACATGTGGTCGACCTCGGGGGTGCCGCTGCCGCCGATGCCTTCGGCGACGTGGTTCAGCGAGGCGTCGAGCTCACCCGTGGCCAGCTCCTCGGTGATGTCGGCCCCGTCACCGCTGTCGAAGCGGGTGGTCACGGTGCTGGCCGAGTAGTCGAGGTCGTAGCTGGAAAAGCCATGGGCGCCGCCACCTTCGTCGAGGTTGCGGACCAGCGTCTCGATGCAGGCGTCGCCGTAGGAGCCCACCGCACTGGTGCCACCGCCCACGAGCACCCGCAGCTCGGCCCACTTCATGATCTCGCAGTTGTAGCTGTCCGAGACGTCGTCGTAGGCCTCTCGGTAGTCGTAGTAGTCGCCATCACTGCGCCAGTCGTAGCGGTCGGTGAACAGACCGTCGTGCTGCCAGGGCGGGGTGAGGTTGTACTGCAGGTGGTTGTGGGGGTCGATGAGGCCAGGGGCGATGACGCCGTCGGTACAGACCACAGTGTCGTCGGCGCCCGCCTCGCAGGAGTCGCCCACACAGTCGATGAGCGCGGTCTCCCGGTCGTAGGAGACGGCCCCGGCCACCGGACCGTCGGGGGTGAGCACCACGCCGGACAGCACCACGAGGCTGCTGGTGCCCTCCTGCGGGGTGCAGTCGGGGAGGGCCGGCCCACCCGTCCAGACCGGGTCGTCGGGAATGCCGGTGTCGCCGGTGTCGCCGGTGTCACCGCTGTCGTCGGTGTCGGTGTCCTGGGTGTCGTCGGTGTCCGCGGTGTCCGACGGATCGGAGGTGCTGCCGGTGTCATCGCCCTCCTTGTCGGGACCGGCGCAGCCAGCGGCGAGGAGCACGAGGGCAGAGACGAAGAGAGGGCGGGTGCGCATGGGGCCTCCGTCGGCACGGGCAGGGACTCTGTCGCGGCCACCCTGCCTCGCCGACCGCACACCGGCAAGTCGGCAGCCGCCCTGGGAGCGAATATGGCGACGGCGAGCCCGAGGAGGCCCCATGCCGGAGTGGTTGGTGCGCGTGCTCGACGACCCCGCCGCAGGCGCCGACGCACTGTCCAGGGGCGAGGTGCTCGCGCTCGACATCGACCCCCGCCACCCCCGGTTGCTGCTGCGTCCCATCCAGCCCGGCCTGGGGGATGCCGAGGTGGGACAGCGCGCCTTGTACCGCCGGTGGCTGGGTGCAGGCGGAGAAGACACCATCGAAAGCGACGAGCTCGACGCTGTTCTCGATTCTGCACGCGCGTGGCTGACCGGCGACGACTGCGCGGCCCTGCTCGACCGCATCTCGAGCGGCTACCGGCGCACCCGCTACTGGACGGGCGACGAGCTGGGCGAGTGGACCCCCGACGCCTGGGCCGCTGCCAACGCCATCTTCATGGGCGTGGTCACCGCGATGGAGTCGGTGGACGGGACGCCTACTCCATGAACGCCAGCGACTCGACGATCTCGGGGTTGAAGTCGGTGCGCAGCTGAATCATCGGGTTGAACTCACCCACCCGCCGCACGCTCACCGACACGCCGTGGGGCCTGACGAGGGCCCCCTCCACATCGAGGCCTTCGAACTCGAGCTCGGTGCGCTCGGCGTAGATGACGGTGCGCTCGTCGGCCTCGGGGGCCTCGTCGTCTTGCGCGAAGGCGAGGGTGGGGACGGCGGACAACAGGGCAGCAAGAGCAAGACGAGTCATGGCGGACTCCGCAGGGTGTGGACCCGTTCGGGACCTGGGTTGCATTGGGAACTCAGCCCGGACCGCCGGGGAGCGTCGAGTTCTCCCACGCATCGCCCGGTCGGGCTGCACCCACACAGACCGCGGCACCACCCAGGGGTTCCCGTATTGTCTGGAAAATGTGAGCGAAGCCCCGCGCCGACCGGCGCCCACCTGCCGAAGTCGCGCTATGGGCGGCCGATGAACGACAAAGACTGGTTCAAGAAGTTCCGACGCGGAAAGCGAGGCGGCTGCACCACCCTGCTGCTGGGCCTCGGCGTGTTGGTGGGTGTTGTGCTGCTGGGCTGACCGCGCAGGCGAGAAGCGGTCCGTCGAAGGCGGGATGACCGAGCTGGGAGTCACCGGTCTCCAGCGAGGACAGCCTCGCTGTCATGCCTTGCAGCGGATCGGCGGTGGCGTCGGCCAGGGCCGTGGCGTGCATCTGGGTGCAGAAGAAGCCCGACCCATCGGGCAGCCAGCTCGCGGAGAACTCACCCCAGATGCCCGGGAGCTCGACGTCGAGGAGCGTCCCCGAGTCGGTGTGAAGCACGCGGATGCCGATGCGCCCGGCCAGCGCCTCATGGCCAGACGAGGCCGCCACCACCTGCTCCACACACGCGGTCTGCTGACGCAGCCACTCCACCAGAGCCGGGGCGTGGCCTGGCTGCTCCATCCAGCGGTAGGTGTCGACGACCTCGATGCCATGCAGATGCTCGACCACGGGCTCCGCGACCTCGGGCGGCGATCCCCCCCAGCCCAACATCACCGACAGCAGGGTTGCCCACATCAGGTCTCCGAGGCGCCACGGTCGACGCGCCCCTCCTGCGACCGCACGGGCCCCGTCCCGACCGGCCCACATACGCAGCCTGACGGATGTTGACAGGCGCCAGGAGCCTCCTCGCCCGGCCTGCAGAGGCGTGTGGTCCGGTTAGCGCGTACGGCGGACTCGGCTCCCACGATGCCTTCCGCCTCCCAACAGCCCCGATTGGAGGAGGCTCCATGACCGCCGACTGGAAGCCCGTCTGTGCGCTGAGCGAAGTGCCTTCCGACACGCCCATGGCCGCCCGGGTCGACGGGCACCGCCTCGTGCTGGTCCGCCGAGACGACGGCAGCATCGCCATCTTCGACGACGCCTGTCCCCATGAGGGCTTCCCGCTGTCGAAGGGCACCGTGTCGGGCGGCGAGCTGGTGTGTCCCTGGCACAACTTCCGCTTCTCCCTGCGGAATGGCGCCTGCCGCAAGGGCGACGAGGATGCCCTGCCGCTGCCCGTTCAGGTGGACAACGGCACGGTCTATGTCGACCTCACCCCACCGCCCGTGGAGGAGCGGCGCGCCCGCCTCGAAGCCAGCCTGACCGCAGCCACGCTCGACCGGCGCAACGGTCAGGTGGCCCGAGACCTCGTGCGTCTGCTCCGGCTGGGGGTGTCCACCGACGAGCTGCTCGCCCGGGCCATCTGGCTCGACGCCCGCCACGCCGAGTGGGGCACGTCCCACGTCTTCCCCCTCGCAGCGGATGTACGCGAGCGGGCCAAGGAGCGGGCCGCCGTGTCGCCCACCGAGGCCGCCTACGTGCTTGCGCCGGTCTACGCGCTGGTCTCGGAGTCACATGTCCGCCGGTCCCCGCGCGTCCCCCCGCCTCCGGGAACCGTGCCCGACGACCTGACGGCCACCCTCCGCGAGCTGCTCGCCCAAGAGGACGAGCTGGCCTTCGAGGCCACCGTGCGCGCGGCCGTGCTCGAGCCCCTCCCGCTGCAGGACATCCAGGATGCCCTCATCGCCTGCGCATCCGACCACCTGCTCAGCTTCGGTCACCCGCTCATCTACATCAGCAAGCTCATGCGCCTGCCGCCGATGCCCAACGACTGGAAGGTCGATGTGTTGGGCACGCTCGCCTTTCGCTTCGCCACGGCCACCAAGGAGGACGGCATCCCGGCCTGGTCGGGCTTTCATCGGTGGATGGCCAGCGTTGGCGAAGCCCACTCCGCGTCGGCCGCCGGCAGCCTCGAGGGCGACGTGGACGCACTGCATGCGGCCTTCGAAAACGCCCGTGCCATCGATGCCCTCACCGGCTTGCACACCGCCGCCATGAACGGCCTGCACCCCGACCTGCTCTGCCAGGTGCTCGTGCGGGCCGCCTCCGAACGCATCTTGCGCTTCGACTGCTCCATCGACGCCGACCCCACCCTCCAGGATGGCTGGCTCGACATCACCCACCGCCTCACCACCGCCATCGCCGTGGCCCAGGTGCGGCACCGCCTGTCGTGGACCGACTGGCTGCGGATGTACTTCACCACCGCTTTCTGGGTACACCGCTGCAAGGCCGCCGACCTGCCCGCCGCCCCGCCGTCCACCCCGGCCACCGTCCCCACGCCGGCAGAGCTCGCCCGTCAGATCGACCGCGCGCTCAACGAGAGCACCGTCCGCAGCATCTTCCTCGCGCACCATGTCAAGACCATCGTCGCCGCCGCCCAGGCCAGCACCGTCACCGGGGACCCCGCCCCCTGGCAGGCTGCCCTGCACTTCGTCGACAGCCCGCTGCGGGAGGCTCGGGGGGCGAGCCAGGTGGGCGACGCCATCCGCCTGGTGGTGGACGGCAAGGTGCCACGAACCCGCACCTGACGGTCAGTCTTCGGCGAGCAGCCGCGTCACGGCATCGCTGAGGACATCCGCCACGACGGCATGTCCGTCGGCCGTCCAGTGGCCATCGTGGGTGAAGTGCAGCCTGCGCGTCCCCGCAGCCTGCTGCAAGTCGGCGGTGAGGTCCACCACCTCGGCAGACCTGGGCATGACCTCCACCACCCTGCGCGTGACCCGCGTGGGGTCGAAGTGGGTGAGCCCCAGCGCAGCGGAAAGCGCCTCGCCCTGCTCGGGTGCCGAGACGAACTGAGGGGGAGCCATCGCGACCAGCAGCGGAAGGTCGTGGGTACGGGCCATCCGGGCCAGGTCGGCGAGGCTGCGCCGGGTCTCGGGCAGGATGGCGTCGACAGCCGCGTCGTCGCACCACAGGGCGACCTCCTGTCGAAGGCGCTGCCGGTGGGCGGGATCGCGACCGAGCTCCCACTGGGCCGTGATGAGCGACATCCAGGCCAGTGCCACAGACGGAGGGGCAGGCAGCGGCCTGGGGGGCGCCTGGTTGCGGGGAGGGCCTCGCTTCTGCCGCTTGCGTAGGTTGTCGACGGGGTCGTTGCCGGTGTAGAAGACCAACACAAGAGCATCGAAGCGCAGGCCCCGGTCGAGCAGGGCCTGGGCGCGGCCATGGGCCTGCCAGGTGCCGTAGTCGTCGACCCCGGCGTTCCACACCTGGGTGGGCCGGGCCTCTGACAGGCGGTCCTGCATCCGGGCTGCGAAGGTATCTGCCTCCTCCACCTGCATGCCGAGGGTGAAGGAGTCGCCAATCACAAGCACGCGACGTCCATCGGCCGGCAGCGGCTCGGGCTCGGGTCCGCGCAGCCCGAAGCCATTGAAGCGCACCAACGCCTGATACTCAGGGTCCCACACCCGCGCGGAGGCACCCGGTCTGGGCGAATGGACGAGCGCGGCGTCGTGTGCGAAGAGGACTCCGGTGAGCGAGGTGCGGCGGACCGCATCGGCAGCAGGCCAGGGCGACACCAGGCGGGCCCCCAGCTCCACCGCCCCCAACCCCATACCGAGTCCGACCGCGACGGCCAGCAGGCGGCTGGGGAGACTTGCACGACGACGGGGCACGGGCGGAGAACACCTGGTTTGACCGCGGCAGCCTACCCCGGTCCAGCCGCCGAGCTAACAATCTGCTCACATCTCTTCAGCGGCGCTCCAGCCAACGACGGCTGAACACCTCGGCCTCGAGCTCCACACCGAAAGTGACGTCATCGACGGTGATCACGGTCTTCGAACCCTGCTTGAGCTCGTCGGCGATGACCATCTTGTAGGCGACCTGGCGGCCCTCCACCTCTCGGATGTCGCCCATCGTCCAGGTCTTCATCTTCATGCCGCTGAGCGCGAACAGCTCCTGCTTGAGCGGCATCAGGGTCTCGGCATCGATCCACATGATGCGCTTTGGATAGGTGACCGTGTCGTCTTTGGCATCGGCCTCCAGGCGCCAGCACTTGCGGCCCTCGATCTGCTCGGCACCGGTCACCCTCGCGCTGTATTGCTCGTCGAAGGAGTCGGAGGACATGAGGTCTTCGTAGGACACGTCGGAGCCCATCATCCCCTGGCGCATCATGTGTCCGCTGATCTTCTGGACCCGCTCGGACCGCGGCAGGTAGAGCCAGAGCTGGTCGCCCTGCTTGAGCATCTTGGTGCCCTTGTCGCGCTCAGGCAGCACATACTCGATGGCGGCTTCGTCCTGACCACGCCCGTAGGTGACCATCTTGTAGGTGCGGGGACGCCGGCCGTCGTCGACCACCATCGTGGAGGTGGACGTGCGGGTGTCGTACTGCAGGTTGGCGTCCATCGCCTTCATCAGCTCATCGGCGGTGGGCAGGGCCTGTTCGGCGGCCTCCTCGGCCAGGGCCACGAGCGGGAGAGGGGCAACAGCGAAAACGACGGCCAGGACGGCTATTCGGGAGAACACAGTCACCTCCGGGCCTTCATGGCCGTGACGGGCTGGATGCGGCTGGCGCGCCACGCAGGCAGGAGCGCGCCGACGAAGGCGATGCACACACCGAGCACCACCGCGGTCGTGAGGTTGCCGGCGTTGACGTCGGCGTAGAAGGTCTGCTTCATGGGGTAGGCCTGGGCCATCTGGTCGAGGAGCTGTTCATCCAGGGTGACCCCCACAATCTCCAGGTACATCCCGGCCGAGCCGCCGAGAACGGCCCCGCCGATGCCACCGATGACGCCGATGAGGAGAGCTTCCACCGCGAAGAGTGCGACGGCACCCAGGCGAGACAGGCCCATCGCCCGCATCACCCCGATCTCGCCTGTTCGCTCCATCACGCTCATGGTCATGGTGTTGAAGATGGCCAGGGAGGTGATGAACAGCACGAGGCTCGCGATGAAGGCCGACATGCCGTCGACCATCGGCATCATCGTGGGCAGGGGCTCGCGGGACGACCACGCCTGCGGGGTGATGCCGTCGAGTCGTGGGTCGGCACCCAATGCAGCCACAATCGGGGCCAGCGTCTCGGCCTCCTTCGACTCTGCATATACCAGCACCTCGAGCGCCCCCTCGCCCATGTCGAGCATCCAGCGGGCGTCGTCGAGGGTGATGTAGGCCTGGTTGTCCACCATGGCGTCGGCCGACACGATGCCAACAACCGTGGGGGCGAGGTCGGACATCGAGCCGTACTGGGTCTGTCCCAACAACAGCAGCTCCTCGCCCACCGCGATGTCGAGCTGTCCGGCGAGCTTCCGGCCCAGCACCACCTCGTCCTTCTCGCCCGAGAGCCAGCGGCCTTCGATGATGTGGTCGGCCCCGTGCAGGCGCTCGTCGTACCAGTCCTGAGAGGCCCCCACCACGAGGCCGAAGTCCTCGCCAAGCTCCTCTCCCTTGGCCATCAGCGCGCCGGTCGTGATGCGCGGGTAGGCGCCCGTGACCCCCGGAATCTCCTTCGCGGCCTGCACGGCGCGGTCGGATTCCGGGATGTTCTCGTACATCGGCGCGAGCTCCTCCCGGGCGAGGAAGTCGCTGTCCACCAGCCGCACATGCCCGTAGACATCCGCCATGGCGTTCATCATGAATCCGAAGATGCCATCGAGCCAGGCGGTGGCCAGTGTCACGAGCGCGGTTCCGATGAGCACGGTGGCCGCAGTGAGCAGGGTGCGCCGGACGTTGCGGCGTGCGTTGCGAAACGCGAGTCGAATCAACATGGGCATGACTCAGGCCCTCACGGCTTCGGCGGGCGGCATGCGGGATGCCAGCAGCGCCGGGTAGATGGAGGCGAGAACAGCCACTGCGACGCCAAAGACGGCGGCTCCAAGCATGGTTGCAGGCGAGAATTCCACCCACAGCATGGTGGCCACGGGGATGTTGTCGTAGGTGCCGCCCTTCTCCATCTCGGCGAGCAGCGGCGACATGTCGATGCCCTTGACCGCCCAGTTGTACATGGCCGCCCCCGACAGAAGGGCCCCCAGAACGGCTCCCACCACGCCCATCACGAGGCCTTCGGTGACGAAGAGGGTGACCACGCCCCGTCGGGTGAGGCCGAGGGCCCGAAGCGTCCCAATCTCGCGCACCCGCTCGTATGCGGCCATCAACACGGTGTTCGCGATGCCGGTGGCCGCCATGGCGAGCAGCACGAAGGCGATGAGGTCGAGCATCGCCTGGCGCATCTCCTGGGCCTCCACCAGGGCCTTGGTCTCGTCGTGCCAGGTCGCCGTCTCTGCACCATCTCCGAGACGACTCTGCAGTTCCTGGGCCACCGACTCTGCATCGTCCCGACGGTCGAGCAGGGCCATCACATGGCTGGTTCCGTCTCCCGGGCGCAGCAGCTCGGCCACCAGCTCGGGGCCCGCGAAGATGCCGATGCGGTCCTGCCCGGGATTGCCGCTCTTCGTGATGCCACACACCTCGGCATTGAGGGCGTTGATGGCTCCTGCAGAGGTACGCGACTCCACAATGACGACGTCGCCCAGCTCAATCTGGAGGATTCTCGCCACGCCGGGGCTCACCACCACCCGCCGGCCGGCCTCTTCGATGGGACAGCCCTGCACCGTCCATTCAGTGCGCGGAAACACGCTGGGGTCGGTCTCGGGGTCGAGTCCGATGGCCCGCACCCGCATGGAGTCGGGCCCCTTCACCACGCGGGGCGAAAACAGCGTGCGTTTCGTCCATCCGGCGGTCTCCGCGTCGAGCCAGGCGGCCGTGTCGGCGTCGACCGTGAGGAGCGCATCCACCGGGTGCTGCAGGCCGGTGGAGGGGTAGTCGACCGGGCGCGCGAGCACATGGCCGGACACGGTGTCCACCTGCGCCCGGATGATGTTCTCCTTGAAGCCCGACACGAAGCCGCGCCCCAGCACGATGACGGCGACGCCGGCCACCACGCTCACGAGCGACAGGATGTTGCGCTGCCAGTTCCGCGTGACGTTGCGGAAGGCGAGTCGGAGGAACATGGCTCAGCCCCCCGCTTTTGCGGGAATGCCGCTGCGACGTTCGTCTTCGACCACCTTGCCATCGCGCAGGTGCACCACCCGCCGGGCCCGCTCCATCACCATGGGGTCGTGGGTGGAAAAGAGGAAGGTGACGCCGCGCTGCTCGTTCATGTCGCGCATGATGTCGAGGATGTTGGCGCCGGTGACGCTGTCGAGGTTGGCCGTGGGTTCGTCGGCAATCACCAAGGCGGGGTTCTTCACGAGGGCCCGGGCGATGGCGACGCGCTGCTGCTGGCCGCCCGACAGCTGGTTGGGCCGGCGGTTGAAGTGCTGGCCGAGACCGACCGCAGACAGCGCATCCTCGGCGCGCTTTCGACGGTCGTGGCCGGGCGCATCCGACAGCTGCAGGGCCAGCTCCACGTTCTCGACGGCCGACAGCACCGGCACGAGGTTGAAGGACTGGAAGATGAAGCCGATGCGCTGGGCGCGAATCGCAGCCAGACGCCGGGGCTTGAGCTGGCTGGTCTCCTCGCCAACGATGCTCACCTTGCCGCTCGTCGGCACGTCCAGCAGGCCCACCATGTTCAGCAGGGTGGTCTTGCCGGAGCCAGATGGCCCGGAGATGACCGTGAACTCGCCCTTTTCGAAGGCCACACTCACGTCGTGGAGGGCATGGACGAGGGTGGCGCCCTCGCCGTAGGTCTTGGTCGCCCCCTGCAGTGCGCAGATGACGTCGGGGGTCGGGGTGTCGGCCATGGAGTGCTCCAGTGCGGCTCAAAAGCTCGCGCGGGTCCAGACGATGAAGGTGGCGGACGGGACGAGCCCGGAGAAGTCGACGGTCAGCGGGTCTGCGCCCGGAATGGGCTCCTGCTGCAGCACGAGGTCATCGGCGGACGGGGACAGCTCGCCGCCATCCCCCCACGCCTGCACGGGGACCTGGGCCGCTGCCGAGATTTCCAGCCAGCCGGTGGGCGCAGTGGACACCGACGGAAAGACCAGGCCGGTGCCATCGCCGATGTTCTGCACGTAGAGGCCACTCACACTCAACAGCGGCGAAACCCCGAGACCCACGGAGGCCATCGCGTAGTCGGTGCCGGTGAAGAAGGGCGCGAAGGGGTCGGGGTCGGCGGTGGACTCCCCGAACAAGGCCGAGGCGTCGCCACCGGCACAGTCCGGCATCTGGACCGCGCCGGCCAGCGAGCTTGTGGTGTCGGTGTCCTGCTCGCGGCCGTTCCGGTAGTATTGGGCGGTGACGATGAGGCTGTCCAACACAGGAAAGGAGTAGTCGAGTCCGACGGCCCCTTCTCCATACGGCTCGTCGCGGACGTGCCAGGCCGCCTCGGCCCAGAATCCCACGCCCAGGGTGCCCTTGATGTCGAGTCCGACCAGGCCATCGTCGGCTTCGGGGCGCCAGGCACCCACCACAGACCAGTCCGTCTCCAACACATTGAGGGTGCCCCGGCCGG
>ENA-OWNT01003261-OWNT01003261.1-seawater-metagenome-genome-assembly--contig:-NODE-3261-length-15516-cov-5.195155_pt1 | contig 15516 bp, 9 predicted proteins | sample MGYA00238136_ERZ651165 | MGnify/ENA primary metagenome ERZ651165 (study PRJEB26861, sample SAMN08777766) | seawater metagenome | isolation source: coastal seawater | place: USA: Florida | collected...
TTCGTCCCTTCGTCCCTTCGTCCCTTCGTCCCTTCGTCCCTTCGTCCCTTCGTCCCTTCGTCCCTTCGTCCCTTCGTCCCTTCGTCCCTTCGTCCCTTCGTTATGGTTTCGCGCAGAGCGAGTAGGACTACAGCAGGCGTTTGTGATTGAGAGGAGGAAAGGAGAAGAGCCCATCTAGCCCCCAACCAACACGTCTTGGCCAGTGACTTTCGTGGATCGGTTGCCTTTTTTTTAATTTTATTATTGCGGGCGGCACTTGACGCAACAAAAATATTCGCAGACACCACGGCGGTGTCGTCCGTAGCCGCTAGTGCTAGCAAAAAGACAACGCGCGGGTGAAGTCGCATTGCAGATTGCGCCCGCCGCACCCGCCTTGCTCACGGCGTGGGTGGCCCCATTTTTTTAACGCGGTGTCCACTGCCATCGACAGCCCAGCCTCACCTGCCCACTATGGGGAAGATCAAGTTCAAGTGCTCGTTCCAAGACCAGACACGTGTCGTGCGCCTATCAGCGGACGCCGGGTTGACAGCGCTGAAGGAACGCCTTGACGGTGACTTCGGGTTCCCAGTCGCTCTCGGATATGACGACGAGGAGGGAGACCGCATCGTGCTTCAGACGGAGAATGACTTCGAAGAGATGCTTGAGGAACTGGAAGGCGCCAAGAGCATCAAACTCGTCGTGACAAAGGCCGCCGCGGCACCGGCAGCCAGCACAGCGGTCCCAGCGGTGGCCAGCACAGCTGCCGCGTCCAAGTCTGAGCCCGCAGCGCCTGCTACGGCCAACGCAGCAGCCGGGTCCGAGCCGGCAGCTGCCGTCGCTGTGTCATCAACACCTCCTGCCGCTGCGGCCGACGCACAAACATCAGCAGACGGACGTGGTGGCAGCGGCGACCACCACGATCACGATCACGACGGCGGCAACCATGATGATGACGACGATGACGGCAACGACGATGACGGCAACGACGATGACGGCACCACGGCACCGGCACCCACGTCCAGCGGCAGTGGGCATGCTGCTGCTCCTAACAAGCCGGCGTTGCCGGTTGCCACGGGTGATGACCACGACAGCGCTCCGGCTGCACCGCTTCCACGAGCCAGCGTCGGCGGCGGGCGCCCGGTCGACACCCGCAGAAAAGCGGCCCCTAATAGGAGTTACGAGGTGACTGTGACGATGGTGGAACCCGACGAAGAAGAACTCATGACGTCTCCAGGATTTTCTGCTTTCGTGGTCAACGACGACGAAGAACAGGTGCGTGGCCACCGTTGCCCGACGAGCTGCTTGTTGTTGTGCACCCTGCATCCTATTCCATTCTTTGCACCTCGTTGGTCTTGTCACCATGGCCACCAAATGGTCGTCCAAACTGCGCTTTGTGGCGATGTGCTTTCTTCTGAACATGTGGCTCTGCTGGTTAACTGGTGTTTCGGTGCCCTGACACGTGCATGCTACACAGAGCGGTTTTGCTCAGAGGCTGCATCACTTGCTCACCCAGCAAACAGACGGCGACGCAGACCAGGCCGCTGAGATCGACAAGAGCTACCAGGATTTAGTGCACGAGCTGCAATACGTCGCCGCGAAAATACCCGACCGAGAAGACCTCGCAGGGCTGATTAAGCAGGGCCCACCAGCGAAGCCAACGCTGGAGTACGTCAACAAGTTGATTGACACTTGCAACATCGTCGACGTGCCGAAGCTGGTGGCGAGTCTGCGGCAAGCAGCCATCGGTGGCAGTGGGATTCGGGGCCAGGAGGTGGCAGTGTTTCTTGGAATGTCCGGCTGTGGGAAGAGCACCACCATGCGATTCCTCGGCGGTGTCGACTACAAGTCACACTTCGAACCGGTGATGCTCCGAAACGTGGTTGTGGAAGACGGGGACATCCCGCAGGCCTTGGTAGACATCAAGACTTCGTCCAAACAGGAATCCCAGACCAAGACGGTGGCCCCACGGCTCTTTGCGTGGACCTCCCTCGATGGCAAGCGGCAACTCGTCGTGTGCGACTCACCTGGGTACGGCCCTGGGTCCTCTGCCACGTCCTGTGTGCTTTTATTGTATGCTCCAAAATTGAACGAGCCGTGTCCGACCCGCCCGCTAAATTCGTGTCGCAATTTGTGTAGGTTCCAGGACTCACAGGGCGGTGTTGTTGACATTGTCAACAACTACGCCATTGCCAACGCTCTACTGGCTGCAGAATCCCTGCGGCCGGTCCTGCTGATCTCTCGCCACGGGTTTGCGGACCGAGGGGTGGTGGCTTTTGTTGACCTGGCTGAGCATTTGAACAAAGCGTTCAACAACAACTTGGCCAAATTCGTGGGCAAGTTCACGTATATATTCACGTGTGGGTGGCCGACCGAGCTTACGAAAGACATGTTAGCCACCTTCTTCGACAACTTGAAGCGGTCCATCGCCAAGGAGGTCGCCGGCGACAAGAAAAGGTGCACCCTTCACCTGGTGGACGACATCATCCAGAAACTGCGCGACCACAGGTGTGATCATGGCAACGTGGTCGATGTACAACAGCCAGCACGTCGTGTTGACATCCTCGACGACGTGCACGACGCTGCCTACATTCCCATTCAGCCGTCCAACAGCCCTTTCAAGGCTTTTATCCCTAAAACTGCGCGAGAAGACATTCAGGAGCAGTGCGCTTTCAATCGACACCGCATCCGCTATGGTCTGGAGCATCGTTCATCTGCAAACTTCCTCCACTGCCTTCTCCAAGAGCTGGAGTTCATCGGTATTATCCTCTCCGACGCCAAGGTGACGCGTGAGGCAGAAGAGGCCCGCGAAGAAGTTGCCCAATTCATCCTGTCCTGCTTGCGTGATGCAAACGCCAAACTGTCTTTTGCATTGGGTCGACACTCCACCCAGCAAATGGACGCATTCAAATCCAATCTTGATGAAGCTGCAAACATCATAACACGCGTGTTGGAGTTGAGAAGCGTCCACGACCTGTGCCACCCGAAAGAGCCCGTTCAGATGTGCTTTGACGCCATACGCTCGTGCGCGGAGGAGCTGCTGGCCGCCTTTGAGTCGACCACTGCTGTAGATTCTCCAGAAGACGCTCAGAGATTGGTGGATGCCCATTCTACAGTGCGCGTCTTCTGGCACGCCTTTGAACACGTTCTGGCCACATCTTTTCCGGTGCAATCGAAAACGTTGGTTCAAAAGATTGATGTCGTAAACACGACGCTACGAGATGTGTTTCGAGTTCAGCAACAGCAGCTGCAGCATGCCATTCAGGAAGAAACTGATGCAGCGGCGGCGTGCAGGGCAGCAAGTGTTCTTCGCACAATGTCGTCGGTGTCGCTATTCTCAATTGCGGCCGCGGAACGTGGTGCTAGCGAGACGATCGTTTCGCTTGCCCCAGAAACTTTTACATCGCTGCGTGCCGCCTGCGACGCCATGGACAAAAGGCAAAAGCAGCAACTGCATGCTGTGGGAATTTTGTATCAGAACGTCAGCAACTCCATCGCTGATGGGCACAGTGTGCGAGGCGTTGTGGCGACCAATGATGAAATTGTGAACCGGCTCGCCGCTTGGTGTGCCTGGTTGGAGCAGCTCTCGCAGTTTGGTTTGGACACCATTCTCCACGACTTGTCTCTACAGCCAGGATTCACAACTAGTTTGAGACACGGTTTGAGAACCGAGGTGCACAAGTGCCTTTCGTCCGCCGTCTCTAAAACCCGGAACAATGTTGACTTCACCACTGAATGGGGGGAGTTATTGGTGGCATGCTGCGCCGCAGACCACATCATCAGTACTGTGAAGTCGTGGAACGGCAATCGCTCCGGCACTGCACTCAACCTCGACGAACTCCTCAGGTCCTGGAGACGTGCGCAGTCCAACATCGGCGAATTTCTGAAAACAACTCTGACTCAGGCGGACAGTGTTCTGAATTGCTTCGGATTGGAGTTGGAGCACTGGCCTTGCTCTACTGATTTCATGGCGTTACGGTCATTGTTGCCAACTGCAGCCAGGCTTACCGACCTACTGCGCGAAATTCCCCGAGACTTGCATTGGCTGTCTTCGCCCGAAGCACTTTCCCTCAATGCACTCAACAAGTTTGTCCACTTTGCGCGCGGATTTGTCTCCACTCAATGCCTTTTGCAGGTGGACAAAGATGGGGGTTCACGCTTGCACACAGCGATTTGCGGCATAATTCCAATCGCCATGGGAGCAACCGAATTGGGTGAGCTCGAGTCGCAGACCGCGTTCGCCATTCTGGACAAACACCAAACACCTGAAGCTAAGGTGTTCAAGGACTTTGCAGTTTCTGGTCTGGATCTCGTGGTCCCTGTGTCAGGCGGGGCGCAGGCGGTGAAACAGTTTTTTGCAGAGCAACTTTCGCACCACGTATCGTCGCTGGAGAATATTAGCTCAATTGTTAAAATGCTGTTCGGTGGCGTAATTCGGGATGTTCCAGCTGTGCCCTTGGACCGCGACAGTTTGCAGACTGTGTACACGACGGTGGTCGTTTGTCGCGACACCACGGCGGTTCTTCTAGCACTGACGCGTGCCAGAGATGAATACTTTGATGATTTTCCTCACGTAGATATTGTACAACTGTTGTCGAAATGCAGCACCTTCCTCGTGGCGACGGAATTGTTTGCAGCACAAGCAATTGAGACGTACATTGCATCAGAAAAGCAGAGCGATGGAGACAGCACGACGAAAACCGGCCATGCCCTCAGCCGACCTTGTCGCCACTTCGCGAACAACGTCGCAGAGTTGGTAATCTGGGGATTCGTGTTACACGGATCACTGACAGGCAGCCACAGCTGTCTCTCACGAACAGAAGCGTCATTGCGTGCACTCGCGGTGCACGTGGAGCAAACATGGTCAGAATTGTCGGCATTGTCGAAAACTGTTGTCGATACAGTGGACACGTTCATGTCTCAAAAGTCGGCGCCAGTCACCTGCCCTGAAGTGGATGGTTTTGTCTCGCAAGTCTGTCCCGTGCTCCAAATACTCCACGAGCCCGCGTGGTGTGAGGCCCACCGCTTCTTTACTACAGCGGAAGCCAACCCTGATATGGTGGCAGCGTTGAAGCATCCCCTTGCGCGTGAAGTTGCTCGTATCTTCACGACATCGCGTGCAATATTGACCCGTCTGGTCCGGGACGATACTAGTACCACTGAAAATGGTGACACCGTAAATACGCCTGTTCCAGTACTCAACCAAGTGCGGCAACGCTTGCAGAAGGACTACGAGGACACTGTGGGTGAGGAAGCAACCCTCGACGCGCTGCCCCGCCTGGAGCGGCTCGGCAGTGTGATCAAGCATTTTATTGCTGTCGATGCATGCGTCGGCGGTAAGTTGATCTTTCAGGATTTGCTCGATGGCGTGGATGCCGCCATTGCGACTGCGCAGGGAAAGGTGTCGGGGAGGATTAACGCATCCGTCTCCAGTGGCGACTTTGAAGGCATTCGCACCATTGTGGAAGAGGTGCAGCCCTCGTGCAGCCCGGAAGCTTTGCAACATGTCACCAATACGCTGCAAGAGATCATTGCTAGTGCCACGAAGGAGTTGTCGGAGTGTCTCCGCGAAGTGGCCGAAGGGTCTGGGGAACAGTCCATGGCCAAGCTGCTTGGGCTCACTCAGAAGACGGATAAAGTCTGCGTCACTTTCAAACATGAAAGCTTTGCCTTTGCAGAACTGACTCACCCTCTCGCAGCTGCAGAAAATGTGGTCTGCCAAGCTGCCAGCACCGTGGACAATGAAGTGTCGGGCCGCGGTGTCAATTGCCGGTCTGCGGTCGACGACATGAAGTTTAAGACGGCGCTGAGCATCATGAAGGAAGTTGAGGCATTGGCAGCGAAGTGGGACGGCTCGTCTTACAAGCATTCCGATGCACTGTCCGAAGTCGCGGAGAAGTTGCAAGAATTGGGTCCGGAGCTTCGTGGTCATTACCAGCAGAAACTTGACGCCCTCAAAGGAACCTATGACAAGAAGTTCACGTATGAGTTGCTAAGAAGAATTCCCCCGCGGCGTGTTGTGCACGAACTGCAAGAGGCTGACGAAACGAAGGTTGCAGACGAATTCTGTGGTCACTTCGAGAAGAATTTCGTGTCAAAGCTCGCCAAACTTAGCAAACTACAAGTCGACAAGTGGACTCCCGATGAGTTAGGTTTCCCCGCTTATATCAAACAGAATATCGAGCAATTGTTTCCGAGTCGGTCGCGGGAGAAAATCCTCGCTGCAACTGCAACGTGTGAAGCCGCGATTGAAGCCGACAACAATTCACGACGCCAGGAACTGGAAGTTGACAAAATTGATAAGTACTTAGGGACCGCGGTGAAAAACATCCGCGACCGGGGACCAAAGGAGAAGCAACTTGTAAGCTCCTTGCACGGGTAAGCCAATTCTTGCAGGAATCGCTGTTGTGTTGTGCTGGGCTCACGCATATGCTTTCTTTTTGAAGGGCAATCAAGGAAGACATTGTTTCATTTTTCAGAGATCGCATGAAGTCCAATGTTGGTTCCGCCGTAAAAGTTCTCGCAATTGTGTATGGCCACATCCAGGTACCGTCGTTGCAATACTACCGCGATGAAAACCCACGCGCGATGGTAATTTCTTCGTTGTGTCATTCATTTGCGACACAGGAATTCTTCTTTTGGCTCAGAGGCAATTGCTTTCATTTTCCATTGCTCACTAACATGTACGATGCGCACTCCGATACCCGCCACTACCGTTGTCCGGGAGAAACGACTTTTTGCAAGTATTTGCACGGCACGATGTTGAGAGGCATCGTAAAGGAATTACAAGCCTTTGACGTGCACCGGTCCGATGTTTTACGGCACGCAACGCCGTCCATCGTGACGTTGCTGGTGGCTTGTAAAGATCCAATCTTTGGACATACGCAGCATTCGGATTGGGACAGTGGCCACTTAAACTCACAACCAATTGGTGTCCCCTGCGTAAAACCAACACCGCTGCCAGAAGATATCCCATGCAGCACTCACGTGCAGTTCAAGAAAACAGGTGGTGGTTGGGCAGAGGGTTTTGTTTATGAGCGCCATGTGGACAAACTCTGCCAAGTAGTGACAAAGCATGGCAGGCGTTTGACCGTTCAACTTGACCGACTGTACAATTACTCGTTAGGTTTTTTTTCCCGTGTATGGACAGCGCACCGTGGCTTATACGCATGGCTTGACAAACAAGCCGAAGTAAAAGTGGAGAAGCACTGGTCAGTCGCTAGTTCCCGGTACTCAGTCGCGCCAGCAGGATTTTGGTCACGACGTGTCGTTGTTGAATGGTCTGACATGCGAAGCGTGCTGACTGCGGAACAGCGGCACAAACAGCGCGCTCTTGAGGCAAAATTCCAGAAAAAAAACACGAGCAGCGCTTTGCAACTGGAATGTCCTCTCCGGCGCACTGTCGACTTCCATAACTGTAAAGCCTGGCCGTATGGACGCAGCACCACGATGAATGCCATCGTGGGTCGGTTTTGGACCAAGCTCGCCAACGGTGTGCAGGCCCATGTCGAAGCCGTGAGGTCCATTGATTTGTGGACCACAACGTCCTGGGGAAAAGTTTCCAAGTTGCTCCCGGTCGACGAGAATCTGCGTTTGCTGTGCGAAACTGTCGATGACATTCCTCAAATTGGTATCATGCCAAAGAAGACACTCGCTCAACATTGCTCCGTGCAAACGGAACCGGAGTATCTGTTGGACCGCATTTGTTCCTTGTTGGATAAGTGCCACTCTGATCTGCAGAACTTGTCTTTCTCCAACGAACCGAAACTGGTCACCGCGAATGAATCGGACAAAATCGACTTCTTCACGCCTATCCTCGATAAATACCAGCGAGTCCACGACGCTGTGGCTGCCGTTGGGCCGCATCTTCCCGAACGCTTCGCGTCGAAGAAAGTGGAGTGCAAGTCTGCTATCATTGCGGCGATTACAACTCTTGCAGGTATTTTCAACAAGGCGAACTTTCCCCCGTCCACGGACGACCAATTTGACAGAGTGAATAGTATCATCGCAACACTTGAAGTGTTCACAAAAATATGCGGTCCCTCCCTAAAAGACGATGCATCGCGGATATTCACGGACTTGAAGGACGCGATACAGCAACGGTATGTGCGTGTAGCATTAAGGGTCTCTGCGTGCCATCTGCGTCTTTGGACATTCTGATTGAACTGCGTTTCGTAGACTTGATGAAATCGCGCAAGAGGCCAAGAATAGTTTCAGTGCGCAGGTGTCTGACGACAAGACGAGAGCCACTGCAATATCGAGCTTTGTCTCGACACTGCTGAAGCTCGTGTATGTCGAAATGCGAGTGTCCACTGTGGCTGACGAAGCGAGGGCTTGTTGTCAAGGCCTTATCAATTGGGTTTCAAAAGGAATGGATGGCGGCGAACACATTCGCGCGATATCTCTGCAGATTACGAAGAGCACACATGCCATGGTGCCACACTTGTTGGGATATGATGGTATTGAAAGCACCGCCAGCTTCCCGCATCCGTCACGGTTCGTATATTTTGGCCCGACAAACGCCCACACCTGTCACCAGTGGTTGTCTCACCGTGTCCGGTGTGGAGCAGGTATTCGGTGGATGACGTGTTGGCGGACCTCCGCGGAACAGAATTGGAAAACGACGCAAAGGGACAACTCAAGTTGGCTTATGGCGGCTTCAAAAAGGTCTACGACTTTTGTTTAAGTCGGACGCGGACAACGTTGGAGCCTCTACCCGACAAGGCGTACCAGGCTGAATTCAAGGACATACTGCGTGCGCACCTAACGCAGTTGGCGGATTTCGCCCGAGATGTTTCGTCTGAGCCGCCGTGCGCAGTTGTGATGGAAGTACTGTTGGCGCTGGTGTTTGCATGGTGGAGCCTGGAGGACTGCAAGTCAACGATGGACAGCCTTCGAAGGGGCGGCAAGGCATTTCTCAAGCAGCCACACCCAGCGCAATTACTGTCATTGTTTCGAATTCTGGGCGTCGCCGGAAGCCCTGACGACAGCTTGAAAGTAACCGGTCCCTATTCTGGTGGACGACTCAACAGCTACTTTGAGTTTGATGCCAAACAGTCGGCTCAGTCTAAGCTGAAGAACCACATGGCCGAGATCAAAACGGGAGAGGGTACGTGCAATACTGGCTGGCAGATAGCCTTTCTTACACGTTGTGATGTTCGCTTTTCTGTGCTGTTGTGTGATGTGCAGGAAAATCTGTCACCTTAGCAGCAGCAGCAACAGTGCTCGCACTGCTCGGTCACGAAGTCGACTGTGCCTGTTACAGTAGTTATCTCAGCGAACGAGACTTTGCAGACTTTACCTCCATGTTCCAGGCATTTGGCGTTGAAAGCAGGGTTCACTACGGCACATTCAACAAGCTCGCTGAGAATATGTTGAACATAAATGGCGACATCCGCGACTTGACGTGCAAGTTCATGCGGGGAAAAACTACCGCCAAAAAGCGAGGGAAGAAGCAGACAGACACGAGCTCACGCATTCTCTTGATTGATGAAGTTGATGTCTTTTTCAAATCGAACTTTTACGGCAAAACGTACAGTCCCCTTGCGAAGCTTGTTAGCACTCCCTTCACAAAGCTTGCGCACAAAGCGTGGCAGACACAGAGCGGAGGCCGCGCGTGTACCTACACGAACTTGTCACGCGAGAAGGAGTTTGCAGATTTGTGCAACTTGTACGGCAAGAATGCGGACATCATCAAAGAGCGTCTAAAGAAAATGATATACGCGCTCCGCAATCTGGACTCACACGACTACATCGTCAAAGATGGACGCATCGGGTCCGTCAACTGCTGAAGCAGAGCCCCTTTGGATTGCCGTCGCGCTGATGACAACGCTTGACATTGCTGCTGCTCTTTGTAGGTACAAGGAGCACGACGGTACGAGCTTCAACATATCCTACGGCTTCTACACGATGTTCGCTTACTTCAAGGAGTGGACTGGTGGAAGCATCAGTCGGAAGACCCTTGACGAAGTATGTGAGCCTCGCAATTATGCTATGCATCACACACGATGTTCGTGCCACCCTGACATACTGCTCAATGCACCGTTAGGCCGTGCATATCACGCTACGGAATGGTGACTTCTCATACGCGGAGATTCCGCTGTATTACAGCGTCGTGCTCGGCGTCACGGGGACGTTTGAAACTCTCAGTGCTCCCGAGCGCAAGGTGTTGGAAAAGTACAACATCAGTAGCCACACCATCGTCCCGTCCGTGTACGGCAAACAGCAACTTGATTTCGCCAAAGCTAACACCACGTACGACGCTCCACCGTGCAATCAACGTGAACCGGCTCCTGCAACATCTCAACGTGTATGCTCGATTGTACGCTAATTTGCAGGGGAATTAAGCTGTGTGGCACAGAAACGGAGTGGATGTACCAGATCGAGAAAGAAATCGAAGTGCAGCGTGGGAAGGCACGGCCTGTTCTCGTTTTCTTCAAAGATTTGGCGACCGAGGAGAAGTTTTACCGGCGCGAAGGTGTACAGAAGCTTCGCCCGCTTCGGCTTGACGAGAGGGTCAGTCAAAAGGCTCGCGCGTCTATTGTCTCCAGGGCTGTGACTGGTCGTGCGGTCACTCTGTTGACTCGCGATTTCGGGCGAGGAACAGACTTTTTGTGCGAAGATCAACGCATCGACGAGGCTGGCGGTGTTCACGTCATTCAAACATTCTTGTCTGACGAATTGTCGGAGGAACACCAAATTCAAGGTGACTGCGGCGCTGCTGATGAATGTCTGTTCGTGCTCGTATCACAAGTTCATACGAACTCTTGTTTGCCATGGACAGGACGTACCGCGCGCCAAGACAAGCACGGCTCCTTCAGCATGGTGTTGTGGACAGCAAAGCTGGAGCGCTTCCAAATTCCCGAAAGTACCATTCGCAAACTTGTGGACGGCGGCGGGCATGTGTATGACACATTGAACACAGCGCGCGTCAAGTTCTACGAACGTGAATATGCGTCTGCGATTCAAAATGTGCAAGACATCTCTGGCCGACACGAAGAGTCACAAGACATTCTTGCGAAATTATGCCGCGGGGTCGGATCCGAGGATGTGCACGAATTCTTGTTGGAGCGCAACACTTGCCATTGCGACCTCGGAGAATCGGTGGAATGTCGCACCTTGATTCTAATGGACGGTACTGTTTCCATGCACCATGTGTTGGAGTTGACGAAAAAGTGCGTCCGAAAAATGTTTGAACGGGCTGCGGAGTGCATTCGATCCCATTTCAGCAACGCCAGTGGGTTTGGCATGCAGTTGGGTGTGTACCGCAACTACAACGCCACCGAAGACCTGATGCTACAGTGTTCTAACTGGGAGAGTTCGCCCGACGACCTTCTGCTCTTTCTGGAGGGCGTTGCTGCTGACTCTGGGGCTGGCCGCGAGGCTATTGAACTGGCTCTGCACCACGCTATGCAAGAGCACGAGAAGACCCCCATTTCTCAAATTATTATCATCGGTGACGCCCCACCGAACACTACAGCCGACACTGACGTCAAGTTGGCCACGTGGGCGCCGTCCATGAGCCGGTTTCCTAAGGGCCTCTACTACGATGACCAGATACGATTGGTGCGTGATGCCGACATCACGGTACACACTTTCTACGTCCCCACGAAGACAGACTCAGAGTGGAGAAACGACTTCATGGCCATGGCGTCGGGACCGGACAGTAAACAGTTTGACTTGGACGTTATGCAACCAGAAGCGAACGAGCACCTCGCAGCTGCAGTGACGACGCGCATCCTCGATGCGTATGGCGGAGGCGGCGAACAGAGCAAGAAGCTGATCGAAACGTACGTTGATAAATACGGAGGTTACGGCTACGTTTAAAGTAAATACAACAAGCGCCTGAAGTAGTGTAGCTTGTAGCTTGTGAGTGGGGTTGTTGCTCGTCCAAGATGTTGATATAAAAGACATAACTTATTTCCAACATGGCGCGTAGTGCATTAGGTGATGCCAATGCTGGCCAAGTTGCGTTCTATGCCACGACTACGGCGACGTAACACGCTAAAATGTCGATGTCTCCATTCGTAGAGGCTGCGCGTAAGCGGATAAGGAATTCGTGAACCTTCTCTGTCCAAGTTCTCCAAGATGAAGGCTGTCTTCCAAAGGACCTGAGCAGAAACGGAGTGTTGCGAGGCGCTTTATGTCTTTGTTGGAAGCGATGAATCACATGCATGGAACCACGCACCAGCTTTGTTGTGGTGGGTGATGTCTTTGGAAGGGTTCGAAACAACCTTCGACAGGGAAATGCAGTCACCGACTGAGACAGTTGCGTGCCCCCACCTACGCCAGCGAAGCAAACTACAATTTGGGCCGGGTACACAGAAACGAGCGTGTTACAACGCACAGACTCACCATGCTGGAAGCACAACAATGTCGCCAGAACGTTGAATGAGCTCCAATGGTTTCTGTGCGGGCGGCAACATTGGATATACATCGCGTAACCACTCAAATATCGGCAGTGTTTGATACTCCGCAGTGTTGGGCGGGTACAAAAACCACCTGCGAAAGATACAAACTGCCCATTCATGTACAGGGGACACATCAGCGTATGGTTAGCGCGTCACTTGCCGCTTCGTGCCATGAATCACGAGGTTCACAGCCTGCTCGTGCAGGTGAAACGGTGCCCCGGAGCCCGCTGCACCGAATCCGAACGTCCAGTGCCGCCAAGCACCTGGCATACCTGCACGCATTGCAACTTTTTGGTGGGTAATACTCACAAAAAGGGTACATTTCACCAAATCCTGGTACAAAACCTGCAGGAGGTAGCCCGAAGTATTCTTGGAGCTCGTAGGGAATGCATTGAAGGATTTCTTTCAGTGGTGTAGCATCACCCGGCATGAAGAAGCTCGAAGTTTCTTCTTGCACCTGGCAAACACGCATCCAACTGTTACGCTCACTTTGCAACTAACTGGGCATGCAACAGGGACGGTAACTTTGATTCTTAGCATCTACCTGCACACGATTGTCAAAAAAGTAGCGTGGTGTTGACTCATTAGTGAGTGAGGCGCGAGTCCCGTTGCCCATATACTGGTCGATGAAGTCTGCGACGCTCAATAAGGGTGCACGCTCGCCATGCTCATTGTTGCCTGAGTAGTGTGGTAATAAGAACAGGAAAGTGGCGCAGATTCATACAGAAAGTACTGTCTGACAATGAATGGCATTGACCCTCAAATCCTGACGCACCGTAGGGAATGCGATATGCATTGTATTTCGACTCTGTCGCAAACGTAGATGACCGGAAAGCGTCCTTGTCCCATCTGCATGGCCACGGCACAGGCATCATTGTGACGAAATATGAATCGACGAACGATGGCACGCTCCATGCTGAAGCATAACTCACAGTTGGAGTGCCTCACTGCATTTTTGTCGGTCCGTAAGAAGAGCATTGCGGATAACCACGGGCCGTCCACGGCTGACGTAGTTACGAATGATGTCCGCGAGCGAGGTATGGCGAGGATCAACGCTGTCAACATGGCCTGGATTGTGCCACTCAGATAGTGGGCCCCAAGAGACGGTGTCGGATGGCGTGGGCCAGCCTCGCAGGGTGTAATCTTGTGGTGCAGCAGCCGGTTTTGCGACATGATGGCTGGCCGACTCTGCAGTGCTGTGCGTGTGGCTTATGTAACGTTGTTGTAGTATTTCTTGTACGCTTTGAAGCTGGTGCACGCCGGTCCAACTGAAGAGGAAGTCAAGTGGTGTCTGTCCAAAGCTGAAGACACGGCAAACACATCACAACAACAATTTTCAAAACGGAGTAACATTGCAAAGGCAGAAAGGAAGCTACAAACATGTTGCGAACGTCCACGTCAGCTCCGCTGGCCACAAGAGCTGCAAAAGTGACAGCATCTGCTTGGGCTGCCGCCAAGTGCAGAGGTGCATTTCCAAACTCGTCTTGACTGTTCAGCAACAAGTCGGCGTTGGAAGAATTAGCAATCTACAATAACAAGCAGCATGCACAGATGTTTTGATAAAGTATCGACACAAAGCACAGAGCCAACGTGGTCGAACAGACCCGTTGAAGCCGCGCGACATCCATGAGCCACGTCAACTCGTGCACAGTAAGGTTGGTTGACGTTTTCTCCGCGCACACCTGGACATACATCGTGAAGATAAAGTGAAGGTCACCTGGTAATCGCCGCTGCTGACACCGACAACTAGCACTGCGTTCACTGTACGAATCTCACCGATACAAGCAGGTTGACCAAGATTGCCGGAAAGCGTTCATCTTGCACGTGGGGTCGTCCGACTTCTGTGGACGTTTGGCGAAATGCCCAGGGCCCAGAAAAAGGGCTGCCGGACACGCCAAGCATGTGGGTCGACAGGTTAGCGCGGAACGCCATAGTTGGCAACATGTACATCACACCGATACGTTGTCGTGCGGAGCCTCTGAGATTGCAGTAGTGCACACCACATTGAAACGTCGACACTGCAGATTCCGACTGCGAAAGCATACAACGACTTACAGCGATCGCGTCACTTCCGCACAGTGTGTGGCGTCAACAATCTGCTCGTTAAAAATAGCATGCGTCACAATGTTGGAACGATGTCTCAACTTCACTGCGATGGCTAGCACGGTACCCACCTCGGCAATTCGATCTCTGATTTGCACAATAACATTGGCTTCGTCCGCGAACAGCTGCAACACTGCCTGTCGAGTTTCTCGAGGCAAATCGCCGCGCGAAGTCGCTGCGCAATCCGATGACTTGGAATTGCAAGTAGCAGTATCGTCGACCTGGTCTTGCAACGAAGCTGAGGGCAGACGTTGAGCTTTCACCTTAAACGCTGCGTAGTTGTCAACTTGTGTCGCAAACGATTCGCGCAGCTCAAGCAGCTCTTGGTTCGAGATCCGCTTGCTCTGCACAGACAACATCTTGCTGGCGTACTTTTCGTGTTGTGGTTCGAGCCTCCACGCCTGCAAAAAGCTATCGACGCCCTGCTCGGCAAACCCACGACGTTCGAACAAAGTCCCACGCTTGTACCAGAACTCAGCATTGTCTGAGCGGAAGTTCACGAAGCGATTGCGCAGCTGGCTCATCAACGCCGCGTAACTGTATGGGACATCCCGCGCATCTGCGCGCGAAGCTCTGCGGGCGGTTGCAAGCTCTTCCTGAAGTGACATCTGTTCGATCAACAGGTCGATAATTTCTGGATCTTGCGGCGCCAATCGCAAGCCCCACGCGATGTATTCAATGGCACGCTGCCGCACACGAACGTCGGCAGAGTGGCTGATGATACCTGGCAGAGCCACACCTCGGTAGGCCCAAACAAGTGCATCGTGTGTCCCGTTGAGCTGCAACGAGCAGCAAAGGTAACGCTCGGCGTGGGCGAGTCGTTCTGGGTTGATGTCTCCGTTTCTAGCTTCCTGGATCAAGTTACGTGCATTCGCAAAGTATCTCTCCCTCGTTGCTCGCTCGGGGCATGCAATGGGGCGGCTTGAGATCTCGGGCTGTTTGTTCACGACATCAAGAGTGAATCGCGGCTTCCGTGCATTCGGTGGCCGCCGTGACCCAGAGGCTGGACGTTGAGTCGTCGCAGAAG
>ENA-OWNT01003263-OWNT01003263.1-seawater-metagenome-genome-assembly--contig:-NODE-3263-length-15513-cov-3.197137_pt1 | contig 15513 bp, 15 predicted proteins | sample MGYA00238136_ERZ651165 | MGnify/ENA primary metagenome ERZ651165 (study PRJEB26861, sample SAMN08777766) | seawater metagenome | isolation source: coastal seawater | place: USA: Florida | collected...
ATCGAAGTGGTTGAGCTGCGTAATGCATCTGCTTCTGAAATGGTTCGTATCGTTGATGCCCTGAACAAAACGACGAACCAAAAAAGCACACCTGAATTCCTAGAACCAAAAATCGTAGCGGATGAGCGTACCAACTCAATCCTGATTTCTGGTGACCCAAAAGTACGTGCTCGTCTGAAGCGTTTGATTCGTCAACTTGACGTTGAAATGGCGACCAAAGGTAACAACCGCGTGGTGTACCTCAAGTACGCTAAAGCAGAAGACCTAGTTGATGTACTAAAAGGTGTCTCTGACAACCTACAGGCTGAGAAGCAAGCAGGTCAAAAAGGTGGTTCATCTTCTGCAAAACGTGGTGAAGTGGTGATTGCAGCTCATGAGGCAACTAACTCGCTCGTACTGACGGCTCCGCCAGATATCATGATGGCACTGCAGGACGTGATTTCTCAGTTGGATATCCGTCGTGCACAAGTATTGATTGAAGCGCTAATCGTTGAAATGTCGGAAGGTGATGGTATTAACCTTGGCGTTCAATGGGGCTCGTTGGAAACGGGTGCAGTTATCCAATACGGCAACACTGGTGCACCGATTGGTCAGGTAATGGTTGGTCTAGAAGAAGCAAAAGACACGGTAGAGAAAAAACCGATCCGAGACTCAGAGACAGGTGCTATCAAGTACTACGAAGAAACCACGACAAAAGGTGATTACTCGACGTTAGCATCGGCACTGAGCGGTGTTAACGGTGCTGCGATGAGCATCGTGATGGGTGACTGGACTGCTTTGGTCAGTGCAGTAGCGACCGACTCCAACTCAAACATTCTATCTTCTCCAAGTATCACTGTAATGGATAATGGTGAAGCATCATTTATTGTTGGTGAAGAAGTGCCTGTTATCACAGGTTCTACTGCTGGCTCAAACAACGATAATCCATTCCAAACGGTTGATCGTAAAGAAGTTGGTATCAAGCTTAAGGTTGTGCCACAAATTAACGAAGGTAACTCTGTTCAACTGAATATAGAGCAGGAAGTCTCCAACGTGTTGGGTGCCAATGGTGCGGTTGATGTTCGATTTGCCAAGCGCCAACTGAATACCTCAGTCATGGTGGAAGACGGTCAAATGATTGTTCTAGGCGGTTTGATTGATGAGCGCGCGCTAGAAAGTGAGTCGAAAGTTCCGTTGCTGGGGGATATTCCTGTTCTTGGTCACCTGTTTAAATCAACCAGCACGCAAGTGGAAAAGAAAAACCTGATGGTGTTCATTAAGCCAACCATTATTCGCGATGGCGTGACGGCTGATGGCATTACTCAGCGTAAATACAACTTTATTCGCGCTGAACAGCTTTATAAAGCGGACCAAGGCCTTAAGCTAATGAGCGATAGCCATATTCCTGTGCTACCAAAATATGGTGAAGAAATTAGTCACCCGCCTGAAATCCAAGCGTTCTTAGACCAGATAAGGACAGAATAATGCCTATGGATGTCGCAACTATGTTTCGTCGGTTGCCGTTCGGCTTTGCCAACCGCTTTAATTTGGTCTTGGAGCCAAGTGAAAACGGCGTGGTGCTCTATTATGTTGCACCACTCTCGATCCCTGCCTTGCTCGAAGTGCAGCGCACCATTGGCACCAAGTTTGAGCTGATGGAAATCAGTAAAAGCGCGTTCGAAAAAAAGCTGACCACCGCGTATCAAAGAGACTCTTCAGAAGCGCGTCAGCTGATGGAAGACCTGGGTGCCGATAGTGATGATTTTTTCTCGCTTGCGGAAGACTTACCACAAAATGAAGATTTGCTGGAGTCAGAAGACGACGCGCCCATCATTAAACTGATCAACGCCATGCTCGGTGAAGCGATCAAAGAAGGCGCGTCTGATATCCATATCGAAACCTTCGAAAAAACACTGCTGATCCGATTCCGTGTCGATGGGGTGCTGCGAGATGTACTCTCTCCAAGTCGTAAGTTGGCGCCACTATTGGTATCGCGTGTTAAGGTGATGGCCAAACTCGATATTGCCGAGAAACGAGTGCCACAAGATGGTCGTATCTCATTGCGCATCGGTGGTCGAGCGGTCGATGTGCGCGTATCGACGATGCCGTCTTCCCATGGCGAACGCGTGGTAATGCGATTGCTGGATAAAAATGCTACTCGCCTCGATCTGCACAGCTTAGGGATGACCAAAGCTAACCACGATAGTTTCCGCACCATGATTGGTCGTCCACACGGTATTATTTTGGTGACCGGTCCAACGGGTTCAGGTAAATCCACCACCTTGTATGCTGGCCTGCAAGAGCTCAACAGCAACGAGCGCAATATCTTAACGGTTGAAGATCCCATCGAATTTGATATTGACGGTATCGGGCAAACTCAGGTTAACCCAAAAGTCGATATGACCTTTGCGAGGGGGCTGCGTGCTATTTTGCGTCAGGACCCAGATGTCGTGATGGTTGGTGAGATCCGTGACCTGGAAACCGCACAAATCGCGGTTCAAGCGTCGTTGACGGGTCACTTAGTGATGTCGACTCTGCATACCAATACGGCAGTCGGTGCGATCACGCGTTTACGCGACATGGGCATTGAACCTTTCCTCATCTCCTCTTCTTTGCTTGGTGTTTTGGCGCAGCGTTTGGTGCGTACCTTGTGTCCAGATTGCAAGGAGCCGTATGAGGCCGATAAAGAAACCAAAAAGCTGTTTGGTCTTGAGCCGAGCGAGCCGTTGACGCTGCATCGTGCCCAAGGCTGTGAAAAATGTAACCAGAAGGGTTACCGCGGCCGAACTGGTATCCATGAATTATTGGTGGTGGATGAAGCCGTGCAGGAGCTTATTCACAGCGAAGCGGGCGAACAAGCCATCGAGAAGTCGGTACGTCAACGCACACCGAGCATTCGTGATGATGGTTTAACCAAAGTTCTCAATGGTGTGACTTCTTTGGAAGAAGTGATGCGAGTGACTAAGGAAAACTGATGGCTGCGTTTGAATACAAAGCGTTAAATGCCAAAGGCAAAACCCAGAAAGGGGTGATTGAAGGTGATAACGCTCGCCAGGTCCGAGTGCGCTTAAAAGAGCAAGGCTTGGTGCCTGTCGAGGTCAGTGAGACGCGTCAAAAGCAAAAAACACAAAATGCCCAACCTTCCATGGCGTTTAAGCGTGGCATTAGCACACCGGATTTGGCGTTAATTACCCGCCAACTGGCTACCTTAGTGCAATCAGGCATGCCTTTGGAAGAGTGTTTGAGGGCGGTGTCTGAGCAATCGGAAAAGCCACGTATTCGTAGCATGTTGCTCGCGGTACGCTCGAAAGTGGTTGAAGGTTACACACTGGCTGACAGCTTGGCCGATTACCCCCATATCTTTGACGATCTCTTCCGTTCGATGGTCTCAGCTGGCGAACGCTCAGGTCACCTTGACTCGGTGCTGGAGCGTCTGGCTGATTACGCAGAAAACCGACAAAAACTGCGCTCTAAGCTGCAACAGGCCATGATTTACCCTGTTGTACTAGTGGTGTTTGCTGTGGGTATCGTTGCGTTTTTGCTGGCGGCAGTCGTGCCTAAGATCGTTGGGCAGTTTGTCCAGATGGGCCAAGAATTGCCCAAGTCGACGCAATTTTTGCTCTCATCGAGTGAATTTATTCAAAATTGGGGCCTCCAACTGTTGTTGGTATTGGCTGCCTTGGTCTACGGCATTAAGTTGCTGCTGCGATCGCCGGAAATTCGCCTTAACTGGGACCGAAAAGTCGTGTCTCTGCCGCTAATTGGCAAAATTTCCCGTGGGCTGAATACCTCTCGTTTTGCTCGAACGTTATCGATCTGTACCTCGAGTGCCATCCCGATTTTAGATGGCATGAAAGTGGCGGTCGACGTTATGTCTAACCATTTTGTTAAACAGCAGGTGATGACAGCGCGCGAAAATGTGCGTGAAGGGGCCAGCCTGAGGAAGGCTCTGCAACAAACCAAGCTTTTTCCGCCGATGATGTTACACATGATCGCCAGTGGTGAGCAAAGTGGGGAGTTGGAAAGCATGCTGACCCGGGCAGCAGACAATCAGGATTCTAACTTTGAATCGACGGTAAACATTGCCCTAGGTATTTTTACCCCAGCCTTGATTGCGTTAATGGCAGGTTTGGTACTGTTTATTGTCATGGCAACCTTAATGCCGATTTTAGAAATGAATAATTTAATGAGTGGCTAAGGCAGTTGGCTTAGTTTTACTCTGAGTATGTGGTTTGGAGAACATAATGAAAATGAGAACGAAAAAACAGTCTGGCTTTACACTTTTAGAAGTCATGGTTGTCGTCGTTATTCTGGGAATTCTAGCAAGCTTTGTTGTACCTAACTTATTGGGTAACAAAGAGAAGGCGGATCAGCAAAAAGCGATCACTGATATCGTGGCGTTAGAAAACGCGTTAGACATGTACAAACTGGATAATAGTGTTTATCCAACAACGGATCAGGGCTTAGAAGCGCTGGTGACTCAGCCATCTAACCCAGAGCCACGTAACTACCGTGACGGCGGCTACATTAAGCGTCTGCCCAATGACCCATGGGGTAACGAGTACCAGTACTTAAGCCCGGGTGACAAAGGCGCGACAGACATCTTCACACTGGGTGCTGACGCCCAGGAAGGCGGTGAAGGTGCCAATACGGATATCGGTAACTGGAATATTCAAGATTTCCAATAAGCGAATCCAGAGGATAGGGGCGGCGAAAGCCGTCCCAAACTTATGATGAAGAATCAAAAGGGTTTCACCCTCATCGAGATCTTGTTAGTACTTGTGCTGCTGTCGGTTGCATCGATTGCTGTCATCTCGACTTTGCCGCAGAAAAGCTCGGATGACGCCAAACAGCAAGCGCAGGCGCTTTATCACCGTTTGCAATTGCTTAACGAAGAGGCAATTTTAAGCGGTAAGGATTATGGTGTGCGCTTTGATGAAAAACGGAGTAGCTATCAGTTGCTCGTTTTAAGCGAAGAGGGATGGCAGAAACTCAGTGATGACGAGTTGCCACAGAGTACCGCATTGCCAGACGGCCTGGCGATGGTGCTGCAGCTAGGCGGGAACGTGTGGAAAGATGAAGACCGCCTATTTAAGCCAGGTAGCCTGTTTGATGAAGACATGTTCTCTGAAGTAGAGGACGAAAAAAAAGTGCCGACCCCGCAAGTATTTATTATGTCGAGTGGTGAGTTAACGCCATTTTCTATTGCTATTTATCCGCAAAACCTCAGCGTTGAGCAAGACGCCTGGCAAGTAGTAGCAAAAGAAAATGGACAGATCATTATTCTTGCTCCGGGAGAGAATGATGAAGAAGCGTAAGTCAGGATTCACCCTGCTGGAAGTTTTGGTCGCGTTAGCCATTTTTGCTACCGCTGCCATCGCCGTTATCCGCTCTGTCAGCCAACACATCAATACACTGAGCTATCTCGAAGAAAAAACCTTCGCATCGATGGTGGCCGATAATCAAATGGCCAAAGTGATTTTGTCTGAGCGAAAGCCAACCAAGTCGAAGGGAAAAGAAGAGCTGGCGGGTATTGAATGGTATTGGTCAATAGAGCCGGTTGCCACCGCAGGTAATTTGCTGCAAGCCTTTGATGTCAAAGTTGCAGCGCAAGAGAACGGTTCAGCGATTGTCACGGTAAGAAGCTATGTTAAGAAATAAACGCGCGCAGCGTGGCTTTACCCTGATTGAAGTGCTGGTGGCGATCGCCATCTTTGCCAGTTTGAGTGTCGGCGCGTACCAAGTCCTTAACCAGGTGCAGCGCAGTAACGAGTTGTCGATGGATCGCAGTGAACGACTAAAAACCTTACAACGTGCACTGGTGTTCTTGAATAATGACTTTCGCCAAATGGCCCTGAGGAAAACTCGAACCGACGGAGAAGAACCTTCGTCACAGTTAATTCATTGGCAAGATTATTTGCTCGATTCAGACGCCAAAGGTGTGATGTTTGCACGCGCGGGGTGGCATAACCCAGAACAGCAATTCCCACGCGGTGAAGTGACCAAAGTGGGCTATAGGATTAAAGACGACCAGCTAGAGCGTCTTTGGTGGCGTTACCCAGATACACCGGCAGGCCAACAAATGTTAGTGATGCCTCTGATTGACAAGCTCAAGGCGTTCAACTTGCGCTTTTATGATGGTAAAGAGTGGAAAGCCAATTGGGAAAACAGCAACACGTTGCCCCATGCCGTCACGGTAGAGCTTGAACTGGAAGATTACGGCAAAATTGAACGCGTTTATCTGATCAGTGGTGGCTCGCTTAAATTGACTGGAGCAGACGATGAAACCAGTTAAACCTCAGCGCGGTGTCGCACTTATCGTCGTCTTGCTGCTGCTGGCTGTGATGGTCAGCATCGCCGCCAGTATGGCTGACCGTTTATTTGGCCAATTCAAACGAGCGACCAATCAGCTCAATTACCAACAGGCTTACTGGTACAGCATTGGCGCTGAAGCCTTGGCGAAAGTGGGTATTGAGCAGAGCTACAAAGATTCAGACACGATCAACCTTTCGCAGCCTTGGGCGCTCGAAGAGCAAACGTACCCGCTGGATTATGGCACCTTATCTGGTCATATCGTTGACCAACAAGCGTGCTTCAACCTCAATGCTTTGTCTGCTGTGACACAAACATCAGGGTCCGATCGCATGCCGTTTTTGGTCGAGGCATTTCAGTTCATGATGGAGGAGCTTGAGGTTGAAAACTACCAGGCAGAAGTGGTCTCACAGTCACTGTGGGATTACGTCGATAGCAACAATGTGCTGAATTCGGTGGTGGGCGTAGAAGACAGTTATTACGAGTCCATGTCGCCAGCGTATGTGGCGGCGAATACTCTTTTGGCCGACAGCTCTGAGTTGAGGGCTGTTAATGAAGTGTCGGGTGAAGTGATGCAAAAGCTCGCGGGCTATGTCTGCGCACTGCCAACGACGGACCTTAAATTGAATGTGAATACCATTCAGCCTGAACACGCCGAACTGCTCAGCGCTTTGTTTCAGCCACATATCAGTACGCAACAAGCAAAAGACATTCTGGAAAACCGTCCCTATGAAGGGTGGGCCAGTGTGGAAGATTTTTTAAACGAAGGCGATTTAGCCAATATTAAGCAAGAGGCGTTGAACCCGATCAAAGGCTACTTGACCGTAGACAGCGCTTACTTTGAATTAGATGCAGAAATATTAGTCGGCGACTCTAGAGTGCGAGTTCGTAGCCTAATATTTAGTAATAATCGAAAAACTGCAACGGTAGTCAGCCGTCGCTTTGGAGGTATCGGTGAACGAGTATCTGATCGTTCGACTGAGTAACAATACAGGGTCGGCCATTCAATGGATTGTTTGGTCAGAGCAGCAAAAGGAAGTGATCGCCAGTGGCGAGTTGGCTGACTGGGAGGCGATTTCAGAGCTAGCAGCCTATGCCGAACACCGTCGAACCATCGTGTTACTTTCTGCCGCTAGCCTTGTGTTAACAGAAGTGGAGATCCCCGCAGGAGCAAGTCGCCAGTTTGTAGGCATGCTGCCGTTCCTGCTTGAGGATGAGCTGGCTCAGGATGTCGAACAACTGCATTTTTCTATCTTGAACAAGAGCGCAGGCAAAGCTCAGATCTGCGCGGTCGAAAAAGTCTGGCTGGAGAAGTCGCTGCTATCTCTGCGCGATATCGGGTGCCAAGTGCAATCGGTACTGCCTGATGTGCTGGCGTTACCGGAGGTCGAAGGCATTGCGGCGGTCGAGTTAGATGACCAGTGGTTGCTGAAGAAAACGCCTTACAGCGGGGTATCTGTGAATCGTGATTGGTTGCCAATCATTGCCCAGTCCGATTGGGTGAAAGACGGTGAGAACTATTTACCACTGACCGCGTTTTCTGAACTGCCCGATTTGCCATTGGCGGAAGAGCAGCAGTGGGTCAACGGTGAGCCGCACTTGGTCATGCAGTTATTAGCCGAGCATGCAATCCTCAGCAAAGTGAACCTATTAACGGGGGCTTTTAAGCCGAAATCGTCATTTTCGCGTTATTGGAAGGTTTGGCAAAAAGTCGCTATTGCCGCGGTGGTACTGATGGCGGTTGTTATAACCGATCATCTGCTAACGATTCAAAAATACGAGTCTCAGGCGCAGATATATCGCGCCGAGAGTGAACGTATTTTCCGTCAAGCCTTGCCAGGCAAAACGAAAATCCCAACCGTGAGTTACTTGAAGCGAGAAATGGAGCGCGAAGCCAATCGTCTATCAGGCAATGGCGGTGATGAGTCGCTACTGCAGTGGATGGGGGATATGCCAGCGCTGCTGAAACAGGTGCCGACGCTTAACCTCACCAGCTTTAAATACGACGGTGCGAGAGGAGAAGTTAGACTGCAAGCGCAAAGTAACGATTTCCAAACGTTCGAAAAAACGCGGGAAGTTTTAGCGTCTAAATTCAATGTCGAGCAAGGACAACTTAGCCGCTCAGGAGAGCTGGTCAATGGCTCCTTCGTACTGAAGCCATTATGAGGTAACCCAGATGAGCACATTACTTATGTCGATCCAAAATTGGTGGCGTCAGATCTCGGGCCGGGAGCAAAAGCTGGTGATCGTTTGTGCCATATTGTTGCTTTTCGGCGCACTGTATTGGGGAGTGATTCAGCCAGTTGCTCAACGAGCTGAAAACGCCCAGATGCGCATTCAGAGTGAAAAACAACTGCTGACTTGGGTAAAAGACAAAGCGGACGAGATCACCATGCTGCGCAGTAAAAGCGGCCAGGTTGTATCAAACACGCCGCTGAATCAGGCTGTGTCTTCTTCGGCACGTCGCTTTAACATCGAGTTGATTCGTGTGCAGCCACGTGGTGAGCAGCTTCAAGTTTGGATCACACCATTACCGTTTAATCGTTTTGCAGAGTGGATGGCGTTTCTGCAAGATCGCCACGGGATCACCGCGACTTTTCTCGATATTGATAAAGGCGTTCAAGACGGTGTCGTCGAAATTAAGCGATTACAGTTCACAAAGGGGTAAACGGTGAAAAGAATCATTCTGCTTAGTCTTGGTCTGTTGCTGGTATTTGTGGCCAGTGCCATTGTTCATTTACCGGCACAAATTGTGGTGGACAACGCGCCATTACCCAGGCAGTTAAAGCTAGCTGGCATTGAAGGCAGCCTTTGGCAGGGCAGCGCAGAAAGCGTCAGTTGGCAGGCCGATAATTTTGGTCAAGTTCACTGGCAGCTACTACCGTCTAAGCTACTTTCTGGCAAGGCAGAAGCTCAGGTTCGGTTTGGGCACGGTAGCGATATGCAGTTAACTGGTCGTGGCGTGGTGGGTTATGGCCTTGATGGCGTGCCGTACGCGAAAAACCTCGTTGCTTCGCTGCCTGTGAGTCAGGTCGTCAAGATGGCACCACCGATGCCCATTCCATTGACTTTGAATGGCCATGTTGAGCTAACCGTCAAGCATCTTGAATATGCAGCCCCATATTGTCGCGAGGCTGAGGGTACAGTGGTATGGAATACCGATAAAATCGGTACCCCAATCGACGAATTGTTGGTTGGTCCGGTGATCGCGGATTTCACGTGTCTAGAAAGCACCATTACCTTAAATGGCGGACAGCAAAGCAAGCAAGTTGAAAGCTCGGCAGAAGTGGTGCTGCAACCTAACCGCCGTTACCAAAGTAAAGCATGGTTTAAGCCGGGCAGTGAGTTTCCTAAGGCGTTCAGCGAGCAGCTTGGCTGGTTGCCCGACCCTGACAACGCCGGACGGTATCAGTTTTCCTACAACGGTAGGCTTTAATACAGCATGGGCGCGGTGACATACCGCGCCCATTTTTTATTGGATTGATTAGTATGGCTTGCCGCCTGCGTCCTTTATTTCATCGCAGGAAAGCTAACCTGTACTTTTAAACCACCGCCACTGCGATTATTGACCACAACGGTGCCACTGTGCTGGCTGACAATACGTTTTACTATCGTCAATCCTAACCCAGTTCCTTCACTGCCACGCGCAGTATCGCCGCGGGTAAAGGGGGCAAACAGTTTGCCGATTTGGTTTTGCGCGATGCCGGGGCCATTGTCTTCCACACATACCCAAACCAGCTTGCTATCGGCGGTGATGCCGGTACTGACCTTGACCCAGCCATTGCCATAGCGGAGTGCGTTGACGACTAAGTTGCTGACAGCACGTTTAATCGAAATTGGGCTGCCAAGCGTCATTTTCATCGGCTGGTGGAGGTCCGTTTCGACTTCAACTTCATAGCCACCTTCCGACATAGCGACATCATTCGCGATTTCATTCAGGTCTACTTCAACAAATGACTGCTTGTTCACAGGTTTGAGATAGTCCATAAACTGACTGATGATCTCATTGCATTCTTCGGTATCACTGATGATGCCTTCCGCTAAATAGCTATCTTCTGGTGACATCATTTCTGTCGCGAGGCGAATTCGCGTTAGGGGAGTGCGAAGATCATGGCTAATACCCGCCATCAGCAGCGCGCGGTCTTCTTCTAAGGCTTGGATGCCTTTCGACATTTGGTTAAAAGCGCGTGTCACCGAGCGAATTTCGGATGCCCCTTGCTCTGGCAGTGGCGGTGGGATCTCGCCACGGCCCACCCCTTTGGCGGCTTTTTCTAACGCAATCAAAGGGCGGTTTTGCAAGCGGATAAACAGCCAACCGCCTGCGATGATCAGTAGCGCCATGATCAAGCTATTACGAAACAGCGGGGCGAAGTCTTCTTCTTGCAGCTCAGACAGCGGAATACGCAGTAGCGATCCTGGCAGGGCATCGGTTTTTAGCCATAAGATGTAACTTTCAGAGCCCAACATCATGCGCACATCGGTCGCCGAACCGAGCTCATTGCTCATCTCCTCACTCATTAAGTCAATCGTGATGGCATGATGGAATTCATCGGCGATCGGGCTATCTTCACTGTGAATCGTCACACCCAGTTGCTCTAGTACGCGCCGACGCAACGGGTCATCCATGCCTAAACCGTCTTCTAAATTATCGGAATCACTCAGCATGAGATTGATTTCGTGGCCAAGAATTTTATTAAACTGCTGCAAACTCGGCATTAACGCGTAGTTGAACACGGCGTAGTAGGAGTAGATTTGGCTAGCAATCAACAAGGTCAGGAAAATGATGATAGATTGGGTAAATGAGCTGCGAATGCGCATAACAGCCACCTTGGTCAGAGTGGAAACAAAAAGTGCGAGACATTGTCTCGCACTTTAGCAAATTTCTAATTAGGCTTCTTTGCCGTCCGGGACGAAAACGTAACCTAACCCCCACACGGTTTGGATATAGCGGGGTTTGCTTGGATCGACTTCAAGCATACGGCGTAGGCGTGAGATCTGCACGTCGATTGAACGCTCCATTGCCGAGTATTCACGGCCACGTGCCATGTTCATCAGTTTATCGCGTGACATCGGCTCGCGGGCATTAGTGACCAGCGCTTTGAGAACAGCGAACTCACCCGAGGTTAAAGGCATCGGCTCTTCACCACGGAACATTTCACGTGTGCCTAAGTTTAAGCGAAACTCACCAAACTCCACCACTTGCTCTTCAGTGCTTGGTGCACCTGGCAGTTCGGTCGTTTGACGGCGCAGTACCGCTTTGATGCGTGCCAGTAGCTCTCGTGGGTTAAACGGTTTTGGCAGATAATCATCCGCGCCGACTTCTAAGCCGACAATACGGTCAATCTCGTCGCCTTTGGCGGTCAGCATCAAAATTGGCAACGTGTTATTGGCGTTGCGTAGGCGGCGACAGATAGAAAGACCGTCTTCACCTGGCAGCATTAAATCGAGCACCATTAGGTGGAAGTTTTCGCGTGTAAGTAGGCGATCCATTTGCTCGCTGTTGGCTACACTGCGTACTTGGAATCCTTGTTCAGACAAGTAACGCTCCAGCAACGCGCGCAGGCGTGCATCGTCATCGACGACTAAGATCTTGTGATTTTCTTGCATGTAATGATTCCACCTAATAGCTGTATCTGCGCCAATGCGCGGGCGTTCTACCCTTTTTGACTAATCGAAATGTAACACTGTTCTTACTAAAGTGGCGCAAAGAATTGTTAACGTTTATTTCCTTTTTAGCTAATGTATACAGTAGTTTCAATCCAGTCACATTAGAAATATGAAAACAAACTTAATCACACGTGAAGGCTTTGATCGGCTTAAAAAAGAACTCGACTTTTTATGGAAAGAAGAACGTCCCGAAGTGACCAAAAAAGTTACCTGGGCCGCCAGTTTGGGTGACCGCTCCGAAAACGCGGATTATCAGTATAATAAGAAGCGTTTGCGTGAGATCGATCGCCGCGTGCGCTACCTACGAAAACGCCTTGAACAGGTCAAAGTGGTCGATTACTCGCCGCAGCAAGAAGGCAAAGTGTTCTTTGGTGCATGGGTCGAGATAGAAAACGAAGAGGGCGATACAAAAGCATTCCGCATTGTTGGCCCTGATGAAATCTACGGTGACGCGAAAGGGTATATCTCTATCGACTCCCCGATGGCGCGTGCCTTACTGAAAAAAGAAGTCGATGATGAGTTTAGCGTCAAAACTCCGGAAGGTTACAAAGAGTGGTTTGTGAACGCTATTCGCTACACGGAAGAGTAATCGCACACGCTGAAAACTGGAGCGACGAGTGAGTCGCCGCTCCGGTAGATTATACGAATAACCCGACTATAGCGGCATTCATCAGGTTGGCCAGCGTCGCTGCAAGCAGCACCTTCATGCCAAGTTGGCCAATAAGCCCAGCTCGATGAGGAATCATTTTGCTCAGTGCGCCACAGACCATGGCCACAGAACCTATGTTTGCGAAACCACAGAGCGCAATGGTCATAATCGCGGTTGAACGCGAGGTCATGTCAACATTGCCCATATTGGCGAACGCCACAAATTCGTTAAGTGCGATTTTTTGTCCAAGGAATGCACCTGCCACACCTGCTTCTTCCCAAGGAATACCAATTAACCATGCTACGGGAGAGAATAGCGTACCGAGGATGACATCAACGGTGAGATCTGGCATGCCAAACCACTCGCCAATAGAACCCAACCCACCATTCAACATCGCCATTAAGCCAATGCATGAGATGATCACTGCGCCCACAATCGCAGCAATGCCCATACCGGCGATCGCGCCTTTCGCGATGGCGTCGATAAAGCTACTTGGCTTCTCGTCATCAGGAAGCTCTGGGACTTCATCGATGGTGGCTTCTGTTTCCGGAATCAATAATTTAGCGAACATCAAACCTGCTGGCGCAGACATGAAACACGCCATAATGAGGTAGTTAAGCTCAACGCCCATTCCAGCCAGCCCAGCCAGGATAGAGCCAGCAATCGAGGACAATCCACCGACCATCACCGCGAAGATTTGAGATCGAGTGAGCACGCGATGATACGGCTTAACCAACAAAGGCGCTTCTGTTTGGCCTAAGACAATGTTGCCTGCGGCGTTCATTGATTCTGCGCGAGAAGTGCCCAGTACTTTCTGTAAACTGCCGCCGATTATGCGCACAAACCACTGCATAATGCCCAAGTAGTACAGTAGCGAGGTGAGGGAGGCGGTAAATATGATTTGCGGCAGTACTTGCAATGCCCAAACGAATCCGATGCCTTCCACACTGAAATTGACTAAGTTGCCGAAAGCAAAGCGGATCCCTTCGACCCCATAGCCAAATACGTTGCCAACGGCGTTGGAGACAGAGAGCAAAACACTGGCACCGACCTCCGTCGCCAAAACGAAACAGGCAACGGAAAGAATGACTACAAAGGCTCCGCAAACGGCGCGCCAGCTGATTTGCTGACGGTTTTCAGAAAATGCAAACCCAACACTGAGTAGAGCAAGAATACCGATGAGAGACTGGATCATTGTACTTCCTCGACTAGCTTGATGACCGCATCAATGACTTGGTTGGCATGGCGGTGAGCCAGGTCGAGTGTGACCGACTTATCGCCGCCTTCTTCTGGGGTCGAGTTCATTTCAAACGTAATAATTGTGTCGACAATATCGACTTCCGCCGCTTTGAATGGGTGTTCGTAGGCCACTTGATAAGCAGAGAAGGGTAAAAAGTTAAACCCTGTCTCGCTGTAGGAATCTGCGGTTGCCCCCGCAGTAATCGAGAAGACAACGGGTTTGTTTTTTAACTGGCTACCTTCAGGTCCGAAGGCAAAACCATAAGTAAAAACTTCATCGATCCAACGCTTTAACACGGCAGGGTACGTGCTCCAGTAAAGTGGGAACTGGATAACAATCGCATCCGCATTGAGTAGGTCTATCTGTTCTGGGATGACGTTGCCGTCAAAATGGGCAGCGTGTTTTATGGTCCAGCTGGTTTGCGCTGAAAAGTCGGACAGAATGGTTGCATTAGCCACTGATTTGTTCAGATCAGGGTGTCCGTCTATTACCAATATATTCATCAGCTCGTTCCTAAGGTTTATGCCTCGCTCAACAAGGCTGCATGGGGTGGATGATAAGTTACTGAAACTTTGTCAATAATCGTTGGTTGAATTGTAAGCAGTGCGCGAGTGAAGTTAGGAGGACATTTGTCCCCCTATGAAAGAGGGTTCTCACAAAGCTGGGTTTGTAATGAGAGATCGTTATCACGAAGTAATAAATCCGCCTGAAACGCTGGAAAAAGGGGTTCCCCATCCCCATGTAGGTGTCATTGTCTTCAATAAGAGATTCAACGGATGAGCCAAGCTATCTGTCATACGATTGCCCAGGAACTTAATGTTCGCCCTGAGCAAGTCATCGCCGCTGTTAACCTGATTGATGATGGCAACACAGTGCCATTTATTGCCCGCTATCGTAAAGAGGTGACGGGGGGGCTGGACGATACCCAGTTACGTAATCTAGATAGCCGACTATCCTATTTGCGTGAGCTGGATGACCGCAGGCAAACCATTCTGAAGTCGATCGGCGAGCAAGGTAAATTAACGGCAGAGCTAGAAGCGGAAATTAACCAAGCTGACAGTAAAACGCGTTTAGAAGACCTGTACCTGCCTTACAAGCCAAAGCGTCGTACCAAAGGTCAGATCGCGATTGAAGCGGGGCTGGAGCCGCTGGCGGATAAGTTATGGAACGAGCCGCAAACCGAACCAGAAAGTGAAGCCGCGCAATACATTGATGCTGATAAAGGCATCGCCGATAGCAAAGCCGCATTGGATGGCGCACGCGCGATCATCATGGAGCGCATCGCAGAAGATGCCAACCTACTGGAAAAGATCCGCCATCATCTCAACCGCAACGCCGAGCTGGTTGCTCGTGTCGTGGAAGGTAAAGAGCGTGAAGGCGAGAAGTTTAAAGATTACTTTGAGCACAATGAGCCGCTAAGCAAAGTGCCTTCACACCGCGCGTTAGCGATGCTGCGTGGCCGCAACGAAGGCTTCCTGACGCTGGCAATGAACGCCGACCCGGCACAAGAAGAGGGTGTGCGTCAGTCATACTGCGAAACCATCATCGCAGACCACTACGGTATCTCACTCAGCAATGCGCCGGCCGATACATGGCGCAAACAGGTGATCAGTTGGGCGTGGCGCATCAAGGTGTCGATGCACATGGAAACCGAACTGATGGGCGC